>Ga0164297_10001436_pt1 | contig 25350 bp, 29 predicted proteins | sample GEODES058metaG_FD_113539 | JGI IMG/M metagenome (GOLD analysis project Ga0164297, IMG submission 113539) | Dystrophic lake water microbial communities from Trout Bog Lake, Wisconsin, USA - GEODES058 metaG | ecosystem: Environmental > Aquatic > Freshwater > Lake | place: USA: Trout Bog Lake... | reverse complement strand
CACACTGTGTTCGAACGAAGTGAGTATTGACCGAAGGACAGGTCAAGCGAGAGGGCGTTAGGACTCGAGTCGGAGGATGGGAATGCGCCGCCCGCGTAGGGCATCATTAAGAGAAAGAAGGCAGAACGGGTGGAAAGTCTGAGTGCCCACGGATGGGCGCTCAAAGGGAAAGCAAATAAGCCTTGCGAAAATGGGCGTTTCGCAAATATGCACAGGATTTGCAGTGGCAGTGGGCAGATAAATCACAAGGCGGTGTTCGTAGAATCGCCGAACCCCTTCCCGCCCAGACTCCGTTTCACTACGTCGGTCTGCCCTTCCCGACCAGACTTCGCCTAGGCTACGTCTGGCTTCGCGACTCAGAGACTCGAAATATCGCCGGGAGGAGCTACCGGAAAGTTAAATCCCATTCCTATCCCCCGGCCTGAGTCCGATATCGAGCTCTGACCTGGCTGACCTAAAAAACAAACTGGGTAAACCAACGTCTGGAAAACGAACTCATTCCCTTTCTCCTGACATAAGTTCTGTAGCGAACCTGGACAGTCTTCTCCCGAGGTCACACTGTGTTCGAACGTAGTGAGTATTGACCGAGGAGACAGACCGTGAGCGTATAACAGAACTTCGAGTCAGGAGATGGGAATGCCCGGGCCGGGCAGGCCACCCTCAAAATGCACGGTGGGAAGGGGGAGAATGGGCAGGAGGGTGGAAAGTGTAAGCGTCCAAGGATGGGCGCTCAAAAGGAAAACAAATATGCCTTGCGAAACAGGACGTTTCGCAAATATGCACACGACGTGCCCTGAGAATGGGCAGAACAATGCGGCGTTCGCAGAATCGCCGAACCCCTTCCCGCCCAGACTCCGTTTCACTACGTCGGTCTGCCCTTCCCCACGATTTTCTCGAGGACTCGAAATATCGCAGGGACGGGCTACCGGAAAGTTAAATCCCATTCCTATCCCCCGGCCTGAGTCCGGTATCGAGCTCTGACCCGTCTGATCTGAGGTCACACTGTGTTCGAACGAAGTGAGTATTGACCGAAGGACAGGTCAAGCGAGAGGGCGTTAGGACTCGAGTCGGAGGATGGGAATGCGCCGCCCGCGTAGGGCACCATTACTGCCTCTTGTAACGAGCAGGACGCTGGAAGTCAATCAAATGAAACAAGAACAAAGAAATCCACAAATTGCTTATGGATGGCGAACGCAAGACAATGTGGACGCCACAACCCGAGTCAAAACCTCAACTCCAAACGCTCCATAACAACCTCCACACCCCGTGACGACGTAGACGTCACGGGGTAACCTCCACCCATGGTTGCCCTAATCTTGGCGACCCTTATATCAAATAGGGTCGAATTCACCGCTGACTTCCCCACCGCCAAGAAAGTCGAAATCGCCGGAGATTTTAACGCGTGGACCGGAACCTATCCGATGGAGAAACAAGGTTCGAAATGGACCCGATCCTTCGATCTTCGACCTGATGCTCGAATCGAATACAAGCTGATCGTCGATGGGAAATGGATCCTCGATCCCGCCAATGCGAAGCATATCAACAACGGTGTCGGTGGCGAGAACAGTATATGGATCGGTCCCAAGTACCGATTCAAAGCCAATGAAGGAACTCCCAAAAAACCGATGAATCGATCCGAGATCCAAGTGGACGGACGAACCATCACCATCTTTGCCCCGGAGAAAGCAGTTGGCCTCCCAATCTTGATTTATGGAGACGGTGCTAACTACGAGAGCTTTGGAAATGTCCAAAATGTCTTGGCGAACTTGGTGGAAGCCAAGAAAACCAGCTCTGCGGTCATTGTTTTGGTGCCACCAACAGATCGAATGAAGGAATACGGTGCGGAATGGAAAGCATACGGGGAGTACGTGTTCCATCGAGTCCTTCCCGAGGTTCGGAAGATGACTGGTGCAAGTTCCAAAGCTACGGACACGTACATGGGTGGTAGCAGTTTGGGTGGCCTCATATCTTTGAGACTGGCGGAAGAGTTCCCGAACGAACTTGCGGGAGGAATCCATTGCCAGTCGGCAGCTATTCAATGGAGAGTTTTGGACCTCAAATTCGGGGACGTCGCATCAAGGGAGAGCCTGAAACGGATCGCCCCAACATGCCGAATCTGGATCGATTGGGGTGTGTATGAGGATGCACTGTCAGAAGCCAATGAGAAACTCGCGACAACCCTCCGGGCTATGCATCGGCCATTCGGAATGTTGACGACTCCCGAGGGCCACACTTGGACCGCCTGGCGTAACCGAATGGTCGCAGGCCTACGCTATACCCTGCCCGTCAAGAACTAGTAATGAAACTTGGCATTCTTCTGCTGTAACATTTTCATAGGCAAATAATGCATGGGCAACTCTCTCAGCTTTCCTAGACTACCGAAGGTCAGTAGCGATACTTGGCAATGAGTAATTCCAATATACATATAGAATTCATTGCTAATGCTCCCAATTTGGATCTATCCGACAAGTCTGGTCAGATTACGCGTTTTGACTCAAGCTAATGATTCAAAAAGCCCAACCAAGCCGGCGAAATACTTGATGGGAATTGAGCCTGTGATTCGAATGCAGCATTACCAAACAAGATTTGGATGGTTACATTCCGACGTCTCTTAGTTCCTTACTCGAACATTTCGGTAGTGGCCACGAATGTATCGACCATTGTGATAATGACCGCTAATATATCGACGCTCAATCCGAGTGCCATCACCGCGGTTTGAAGCCAGTCCTGCAAGAATACCGACAGCCAACAACCTAAGGCCCTCAGGACTTGGTTTTAGCCTGTCCGTAAGCCAATCTGTGCTTGGTTTCAATCTGTGGGTGAACCAGTTATTCGATTTGTGCTTAGGTTGATATTCGGCTTTGGCCATCGCCTTTGCCTGTTCAACTTTCCTTTCCGGGGGCGGACAATACGATGGGAGATTGTCCGGAGCGATCATCAAAGGCCTACCATCTATCGTGGCAACTTCGGAACCATCGGGCAAATGCGCAATTAGGTCGTTATCCATATAACCAAACTGGACAATTAGCTTCTTCAAGTCCTCGCCTGTTGGAACTTCAACCAGCCTATCTGACCAATGTCCAACCACCCAGAGACTGGTCTCTTCCGAAAACCTGCCGCTTACCCAAACAACTCCTTTAGGTGGCTTTATGAGTTCAGCTGAAGGATTGACGGCAGGTTCTGAGGCTACGCCAGGCTTTGCCGTTGAATCATGAGACCTTATGGTACTTACCGATTGAGCTAATCCAATATTCGACAAGAGGAAAAAGCAAGTAACAGAAGATACAACTCTGGAATGTAAGTTTTGTAATTTCATCAAGTCATAAACAGTTAATTTGGATTGGGTTTCCTTCAAATATGCGATAAATTAAGTCGCCAAACGACACTGAGCAAGCCCATTCCTCAAATGTTAGCAAAGAATCGCAGCGGAATCTGCCCCCTTTTACAATGAATTTCAACCACTTATCAATTCTCTGGGGCGACTTAGCAGACGAATATTATTGACCGGCAATTTACTTTACATTACTGTTGAGCTTTTCCGGCAAAGACAACTCTCTTCATTGTCTGGTGTGTAAATCTTGCATCTAGTTAAACAAATCGATCACATTATAAGCAGTACACATTAATGCTATCTTCGACAGTTGAACTTTGGGTAACACTCAGGGCGTCAGAGCACAACCTATTCGCCGAAATTGTTGTTCTTGAAGAATATGATCAAGCCGCCGACAAGCATTGCCATCCCCAGAACCAACTCTATCAATGGGGCGAGGATATGGTTTTGCGATGCCAGTTCATTCACGTCTGGATTAGAAGGAAGATAGGTGATATTCAATGGCATGCCGCTAGATTGGCGATTGGAAGTCGTAAAGAAGAACCTTTCGCCATTTGCCTCGAAGCGATAGTGCTGAAGCGAGGAATTTCCTTTACCTGGAGTTTCGTAGTCCAGAACTGCGACTGCCTGCTTGCCAGCCCGAGATAACTGCAAGGATCGAAAACCAGAAAATCCAGCAAAGAGAATCAGTACAAATCCAACGATAGGGAGTGCAATGCTCAGAAATCCAGAGGTGTCTCTATCTATCGTCATGGCGCTAATTATCCCAGAGGAGGACCTGCATCTTCGGAGCTACACCGGGGTGGAGTGTTCTTACATGAACAGGTAGAACATGCCGATTCTGAGAAAGCCGATGATCACCTGCCCTTCAATCTCTTCACATTTATCCTGGGAATATGACCATGTCGGAGAAATCAAAACCCATAGTCGCTAATCTGCGGAAAGCATCTAGCGGAATAAATTCCGCGTGCCTGAAGCGGATTGAAAATCCGCGCTCCCCTTTTCGGCTCTTAAAAGAGGCGAATTCAACGAAGAATGGCCTGATATGCCTCCAGGGTCTTCGTAGCAGCGATGTCCCAAGTATATCGCTCCAGAACCCGATTCCGGAGGTTATCCGACGGCTTGGCTTCCCAGGCGTCTTCCACGGCAAGCTGCATCCGAATGTGACTCGCAGGATCGCAGTAGAACGCCATATCCTCGAAATATTCCCACACTGACCCCATCTTGGTCGACACAATCTGACATCCCAACGCGGCCGCTTCCAGGTTCGCAAGCCCCGGTGTCTCACGCCACGAAGGCAACGCATGCACTCGGGCATGAAGCATCAATGCATCTAGGTCATCCCCACTCGCCTGTCCCAAGACGATCGCTCCCAAATCTCGACAAGCGTCTCGATAGACGGGATCAGGCGCGGGTCCGCAAAGTACGATCGGTATCCCCTTCCCCTGCATCGCCCGGCAGAATTCCAATTGGTTCTTGTCAGGATCGAGCCTGGCCGCGATCAACAGATACTCTTTACTCTTGATCCCCCGTTCGGCCAAGGCAGACGGCATAGGAAGATCTCGCCTTACGCCATAACGTTCAGCATCGATCCCATTCGAAACGACCTGTAGGACCTTTCCTGCCACGCCAAACGCTGCGACCATTTCGGATTCAATTTTCGAATTGGGCATATGGGCATCGGCCAGAGACAGGATCTCCCGAATCTTTTCATGCTCGAATCGAGCGTTGTGCTTATGGCGCCTTCTCGCAATGTCGTAGGCGATCGGTAGCCCGAACACCTTGCGAATGAGGCGGAGTTTGGATGACTCAATCACCAAGCGATCTGCCCCGAAGTCCCAATAAATGGTCGACAACGCAAGAGGCAGTCCCTTTCCTTTCACTTTCTTTGCGGCTTCCAAAGTGAAGTCCGGCGTGTGGAGATTGAACAGATGAACAACGTCACAGGAGTTCAACTGCGCATCCGATGGTAGCCCTATCGACTGTTCGACGGTGAGACCATTGAGTTCCAACGCCCGCGCGGTTTCTCGCATTTGCACGGTATCGCCACCCAGCACGGTCTCTGCATTGGGTCGAATCACCATCAGCACGCGCAAAGCCATAGTCGCACCATTATGTCTAATTCTTGGGTTGATACGTAAAGAATGGGAGTTGCCGGAATGAGCAGAAAGGAGGAATGGGGGGGAAGGGGGATTAATGGAATCAGGGATTGTGGCCAGAAAGACCGCAGACCCCCATCCCCGCCTTTCCCCATTTTTGACTGACTTCTTCGTCAAGTGCTAGGACACGTTCCGATGGAGAACCCCTATCCAAACCTTTCCCCACCAGACTTCGCCCCGGCTACGTCTGGCTACGCGAATTGAGGAGCCATTACTAAAAGCGTTGTTCGAAGCCGAGGGAGAGATAATTGACAGTGGCATAGTTGTACGTTTCACCCGAACCGGTGCCACCATCCAAATACCGAATGCGTAGCTTCACGGATGACGAAGGGGAAATGCGATACGCCAAGGCAAGGCTCAGATCTAAGGCTCCGCCTTGGGGTGCGACCAATCCGTCGAACTCGAAACTCGCACTCAGACGACCGGACAGAGGCTTCTCGGCATCCAAATAGAACAATGGAACAGGCCCAAGGTTATAGAACGAAGCGGACTTCGGACCTTGAGCCAAAGACACATCTGCATCTCGGACAAACAAGGTCCAACCGGCTCTAATCTGGGCGTCGCCAATAGGTTTCCATCGGTGCCACCAAGTGAATCGATAATTGTTGAAGATGTATCGTCCAGCGGTCGAGACACCTGGATCGAATGTTGTCACGCTGAACTGGATCTTGTTCGGTAGCGTTCCCACTCCACTGAAGTTTAGGGGGGCGACCACGAACCGGTAACCAGAGTTCTCGTCGGGATGAGTCATGGCGGTCACTCGAGCGTAGTTGAATGGGCCCCGACCGATCAAATCTCGATAGCTGAATTTGTTGCTGTCGGCAGGAATAGCGCAGGTGTTTCGCGTTTGATAAGCTACGCCTCCTTCCAGTTCCACTCGGAGGTCATTCTGAGCGGCGGCAATTCCTGTCAAGCCAGTCAGGATAGCAATCGATATTCCAAGCCGAGGGTTCATGGTCGGAAGATACCTGTTCCGTGCGGAAGGGTGAGATTGGGCGGAACGGTCAGAAAGCTAGAAGGCCGTGTAGGGCTTCCCGGTCCCGATCGGCTTTGCCTCACTCCACTTCCCTCGCTTCGCTCGGCGAGGACACCGAAACCCTCCGCCCCTTGTCGAATGCCATTGAAAGGGTATTGCACACTAACCTGTAACGGATTCGGATTCTTGCTTTCAGTCGATTCAATAACTAGAACTTGGCCCCTTAACTGAATTGCAATTAAGGTGACCCCGTTCATTTTTGAGTTATCATTTGGGTATGTCAGCGGCAAACCTAGGTAAACAGTGCCCACGGTGTGGACGCACAAATCCTATTGATATACCTTCATGTGTCTGTGGACATCAGTTTCGGACCCAATTTACAGCGCCAAATCCTAACCAGACGGTTATGATCTCAACACCACCGCCTGGAACAACACAACCGTCAGGTCCCGGACAGCCTTTTGCCCCTGGTCAGCAATTCCAACAACCCCAATATCCTTACCAACCAGGAGCACAGTCACCTTACCCTCCAATGCATCTACCTCCTCCTGGATGGGTAAGTGGTTGGGCTAGATACTTGTTTCTTCGGATTGGTGTCCCTGTGGTCGTGTGTTTGTCTTTAATTTACTTGTATGGGAAGCTCAATGGGATCTACCATCAGAATCCTGCCGGCAATTGGGAAAGTGTAGACAGCGGCCCTGGATTGACAATGGTTCTACAAAGGGACGGCAAAGGTTGGCTTTATGTTGGTCCACCGTCTGAAACGGATAGGGATATTAAGTGGGAACTCAAAGACGGAAAGCTAATTGTCCGGAATATAGATGATTCCAACAGGATTGACTATGGTTTTGGGATAAGCGAAGACGGACAACAAATGACCCTCAGAAATAAGGGACACGTTTTCAGGCTTGAACGTCTTCAAGGTGAACCGCCACCTCGTCCAACACACACCCAACCAGTGGGAGACTCTGGAAATGCCTTTCCTAGCGACAACAATTCCAACCAATAAGTGAACTATAGAGCCACTATCGGAAGTGCTCCCATATAGGAACGAGTCAACCTCTAAGAAATTGAATTCGAGGACCCTAGAAATCAGTCTTGGCATCAGCAGCATAGACGGCAACTGTAAGTCGTAACCCTTACGGCGTAAACTTAAGTGCATCGTTCAAGGAACCTAGCAGAGTTTTCAAAATATCGCGAGGCTTGATCGAGGCCCTCAAAACGTGCCTGTGTAGACAATTGCCTCCGCTAGACACAACGGGTAAACCCTTTTACACTTCATTCATTGACTCTTTTAGCTTAAGTAATGTAAAATCATTGAGTGAAAGAACTCAAATCAGTAAAGAAAAGCATCAAAAAACCAGTTGAAAATGTTCAGGATAAGGTGTTTGAGGTCATAAAGGATCGGCCCGAACTAGGTCTTGAAGTTACTAAGAAGGTAAAAAACAGTGTCAAGCCATCAGTAGAAACTTTGAAGGCCAGAATTCTTGAACAGAATAAAGAATAACTCCTAAGAATTGGTCAATTTTGCTCTACTGATTTGGCCTGAACCTGAGCAGCACATCCAAATGGCAGTCCTTATTCTTGGGGTTACCGTATATCCTTAAAATGGGATCGCGTCTTACCCACGAAGAATACGTGCAGCATGTTCGCAAATCAACTGAGTGCAAGCCTCATCCCCATCAACGAATCTCTGCCAAATCAAGGCAATGATTTGGCTACTTGTTGGCTCATCCATGAGTAGATCACGCAACCGACGTTCAAAGCTCACAGATCCTTTTGGGCGGCCCTTTGGATTACCGCTTTGACCTGCCTTCCACCGATCTTCCAGTGGTGGAGAGCAATAACTGGTAGATCCTGTAAAGTCCAAATCTTTCCCTGTTAACTGACTGTTCTCGTACTGTTTTTTCACACCCATATCCATATAACCCCACAATGAGGATATGAAAGAGAGCAATTATTAACCAGTAGTGAGACCTTCTCGTTGATCCTGGATTCCAGGTAACGAGCAGATTTCTCTTCCACGAAGCTTCAGTTGAAAGGAAGAAGCAAGCGAAACCCAAGTCTTTCGGATCATCGGCAGGTTCACACCAGTGATTTATAAACTTTGCTTGGTATCCTTCAATAATGATATTGCCTTTGATCATCGCCATATCACTTCAACAAGCAGAGCCTCCTCTTGCCGACTGCATCGGCTTATGGTACGCCACGGATTACAGCCTTTTAGCAATCCTTGGCAAGAATCCATCTCAAATACGCGTGGGAGAACTTGACTGTGACCTCTATACGCTTGAACAGATGCCCGACAAAGCCTACAGGGGAACTTGGGCCGGCATCAAGGATCTCGGCATAAACGCAATGGGGATTAACTCGGTACGATCAACCGATCATCAGACAGATATCGTCAAAGGAGAGACTCGATTAACATTAGGATTGTTTGATGAACATGAAAAGCTAAAGTATTTCAAACTGGCCCTCATCAATGACTCTGGCAACACTAAATACGCGGACATGTTTCAGAGGCTTGGTTCATTTGCCGATTTAAGCTTTGCAGGGCATTATTCTAATGCTCATTACGATCTACAAATCGAGCACTCGGCAGATGGGATCAACTACGAAGGAAGCGCAACATATAACGGTAAGGGTTGCATATTTAAAGGCAAACGAACAGGTATTAGAATGATTTTCACTTTCACCAATGCTTCAAACAATGAAGTTGCGGGCTCCGGATACCTTGAGTGGTTGCCAAGCCCAAGGCAGATCAAGAAGGATGCTGATGATCACGAACTAGTAACCGATCGACTCTACTTGAATGTTACGATTCCATCAGAGCTACCAAACGGAGAAAGGCTTTTCCTTTCAAAGGTCAAGTGAACTTTAATCTGCATGTACGAAATTCTGGACTCTAGATCTCTTGTGAGGATGCATTACATCCTATGTTAATTTGCTTCTCTCCGATGTTCACTTGAGGCATCGGATCTTTACGGGCACAGTTCGACCGAAGCTCAAAAGCGAGTTTCGAAGGCCCTTGATAAGCTGATCGGGCATGGTGGAACCGATGCCGAATAATGCTCCTGATTCCGGTTTTTTCAGTGATTGGACACCCGAAGAGCTCCACCTTTGGCGGCGAGTGGAAAGCACCTGGGCATCGCTTGATCAACCGGGCGTTGAATTTCAAAGAAAGCAGGATGAGGGAGAAGACTGGGAATATGGTCAAGGAGCGACCGCCATCCTTGATGCCATCGACTACTACCTCGATCAAACCGAAGCGCGGCGAATCACCTCCGAAATCGACTGGTCAAAGCCAGGTCTGACCGAAGGCGTGGCGACGTTGCGGGAAGCGACCGACTTTGACACCGCTGGGTTCTGGCCAATTCTCACTTTTTTGAGGGCCTCGACAAGGATGTCGCGGTTTCCCGACAACAACGACAGCGGTTGGTTCGAGGGACACTTTTCGTCGAGCCGAGTAGGGATGGCCATGCGGCGGCTTGGGCAACTCACCGCCCCATCGCAAGCCGATCTCGACCGTATTCTCGGCTTAAAGCCCACGTTCGACTCATTGTCTCTCAACGAGTTCCGGGCTTAGCAAGGTGGTGAGAAAGTGCGGCTCGACGATGGCAGCGAGGTTCTCCACGTGTCTTGGCCAGAATATCATCCCGTGGTTCAGGAGTGGACCAAGGCCGTATGGGATTCCCCGTTTTACATCGATCCCTATCATGGTGCTAGCCCCCCCAAACCCCAATCCTCATACGAGACTCCTTGACAATCCTTCACCGAGCGACTTCTTTTCAAGGTCAACAACCTTGGCTAGGCGCGATCAATGGAGTGACCTCTACGTGCGTGCTAGAATTCCTACCAAAGCACAATTTGCACTATGGAACGTAGACAGTTCATGGAATATCTTTGGCAAGCGTGGTCTCGAGAACAAGCCCGAGATCCCAGCACAGAGCATGGTACACAATTCGACACCAGTGAAGTCATGGCTTTGCGCACTTTGCTCAAGCACATGCCTCAGTCACTGGGCTACAGCGAGGATCGAACCAACCTTCAGAGAGAGGTGTACAACGCTTTGATCAACGGGGAGTGTGCACGGGAAAGAATTGCTGTCATTTGTTGCGGGCCACCCGCAAGTGGCAAATCTCGTATGGCAGAGGCGATCTCTCGTCACCTGAATGCAAGAATCATCGACTCTGATCTTGCCAAAGAACGCTTGCCTGAATTCAGCGGCGGTCGATTCGCAGCAATGCTACATGAGGAGTCGGACCGCATCCGCAATGCCGTCCTCGATGAGTGCCTTAACCGAGGCGAGAACATTGTCATTCCCGTTGTGGGAAAATCGCATAAGAGTGTCATATCCCTCTTTAAGCACTGCTCCAACGAAGGTTACAGGGTGCATCTGAGATTATTGATATGCCCCGCAAAACTAGCTGCCAAAAGAGCGGTCGAACGATTCGAGAGGACTGGCCGCTTTGTCGATCCTCACTACGTATTATCTGTCGGGAACCTCCCTGAATCGGTCTTTGAAGACCTTTCGGTTGTACCTTGGGCTTCAAGAAGCAGGATCGCCCATGATCAGCTAGACGAGTATCTACTTGAATTGGATTTTTAGAATGACACAAGAATCGCTCCCCGAAGACTCCATCAGTGCCTTTCTTGAGGCGCGCGAACAGGAGAGACGTCAGTCGAAACCTTCCAATGAGGCACTGCATCGGAGGCTGGAGGAGTTTGCAATGGCCACCGATGCTAAGGCAGCCGCTTACGCCAAGCTTGAGGCCGATTTCACTCTGCTTCAGGCTGAGTTGCAGCGCACGACCATTGAGCTAGAGCGAATCCAATTTCAGCTGCAGCGCACAACCAGTAGTGCATCGGCGAAAGAAGAGCTTTCCAGCACACAGGAATCTCAGAAGATACTTGGTCTAGGTGAGTTTGAAACCGCCGATGTTAACGACAATACCTTCAATGGTCACGACTTTCGGGCAATAAATGATCACCCGTATGTCATGAATTCTGTTGAACAAGAGCACGAGGCTTCACTAGGTACCCACTTGCTTGTCGAGTTTTATGGATGTCCTGATCACAAACTCAAGTTAGAGAATTATATTCGCTCAGTCATCTATAAGGCAGTGGAAGCCGCGTCGGCTACACGTATAGGTGGTATTTTTCACCAATTTAGACCCTATGGCGTCGCTGGTGTCGCGGTGATTCAAGAATCTCATTTCAGTATTCATACTTGGCCAGAGCACGGATATGCGGCACTGGATTTCTTCTATTGCGGTGATCTCGAGATCGATAAAGCCATTAGGATTTGCTGCGTAAATCTACAGCCCGAAAGGATTGCCTACGTGAGCATTAAACGCGGCTTACAGACCCCAGTCGAGAGCGCAAGCGGCCCGAGTCTGGCCAGAGTTCAATTTAGCGATGGGTATCGATTCGATCTAACTGGGTCTCCGGCACCTGTACGCTAATGCCGAGCAAAGGGTCAGTGGTTCGTACCGAGGTCGAAGTCATGATACGGCAGATCCCTTGGTTGAGGTCAGAAGTGGCAAAAGGCACCGTAGCCTTCTTTCGCGCGGTGGACCCGAACTCTTCCGGACATGTTGTCACCCGATCCTCTCGGGCCATAAGTCGTGTGTCAGGTTCCGTTGGTCGATTCGGTAACAAATCGATCGAGTTCGGCTTCTGCGATGCGCAAACTGCGCTTCCCGATTTGAACTGTGCGAAATTTGTTGGATCGGATGAGACACCAGAGATGCGACCACCCGATGGCAAGGCGTTCGAAGGCTTGTTTTATGGTTAGTAGCATTACGCTTCCTCGTTCCCGGTCGTTTGCCCGTGAACATAGAAAACGGTATCCTTGACAGTTAGCGAGACCTTAACTGTCGATTAAAACAAGCCCTAAGAAAATCAAAGACGCGATCATCAATCTGATTCCTGGAGTCACGGATGAGGATGCGGATATGGTCGTTCGAGAGCTCCAGGAGGATTCTGAGAGGCTGATTGGAGGTCGTAAGGCCTCCCGACAGCCAGCCCCATTTCTCGATGCATTGGCAAATCCCAGTGAGGCAAGAAAATGGATTTCGAAATCAGATGCCATGCACGATCCTGATGTGGTTTTACTGAGGCAACTTTCAGAGCTGCATCGCTCGAAGGTGCTGCTTGTTGCGGAAGGTATCGAACGCTCCATCCCATGGGACAGAGTGATGTCGAGGAATGTTCTTGTGTTGCCGCCTCGCTCAAATCTTCCATTTTGCGCGATCCCAGTTGACGTGCTCGCGGCCTCAGGGCATAGATTTGGGTCTCTGGCAGCCTGCTTCGCACGAAGCTCGGCTCTTGATCATTTTTGGGGGCAGGCAACCTCAGCAATCTGACACAACTTGTTTGAGGTGAGTTGGTGATCAGTTCTGAGGCTTTGGTAGGCCTGCCTGACTATGAGGTTACCGACATTTATGATGGCGGTGGCTACGTTGTTTGGTCGGTTCGTTTCTTGGGATCTTGTTGTTGTCCGCATTGTGGAAGTAAGAGTCTTCGCAATCGAGATCGTCGTATTCGCAAGCTGCGTCATTCGAGCTTGGGGGAGCGTGTTTGTTTTTGGAGACTAGAGACTCACAAATGGCTTTGCCGTGATTGCCAGAGGACTTCTTAGCAGCGTTATCACTGGGATCTTGCCTGGCAAACGCGCTACAGAGTCATTTCGGCTTTCTACTGCCAGTCGTCATCTTGATGGTATTAATCGCTCTCGTTTGAGCAGGCGAGAGAAGATTGGTGGAGCTACCGTTCAACGGTGGGTTCACGACAACTTGTTTCGTCAATTGTCGGAATTGAAGAATTCAGCATGTCCGAAGGTTCTTGGAATAGATGAACACTTCTTCTCGCGCAAGGACGGCTATGCAACAACTCTCTGCGATCTAGGAAACAACAAGGTCTATGATGTGGTCCTTGGTCGTAGTGAAGCATCGCTTGAGCATTATCTTTCCAAGCTAAAGGGCAGAAACAATGTTCAAGTGATCTGCATGGATCTGTCGAGCAGTTACTGCGCAATAGCCAAAAGGTTCTTTCCCAAAGCCAAAATCGTCGCTGACAGATTTCATGTCATTAGACTGGTCAATCATCACTTCCTAACTTGCTGGAAGAAGATTGATCCCATAGGAGGCAAAAATAGAGGGCTTCTAAGCCTGATGAGAAGGCATCCTGAAAACCTCAAGTCTCCCGAGCAAAAAGCCAGGCTAAAGGCTTATCTCAATGAGAATCCTGCCATCAAAGTCATTTACGAGTTCAAACAGGAAATCTGCCAGCTCCTTCTGCACAAGTGCCTTACAGCAAAACGATGCAAACCACTTGCTAAGAGACTCCTTTACGTCATTGATGAACTGATTCATTCAAAGCTCGAACCGATGGTTACATTGGGACAAACCATGCACCTTTGGAAAGAGAAAATCGCCAGGATGTGGAGGTTTACCAAAAACAATGGAATCACCGAAGGATTCCACAACAAGATGGAAGCCATCTCGCGACAAGCATACGGTTATAGAAACTTTGAAAACTACCGAATGAGAGTCAGGGTATTGTGCTCATTGGTCAGATGAATGGGGTGCCCCCAAAAATGGCGTAGAGCCCTTCCCTCGCTTCGCTCGGCGGGATCTTACTTCTCGCCCTACTCAGCCGCAGACGTCAATAAACAAAAATGGGGAGCAATATTTGCTCCCCATTTTTGTTTATAAATTTGGTGGACCGTGTAGGGCTCGAACCTACGACCCGCTGATTAAGAGTCAGCTGCTCTGCCAACTGAGCTAACGATCCAGACCCAAATAATTTACCCGAGGGCGAGGCTGGATGCAAGGGTTGTACACTCTCGTTTATGCCGATTCGTATCCGAATGGCGACAAACGCCGACGTTGAAGGCGTTGTGAACGTCATCCACACCGTCTTTGACGAATATAACTTTACATGGGAGCCCGAAGGTTATCATGCCGACCTCTACGACATTGAGCTCCATTACCCAGGCCCAGAGGATCGTCTCTTTGTCGCCGATATCGACGGCCAAACAGTAGGAACTGTTGGACTGGAGCTATTCCCTGTCCTGAACTCCTCTGAATCGGGGTTGGTCGAGTGGAACGGTCAAAACCGAATTGCAGGAGCTGATTGCTCGCTTGAACGACTCTACGTTCATCCAATTGCTCGAAGGAGTGGAGTGGGACAAGCCCTCATGCAGCATGTTATCCATCTCGCACAAGGTGAAGCGCGAAAGAGGATGGAGATTTGGAGCGATAAACGATTTGTGGATGCGCACAGACTCTACGGTCGATTTGGCGCCAAGGTCGTCGGGGATCGGATCTTGGACGATCCTGATCAGAGCCCGGAGTGGGGGTTGAGGATCGATTTATAGGTTGGGGTGTCGTCGCGAGATCGCGAGACACTCTAACCTATAAATTGGGGTGCATCTTCGTGGTCCGCTTTTTTCTGGCTACGATTGCTTTGGGTTAGGTTAGGCGCATTATGTGCCCCTTTGCGCTCTCGCCGTCGCTAAAGCTATGGGGGGGCTTTGCGCCATCCTTGGGAATCGCCTTACGACGGAGGCTGTTGTCCAATCTACAATTCCCACCACGTTTGAACTTTTTTCTTGGCCTACCCGGCCCGGGCATTCCCTTCTCCATGACTCGAAGTTCTGTCATACGCTCACGGACAGTCTCCTCGACCTATTCTCGCTACGCTCGGGCACAGTGCGGTCTCGGGACAAGACTGTCCAAGTTCGCTACAGAACTTATGTCAGGAGAATGGGAATGGGGAATTTCTACCGGATTCTCATTTCAAATTGAGGGTGTGCCTAGGTTGTCGTCTTCGGCTTACCCGGGGCTAATGATCTGCGATCCTGACGGGATCATGACGTGTTTCCAGCACCTTTCCCTGTTTTGGCGAACCCCGGAAATTGGGGAAAGGCTGGGATATGGCGGCATCAAGGCTAATGCCTTGAATGCCATTCTCCCCTTCCCGACCCTTCAGGCCCTTCTGAAATTATCTTATATCAACCGGATATCCCCCTCCACCGGTTCAACTTTGTTCCTCAGTCTCACCGACTCCTCCCTTGGTGTCAAGGGACAGTAGATCCGTGACACTTCTGACAAGACATCCTTTACCGCTTTATCTGAGTAAATCATTGTGGGATTCAAGGCTAAATCCTCCCCACTCGAGGGTTAGAACATCGTTTCGTACTTCACTATTCCAATGAGTTTGCGGTTGATCATCTCTTATGCCCTGCGCGGGCCGCGCATTCCCTTCTCCTGCCTGGAAGTTCTGTCATACGCTCACAGACAGTCTCCAAGGTCAATACTCACTGCGTTCGAACACAGTGTGACCTTGGGAAAAGACTGTCCAAGTTCACTACAGAACTTATGGCAGGAGAATGGGAATGGGAAACTTCTACCGGATTCTCATTTCTAATTGAGGGTGTGCCTAGGTTGTCGTCTTCGGCTTGGCCGGGACTAATAATCTGCGATCCTGCCGGGATCAGGACGTGTTTCCGGCAGCTTTCCCTGTACAGATTCGTAGCTCTTGACATGGTTGACGAATACGTCAAGCTCTGCTTCAAGTGACCCAGATCGGCGCACCAACAACACCAATCTCGACCCTCCGAGGGCGAGTTGTCGAAGACAGAGACGGGGAAAATCTGGTGCTGGAAAAGTCCAATCACGACTCTTTCCATCTTGCAACAGGTCCGGCACGACGAAACAGTTGTTGCGAACCAACTCTCGGCTACACGGACCCTATGAAGTTGATATTTGAGCTCCACATGCTAGTCGTTTCGACTACTTTTCTCGCCAAGGTGTAGCCGGCCCCTGGTTTGTGGGGTCGTTTTGCATGGAACAGGCTGAAGCTTTTCAAAACGATTCTTGTCGACGTAGTTCTGGAACACCCACCAAAGTCAAACGAAAACGTCCAATCCTGAATTTACAGGATTGGACGTATGATTCAGGCAATAGTGCAGGTGAGCTTAGTTGCCGCCGCCCTTGGTGGATGATCCGGTGCCAGTCTTGGCGTCGGTAGCCTTGTCCTCAGAACCTTCCTTCTTCTTCTCACGAGCTTCCTTCAAGAGTGCTGCAAGCTGCTTAGCTTGATCTTTGGTAAGAATCGAGTGAATTGCTTTCTGATTCTCCTTTCGAAGCTCTTGTTGCTTCTTCTTCCCATCTTCCTTGGTAAGCGTGCCTTCCTTCACCTGCTTTCGAATATCAGCAGTTGCGGCTTGGTTCTTGGTCATTTGGTCCTTCAGCTTGGCCTTCTGATCGTCTGAGAGGTTGAGCTTGGCGAGGATCTCCTGCATGTTGACCCGTGCTTGGCCATGGGCCCTTGCTTTGGTATCGGTCTGTTCTTGCTTACCAGTCTGACCAGACAGACCAGCGGCCTGAGCCATTGCTGAACTGGTAATTCCAATTGCCAAAGAGAGAGTGATAATGGTTGTGATGATTTTCTTCATAGTCGTATTTGCTTGAACGTACCTCTCAGGAAAATGTTCACTTGAGATTCTGAGTCATCCAATCTACCAGAGCGTCCAGGGCTTGCTTTTCATTGGGTCGCGTAGGTGAAACATCATGTCCCATCTGTTCCACATAGAGCGCCTTGTTCGAAACCTTCAAGCTGTCCAATTTCTTTGCGGCAATTTGAGTTTGTTCTGCCGGAACTAAAGGATCGGACTTGCCATGCAAGAAGATCGTGGGAGCCGTCTTCAAATCGGCATAGGTTAGCGGACTGGCTTTCGAACGTGCATCTTTGTTGGGCTTACCTTCAGGTTCTGCCAAGAGATGAGGAACTGTTTTGAATCGTTCCCCTGCCGCGGTCAAAGGAACGTTTAGATCATGAATTCCGCTGATGCTGGCAACAGCTTGAACACGGCTTGACATGCCTTTGAAATCGCCATCGTGCAACGTATCCATCGTTCCGAGACAGAAGGCTAAATGGCCTCCGGCACTAATCCCGGCCGCTCCGATCTTGTCGCCAATGCCAAGTTCCTTGGCATGACTTCGAAGATATCGAACGGCAGTCTGGCAGTCATCCAATTGGGCTGGCCAAACGTTCTTTGGGCTTAGCCGATAATCAATTGACGCTGCCAAGAATCCATGAGCAGCAATATAGCTCGCAATCTCGGCCATCAAGGCACGATCTCCGCCAGCCCAACCTCCTCCATGAATTAGAAGGATCGCGGCGTGATGGTCAGCCGATGGGTTCGCCTTGTAGATATCCATCTTCAATTCGCCGTCGGGAGTCTTTGAGTAGGTAATGGTTTCTGGCTTTGCCACAGCAGGAGCCGGCGGAGCGTCGGCAACGGTAGGAGCGGATTTGCCGCATCCGGCAAGGATTATGGTCGCAGTGATACCGATCAGCCAATTTGAACGTTTGAAGCGAAGCATCGCACGCGATTGTATTCGCCTTTTTGGGTTGTTTGGCAGAGTTAGGTGAAATTCACCCAAAGAGGGGACATCGCTGGAACGGGAAGCATGCAAATGCCAGAAAGCCGGAAGGCAAGAAATGCGGAAGCAAAAAGGCCGGAATGTCTGATCACCATAAAGTGAGAGATTAGTTAAGAAACCCCATAAGCTGAGCACAAATGATAGTCTGGCCCACAAGGTAGAGCAAGATGGAGCCAGAGTGTATTCTTCGATTGAGGCCAATGAAATGAGGCGAAAGGGTTATCGAAATCTTCTTGTTTGGAAACAGTCGATTGACTTGGTCGAGGCAAGTTACTCCTGTACAAGCCTGTTCCCACGAAATGAAGACTTCGTTGAATATCTCCTGTTCCGGCTTGTCGCCTCTTTAGAGTAGCAATCTCACTCGGGGAACTGCTAAAGGCTTTCTGGCTTTCCGGCTTTTAGGCTTTTCCTAGGCGCGGACGCGGTTCATCTTCTCGACGAATTCGGCGAAGTACGGTCGTGAATCCCACGGACCTGGGGCGGCTTCTGGGTGATACTGAATGCTGCTCGCATCCGCACCCTTGATCCTAATCCCTTCAACCGTTCCATCGTTCAGGTTGAGCTGAGTCACCTCGGCATCCGTACCGGTCAAGCTCTCTGGGTCTATCGCATAGCCGTGGTTTTGACTTGTAATCGTCACTTTGCCCGTAATCAGATCCTTAACGGGGTGATTGGAACCTCGGTGGCCAAATTTCAGCTTGTAGGTGTGGCCGCCTGCTGCGTGACACAAAAGTTGGTTACCCAGACAAATTCCGAAAATGGGTCTCTGACCAATAAGACCCTTTACGGTCTCCACTACTGGGCCCAACCGCTGCGGATCTCCAGGTCCAGGGGAAAGAAGAATCCCGTCTGGATTCAGGCTCAAAATCTCTTCTGCACTCGTGGTTGCCGGAACAACAATCGGCTGACATCCCGCTTTCCAGAAGCGACGAAGGATATTGAACTTCAGACCGCAATCCAGGACGACCAACCTTACTCGCGTCGTATCGTCAGGTTCAGACATATCCCTCTTGCCCTCTCGACCCCACTTGTACATTTCAGCAGTGGTGACGTCGTAGACAAAATCGGTCTCGTCGTAGCCACGGACCCCGGCGAGCTTGGCCTTTCCAACTTCGACATCGTCACAGATGCATCCCATGGTGACGCCGGCAGTTCGAATTCGCTTGGTGATCGCACGAGTGTCCAAGCCTTGGATGGCCACCCGGTTCCGCTCTTTCAGCAGTTGGTCCAAGCTCTTGGTAGCCCGCCAGTTACTGGGAACTTCGCAGGCCTCTTTCACGATCAGACCCGTGGGTTGAATACGATCCGACTCAAAATCGTCGTCGTTGATCCCGTAGTTTCCGATAAGAGGATAGGTAAGAAGGACAATTTGCCCTGCGTAGCTGGGATCGGTAAGGATTTCCTGGTAGCCGGTCATCCCAGTGTTGAAGACAACTTCCCCAACTGTTTCACCTGCCGCTCCCAATGGTTTACCAGTAAAAACGGTGCCGTCGCTGAGGATAAGGTAACGCTTCAATCTAAAGGAAGATGATACCCCGTGTTTTGCCAGATCGACAGTCCTATTGGACAATTCCAACTTCAATAAGCGACCATAAGTCTTTCAAAGGAATCGACCTCTCATCCAACGCGCGTTCGTCACAGGGATAGATGTTGCTGCTGGGGACCGCAGTTTCCGCACTCAGAGATAGACCGATCGGGCTCGGGACCATTTGCTCAAACTGGGTTGGCTGGATCGGACCGGGTGTCACAAACGTCAACCGAGATGGTTCCTTGAGGTGATTTTCTAATAACGGAGCAATAAATTCTTGGTCCAGTTGTTTGATGAACCAGCCCAATTCCTCTTCTCTGCCCATTTGCCTCAGTTCTAACGGCACATCAACAAATCCGATGGCAGCATCCTTGGACCATAGGTTTGTCGCCATTTTCCTCAGCTTCAAAGCCAAACCTCGACCCAACACGCTTCGATCACCATGTCGGTAACCAACCAACCGAGTAAGACCCGCCAGACGCATCGACGAAGATTCCACAAATACGGGCTCACCACGTTTCAATGCGAGATTGGGACAAGAATGCCGCACCCCTTGCCCCCAGGGCCAAAGCAGATTGAATGGCGAAAGACCTTCGTCGATCCGCCGCTCGTTCATTTCAAGCTCGGAAAAGAGGTTGATCGAGTCGTCTATGTAGCGCCTAAGCAATCGATCGGCATCCCCTTCGGGCAGATGTTCTCGAATGGGATTGCCCTCCACATCGCTGGCTCTTGTCGTTCCGAGGTCACCCAAACTTTCCCAAACCAGACCGTGATCGAGTCCCTCACCTTTACATGTGGTCAGGAATCTTGAGTCCAGCTTCTTAGCCAATGAAAGCAGTAACTCAACCTCTTCATAAGTAGGTAGCGCTTTGGGAAAAGAGGCCAATCCGTCCACATAGGACATCAGCGAAAGATGGAAGTGAGTGGATTTCTCGGGGGGATCGAAGCCCAAGGCACTGACTGTGAGCGGCCCCTGAGCAAGTCGAATCAAGTCTGGCGGGAGTCCAAACAAATACGATTCGGGTGTGATCGTTTTGGGTGAAGCGGCGACCTTTGAGATCACAGAAATCTCTGCCAAACGTGCCAAGTTCGGCAAGGTTTGACGGAGATAGGATTCTCGTTCTGGCAAGGAGAGCAGTCCAGGAACAATGACTACTATGCGGCGCATAATGGCCCCTTAAGCTTCGATAAGCTTGGGTTGTCCTTGAGAAACTGCGGAAATCTCTCCTGTACTGGGAGGATCATCAAATGCATGCTTACTCAATTCATGAGGAACGGGAACCGGATAATCCCCGTTAAAGCAAGCGAGACAGAAGTGGTTAATCGGCTTACCGACCGCCGCGACCGCTCCCTCGATGCTGAGGTAGCCCAGACTGGTTGCGCCCAGCTCCTTTTCCAATTGAGCGATCGACATTTTGGCTGCTGCCAACTCACCCTTGCTCGCCATATCAATTCCATAGAAGCAGGGGAACTTGATCGGAGGCGCAGTGATTCGAACATGAACTTCGGTTGCACCAGATTCAAACAACAGCTTGACGATCTGTTTGGTGGTGGTTCCACGCACGATGGAGTCATCAACCAGAATGACTCGCTTCCCTTTCAGATGATCAACGAGTGCCGTGAGTTTCATCCGCACACCAAGCTCTCTCATACGTTGATCTGGAGCAATGAATGTTCGGTGAATATAGCGGCTCTTGACCATTCCCTCTCGGTAAGGAATTCCTGTTTCGGCACTATATCCCAGAGCAGCCGGGATTCCGCTGTCGGGGACGGGAACAACAATATCGGCTTCAACCGCATGCTCTTTTGCCAGTTGGGCGCCCATGCGTTCTCTCGCGGTGTACAGGGATGTCCCGTACATGTCTGAGTCAGGTCGAGCGAAGTAGATGAACTCGAAAAGGCACATTCCCTTTCGTTCAGACTTCGAACCACATGCAATTCTCATGCCATGCTGGTCGATAATCACCATCTCACCAGGTTCTAATTCGTAGGTTGGAACACCACCAACTGGATGGAAGGCGCAAGTCTCGCTTGCGATCATAAATCCATCTTTACCGAGAGTGCCGGCAGTCAGCGGGCGAATTCCAGTTGGATCTCGGAACCCGATTAGCATTTTCGGAGTGAGAACAGTGCAGCTATAGGCGCCCTTGGCTCTCCGCATCACTTCAGCAACTGCCATCTCAGGTCCTGAGTGGAGGTTTCGTGAAAAGATTCTTGCAAGGACTTCCGAGTCGCTTGTTGAATCGAAATGTTCGCCTTCTGCTTCCATCTCTTCACGAAGCTCTTTCGCGTTGATCAAGTTGCCGTTATGGGCGATTGCAATTTCTCCGACTTGGGTTTGACAAAAGATCGGCTGTGCATTTCGAATCTCGCTCGCACCCGTTGTACTGTAGCGAGTGTGGCCGCATGCCATGTGCCCGGGTAAATCGTCCAAGGCGCTTTCATTAAAGACCTGGTTAACCAAGCCCATGCCTCGCCGAAGGCGCACTTTGGTGCCGTCACTTACAGCAAGGCCTGCAGATTCTTGACCTCGATGTTGCAATGCAAAAAGGCCAAAAAAGCCTATACGTGCTGCCTCTTGCGAAGGTGCATAGACTCCAAGTACACCGCATTCTTCTTTGAGCCTGTCATCCAGATCGAAATCCGTCACCCCGCTATTATGGCATCGGTCTAGCCACCCGTGCCGCAATTACAGCCAGCCACAGCGGGAGAATTCGAGATTGGTCCAGTACTCCGAAACTGGATTCTGAGAATTGGGGAAACCGCGAATTCAGTGGCCCCCCAAACTGCCTCGAATACCACTAGAAGCACGACCACATAGTTCCCCAAACCTAACGCTCTGACTGAGTAATCCGGAAAATTTCGTCGTTGACGTGTGTCACGCATGGCTCCAGTCATGCGGTACTTCAGGCGACCATCGATGGTCACAGGGAATGGCAAGCAAAACGTGAGGCAGGATGCCGAAAGTTCTGCCAGCCAATAGAACTTGCGAGTCACGAGGGCGAGCAGCTAACGCACGCTTTGCAAACCATTGCGATTCTCAAAAAGAAACTTCTGCACTGGGAAAGTACCCAACTAAGAAACGAAAAATCGGCACCTTGTCTCATGACAAGATGCCGACCAATTCGAATAGTTGTCCCGATTACAGGTTGTAATCTGGCTTGACCAACCAAGCCTTGGGAACCGGCTTGAGACCACATGCGACCATGTTGAACTCTTCCGACTTGATAACTGAAGTAGCAACCTTGAGTCGAACGACACCGTGAGGGGTCTTCAATCGGACTACCTGAAGATTCGGAGACTGCACACGGTTCTTGTGCGGCGCCTTATACTTCCAGCCCTGAGAGTGCTGGTTTCGGATGTGCTTAGCATTATTGGCGCGCTTACCGCTCACCTGACAAATCTTGGCCATATCTTTCCTCGGCTGCTTCACGCAGCGAATGGAAATGATACCCATACTCTCTGCTCACTTGCAAGGTTAATCGCCACTTAGATTCTGAGTCCGGGTAAAACGAACTGTGCGGCGCTATTGGAGAGTTTACCGATCCTTCTTCACCAGTTCGTTTGCACGTGAAATTGAGTTCAAAGCGAACTTCATCGCGAAGATGTTCCAGAACCTGATGTGGATCTTTTTCTTCATCATGATCCTTCTGGTGGTCTATGGAAATACCAACAGCGTTGCCGGTTGGGGACGCGGACAAGCCTTTGTTTTGGCTGCTTCCATATTCCTGATGAATTCGATTTTCAACGCGTTCTTCTTCTCCCTGCAGGATATCCCGAGTCAGATTCGATTGGGGACGATGGATTTTGTCGTCACCAAACCGATGGACACCCAATACTGGGTTAGCATGCGTCGGTTCAATTTCGACCAAATAGGAACAATGTTTGCCGGGATCGTGATGCTGGCGGTGGGTGTCGGTCAGTCACACCTGGCGATATCACCGACCGCTTGGGTTTTTTACGGCATACAAGTTGTGTCTGCTTTGGCTTTGTTCTATTCCTTCAGCCTTGGCCTGATGACAACAGCAATTTGGCTGGTCAGAGTTGATAATCTCTGGGTTCTGGGGGAATCACTCATTATGATTGCCCGATATCCGATTGATATTTATAGCTCTGGAATCAGGCGCTTTCTCACCAATTTCATCCCTCTTGCATTTTTGGCAACCATGCCAGCCCGACAGCTTGTATATGGGGCTGACGTTGCTTCTGTTTGTGAAGGCATTGTTTGGGCACTCGGCGCACTCACTGTCAGTCGCCTCTTCTGGCGAAAGGCGATGACGTACTACACCAGTGCCAGTAGCTAGTAGCCGATTCCGGTTCCTGTTCCGAGTGCCTGCCCACGACTACCTGTTCCAAAGCTTGAATTGAACGGAAGAGCCTTTAATCGAATGAAAAATTGGTACGTGGTTCCAGGATTGAATCCCGTGTTTTGATTGATCACCGTCATCACGGCCTCAGCGCAGTGAAGATCGTAAGTCATCGAATACTGCTGGCTGTCGAACCGTCCTGTAAACCCGTTAAAGTTCAAGATCGCCCCAAGCTTGGTACGGCCCATTTTCAGCCCGTCCAGGAACATGCTCGCGTTGCTCCAAGTGTGGCGAAGGCCATCGTAATATCCTCCCATCGAGAGGAACGTTGCACCCGGTTTATAGCTTAGATCCAATCGAACATTGCTCCAAGCACCCACGAAGGTGTCGTATGTGCTTTGGGCTCGAAACGTGAAGTAGTCCGCTGGTTGAAATTCTAATCGCGCACCAACCGGTTGCCACGCCTCCAAATGCTGTTGAAGCCGCAGCAGGTCGTAACCTGACTGTGCTCCAATGCTTACAGACTTGATAACCTTATAGCTAAAATCGGCGCTGGCAGTATTGGTTTGGCCCGTGAAATCGATGCCCAACGGGGAGTATCCGTACGGCCGAAGGTAGTTGTAACGCAGATTGAAACTGGATTGCTTACTGATCCTATAGCTCTCTGTATCAGCAAAATTGAGAACGTACTCTGCAGTTCCATCAGAATACATTCCCTGCTTGAACTCGCCTTGAACATCCGAGTGAAAAGCTCCCTGACTCTTATCAATCTTGGTAAAGCCAAAGTCGAAATAGTCGCGGGTGATCTGGTTGCCGTGAGTCTGATCGGTAAATTCACCGATGGAAAGCGAGGTGTGGAAGGGCCAATTCTGGGCGAAATCAGGTCCAATTAGCTTCCTGGCGTCAGAGGATAGCGTGACAACCGGTGTCTGATTGTTCGCTCCAGAAATCGCTTGCGTGCTCCCGATCGGGACCATCCTTTGGTATGTAAGCTCGGCTGTTGCTTTATCGAGATCATCCGTGACGTTTGTTCGGACATCCAGGGTCTGATTGGTCTGACTGTTTGCCCCCGTTGAGCCAGCATATTTCGTGCCGTTCTCCTGATAATCCAAGGAAACGTTGGTAGAAATCTTTTGTGTCCAGCGACGAGTATCGGAGACAGATACGGACTCATTATTGGAGGAGTAGCCATTTGATGAGCTCCCCGACTGATTAATGGTTAGCCGTGTAACCGTGTTATTACGTTGTGGAAATGCCAACAGTGCTTGGACGCTCTCTGTAGTCGCTCCAGGGTTGACCAAATAGTTGTTTTTCTCGAAGTCCGTCCTTAAAGAGAGGGTTCCCCAGTTGAAGCGTTGATTGTGGTCGTTGCTCACCTTCAACATCTCACCAGGACCGAGAATGGTGTAGACCTGCAAATCTCCATGGCTCAGCCTGCTCCGATACAGGTAGTCAGCCCCTAACCCAACTCCCAACTTTGTCATGAGATCGGTATGGGTAAAGAGGATGTTGTCCCCGTGAAGCGGCACTCCATACCGATATTTGATGTAGTAGCCTTCTATTGGGCTTTGGCCAACAATCGGAGTATTGTTG
>Ga0164297_10001435_pt1 | contig 25373 bp, 37 predicted proteins | sample GEODES058metaG_FD_113539 | JGI IMG/M metagenome (GOLD analysis project Ga0164297, IMG submission 113539) | Dystrophic lake water microbial communities from Trout Bog Lake, Wisconsin, USA - GEODES058 metaG | ecosystem: Environmental > Aquatic > Freshwater > Lake | place: USA: Trout Bog Lake... | reverse complement strand
CCCACATTCAATTGGTCTTTTTTACAGTGCCATTACAGATCGTGTGGGTCTACACCCAATGGACGAAGAATACATTACCATGGGCATGAGTGCCTACGGTAAAAACAAGGCAAGCCTGGCCTTATATATGGAAAGCAAGCTGGTAGAGGATCTAAAAGAAATACGTTTTCAAGACAACTTACACGCCGGAGTAGCGCCAGATTTCATGTGGGATTCAGAACCTGAGGATATTGCCGGTGCTGCACAGGTGCTGGCAGAAGAATTGATATATAGTGTTATGCAACGTGCCAGAGCATTTGGCTGGAGCACCAATCTAGTATACCAGGGCGGAGTAGCTCTTAACTGTTTAGCGAATAGGAAACTCAATGAGTATTTTGAAAATATCTGGATCATGCCTTGTCCTGGTGACGGTGGCAGCAGTCTTGGCGCTGCCGCATTGGCGCACGGAAAACGAATCAATTGGACAAGTGCGTACCTTGGCACGGAAATCCCAGGAACGTATCCTGTCGGCGCCGTCGTCGATTGCCTACTCCGTGATAGAATCTGCGGTGTCGCTAGCGGTCGAGCCGAGTTTGGACCTAGAGCACTTGGAAACCGAAGCCTCCTTGCCGACCCCAGAGGATCAGATATAAAGGATCTAGTAAATGCAATCAAACGTAGACAACAATTTAGACCATTTGCGCCAGTTGTTTTGGAGGAGCATGTTGATCAGTATTTTGATCGCCCTGATGGCTGGTGTGACACTAGGTATATGCAGGTCGTCGGTCGTTGCAGGCATCCTGACCTATATCCTGCTATTACCCATGTTGATGGCACCAGTAGGATACAAACTGTACCGCCAGATGGCAGCGGAATCCGTCAAGTCCTAGAATCCTGGTATGCCCAAACCGGGTGTCCCATGTTGCTCAACACCAGCTTGAACATACGTGGTGAACCCATGGTCAATGATCGAGCCGATGCTGATCGTTTTGAACAACTGTATCAGGTACCGGTCTTTTCGTGAAACGAATATTTCCAATACAAACAGAAACCAGTTGCCTACTCAAATGGGCCTGGAGCACAGTGTATCTGTATCGTGGCACTACCAGCAGTTGTCATCGTGTGACTCAGAATCCCATAGATCCCAACAACTTTGGTGACTTTCATAACTTGCCAGAAAAATTACAGGCACGCAAACTCATGCTGTCGGGTCAATGGCCTGGGCAAGGATGTGAGTATTGTCAATCCATAGAGCAGGCTGGCGGTGTTAGCGATAGACAACATCAGTTGACCGGCGATCATCATGTTGACAAGATTCCTCCTGAACTGTTGACTGACCCTACAGCAGTAGAAGTCACACCCACTGTGTTGGAAGTCTATTTCAACAACACTTGCAACATGGCCTGCGTCTACTGTGGCGAACACTTCAGCACCAAGTGGGCTGATGAAAATCGTCGCTGGGGTGAATTTAAACAGGATGGTGTGGCATTTGGACATCGCACGCAGATCAATCCCAACTACGATAGAATGTTGGCAGATTTTTGGCAGTGGTTGGCCAAGGACGAACACTATCGTGCCATTAGGTATTTTCAGATACTTGGCGGCGAACCGTTCTATCAAAAAGAGTTTGACACCTGCTTGGATTTTTGGCAACAACATCCTAATCCAGACCTGGCGTTCAACATCATTACCAATCTAAAAGTGCCACACAACAAATTCCGTCAGCAGATTGATCGATTTGAGACCATGGTTCAACAGGGTCAAATCAATCGTTTGCAAATTACCGGATCGTTAGATGCCTGGGGACCCCAAGAAGAATATGTGCGCTGGGGATTAGATCTGTCTGAATGGCAACAAAACTTTGAATATCTGTTGGACAAGCCCTGGATACAAATTTCTGTGAATCTGGCTATTTGCAGTTTGACAATCAAAACCATGCCCGAGCTGATACAGCGTATCAATGCCTGGCAACAGCGTAGACCTCCGGGCATGCTGATACACTTTAGTTATATGAGTGTAATGACCCCTGCCTATCTACAGCCAGAAATATTTGGTGCTGGAGTATTTGATCAAGACTTTGATCGTATCATACAAACTCTAGATCAAAATCCCGAGTATAGTGTTTCAGTTCGCGAACACCTGCAAGGCATATTCAAACGTATCAGTAGTGCCACCCGAGATCCCATGCGCATTGAACAGTTAAAAACTTATCTGACTGAGCTGGATCGACGTCGTGGCACCGATTGGCGCAGTTTATTTCCCTGGTTGGACCAGGACTGGCACTGACTGTTTATAGATAAGATTCCAGACCACCACGACGGCGTAGGTCCTGGGTGCAACACGAAATGCCACCGTCCCAGAAATAGCTGTGACGCAGTTCGCTAATGATAGGATTGATTCTGTGCTTCTTGCAGAAGTCAAACACATCTTTGTTGTAAGCACTGAAGATTACATTTTCTTCATCTAGAACCAAGCAGTTGACATCAAATACAGTTTCGGCCACAAAGCCAGTCCACTTGTTGAGATAGGTATCAACAAAGTTGGTAAACTCAGGTGTGGGTGTTTGACCCTGCACATACCAAGCTCCAGGGTTGGCCTCGTATTTAAACTTGCCCACTTCCATGGCAGCCCAGATACTGCTGTCCCAGATCTTCAACACTTCCCATCCAGGAAAATCTTCAGCCAGATGCAAGTGCATGTCGTGTTTTGAACTCAAGATCACTCCCGGCTTGAGGATAGCAAATACAGCATCACCGTGTCCATCAGTTACTGCTTCGTGTATGCGATATTCAGGACCTAAACAGTTGTCCACAATCCAGCGAGTCTGCTCGGGCTTCAAGTAATCACTGTTGTCAAAGAACACATCCTGTCCTACACGCACGATACAAGATGCCGATGCACCATTCAATATGCAGTTGGGATCCCAATCTGCACCGTGTGGGTTAATGACCTGATCGCCAAACTCCCGACAGATGTCATCCAGTTCAGTCATGGGCAGGACTCGTAACAGCTTTTGTCCTAGACTGATCTGCCAGTCTCTGGGCGTAAGTGGTGGTAGTGGTGCACCGTTGTCATTTATCTGTAGATCCTGAAATCGATGCTTGTCCATCAAGGTAGGCCTACGCACTCTAGCACCGTAGGTTTCTATAGTGCGTTGTAGGTTATCTAGATCTTCGGCAGTTTCGGCCAGGATCTGTTGCAGTTGATTGCGCACCTGTGCATTGTCAATAAAATCAAAATAGTCAGGAGTATAAGCCGATCCTACTATTACTTCTTCGAGTGGTTGCCAGCTGGTATAGGAGTTTATCATATGAGATATTTAATAGTTTGTTGGCATGGCCTGTTAAAATGCATGGACCATGTCGTTGAGTTCCTGCCACAATATGTCTTTGAATGCGCCACCATAAAAATGTTGATAATTGTGTTCGACAATCTCTCTGGCACGATCAAATAGATCTTGTTTTTGATCCACATTCAGTTGATCCAACTGTTTTAGTAGATCGGCAATGCGTTCTAGTCTCACAATGTCGTTAGGTTCGTCATCATAGCCTTCGTCCCACAGGTCACCAAATGTTCGGAATCCGTAACTGCGTAGATAGCGCAAGGATCCGCAAGTGCCTACTATGACAAATGGCATGCGTAGACAAATGGGTTTGAAGGTCTTTTCAGTTAGATGCAACTTGCGCCCGCGAGCCACAGTTTCCGAAACAAGATACAACAAGGATTCACTGGCCGGTTCAAACAGACTTAACCGATAGCTGTCCATGGGTATGTGATCTTCACCGGCAAAGGTCATGGGCAAGGACATTTTTAATGCACCGTTCTTGTCGTAGAACACTTCATATATGTCTGGATAAATTGCCGACGCCTTTTGTATAAGATTTTCAACATGAGTTTTTTCAGCTGGGCATGAATCTGGAAAGCTCACATGGTTAAACAGCAGATTGTTTTTGCACATGTGATAAAACATAAGGAATCTATGAAATCTTTCACCACCAATTATTCGATTGGGACTGATGAATGTTGTGGTAATTTTTCTTTGTTCAGGTGCTGGCATTAAAAAACTGCAATCATAGCCGCGAAACCAATCCAAGGCCGCCCAACCATGAAAGAAATAATAGTGTGATTTCATACCATAAGTACGTTCTACATAGTCAACTGTTTCACTGTCGCGCTCACTGGTCACAATGTGACATTGATCATTGGCAAAGTCATCGCAGAACTGTGTCAATGCATCATCTATTAGATTTTTATGTAGGGGCTCTTGATCCCAAAACAAGTATCGAACTGCACGCTCGTTGGCAGGACGTGTAGGAGCCGACATGAGATCTGAATATTTTACGCTGCCAAACGGGTCAAACCAGTGCATCTGATGGTAAGGCAATTCTTGCAATTTCTGCAAAAATATGTTATTATAAATTTCATCTATTCTAATCATGTTTGACGTATTTTATTCCGGACCCAAACCCAACTTGTTCCCACATGAACAGGAGGCTCAGGATATTGATCATGCACAACGGTTATCAAAAACAAGATACTTTTGGTGGGTCAACTATTTAACTGACTACACAGGCTTTGATTTTTTATGGGAACCAGTGCCCTGGCAAAGCCATCAACGTCATGTGTGGCCCAGTCAGCACCAGGCCAACGGTGGCACTCAATTGATACCCGGTCCAGGTTATACTGATACCAATTATGATCATGATGTTTTGCCACGTGTTCAATCAACAACAATTTTGGGCATAGATCACGGTGATGGACTTGCAGTGACCTGTGAACACTCTGTGCGTTATGTAAGCGATTACCTGGGCACCTTGCGTCGCTTGCTCAGCAAGACTTCGGCCGAACATGTGTGGGTAGTAAGCAGTGTGTGCGACTATACCTGGTTTGATTTTACCTGGCATCCTGGCGAATGGCAGGACCACATGTTGCATGTGTTTGCATCTGACCGTCAACGGTTTGGTGATACCTTTTATGTGCATGTGCCCACATTCTTAAAGCAAAGTCGTGATATCAAACTGTTGGAATGGTATGACGGCCTGAACTTTGTAGAGAACATCATGGTGCCACGTCGACCCATGCCGGTAGTTGAACATGCCTACGATACTCATGTGGCGGCCATACAGGCACACGAATTTGTCACACCCTTGGTCATGTTCAGCACCGGTGGAAGCACAGTGTTTGAACCTACAGTAAGCCTGTGGCAGGAACAGACCAAGACCGTGGTGCCACTCACTCGTGGTGCCAGTGTGGTAGTGGTGCCCAGAGAAGCCAAAACTCACATGCGACATCAGGTCTACGACTATCCCTACATTGACAAGAGCTATGCACGTGGACAGGAACCGGCTTTGGATGTAGTGTTTATTGACAACGGAGAACCCAGTGCTGACCTCAACTGGATGAATCTTACCTTAACGCTTGATAGTCAACCCAATCGTGTGCATCGTAGCTCGGGTGTAACCGGACGTGTTGCGGCCTATCAAGCCGCGGCCAGAAAAAGCACTACACCTTGGTTCTTTGCTGTGTTTGCCAAGTTGCAGATAGATCCTTTTTTTGATTGGTCCTGGCAACCAGATCGCCTGCAAGAACCCAAACACTATATCTTTCATGCACGTAATCCGGTCAACGGTCTTGAATACGGACATCAGGCCGTGATCGCCTACAATCGGCAGTTGGTCTTGTCTAATTCTGGAACAGGTCTGGACTTTACCTTGGATTCAGCACACGAAGTAGTTCCTGTCTTGTCCGGAACGGCCTACTACAACGATACTCCTTGGATGGCCTGGCGCACGGCCTTTCGTGAGTGCATCAAATTACAATGCAACAAGGATGTGGAAAGTCAGTATAGATTAAAACAGTGGTGCACAATAGGCGATGGCAAGAATGGCCAATACAGTGTCTGGGGTGCCGAAGATGCTGTGGAATATTGGCAAGCAGTTGCAGGTGACTTTGACGAACTACGAAAGAGTTATGACTGGGCCTGGTTGGCTAGCTATGCTTTGATAAAGCGCAATCTATTACCTGATCAATAATATATTCCACTTCTAGATCAGTCAGTTCAGGATAGATAGGTAAACTCAACACACGACGACTCAAGGCCGATGCCACACTCAAGATATCAGGGCCGTGATAATCACTATAAGCAGTCAGCTCATGCAAAGGTTCTCGATAATGCACACGAGTTTCAACGCCTTTGATTTCTAAATTTCTTGCTAGAATATCACGAGAATCCACGTCAATCACAAACTTGTGATAGGCATGTGTTTCAAAATTCTGTGGAGTAATTAGGCTGCGTATGCCGGTATTTTTTAAACGACCCAGCCAGTATAGGCAGATGTTTCTGCGTCGTTCCTGCCAGGCATCAATGTGCTGTGTCTTGACCATCATCTGTGCGCAGTCTACTTCGCTCATTCGGCTGTTGGTGCCTATGTTGGTATGACGAGGTTTGCCATTGTTGACCCATTCTCTAGCATATTCCAGCAGATCTATATCATCGGTTACTACAGCACCGCCATTGCCGTAGGCATTGAGATTCTTCATGGGATCGAAGCTTATAGCCGTAGCATTGCCCACACGATTGCACTTGTTACTGAGCCAGTGCTGTGCGCCATCTTCTATCACAAGGTCAGTGCCCCAGAAGCGATCAGCATTAACAGCGGCACCATACAGGCCGACCAGCACCGTGGCCTGCACACTGAGTTCTTGTGGCACTCGATTCTTGTCCAGTAGTCCTGTATTGTCGGTATCACAGATCCATAATTCCCAGCCAGCACGCATGAACGCATTGGCAGTGGCCACATAGGTCATGGCGGGTAACACTACCCGCGGCGGGTGTGCTGATGTTTGCATTCTGTAGTATTCGGCTATGATTTCCAAGGCCTGACTGCCCGAGTGACAGGTCACACTATACTTGCTATGATTTTTTCGTGCCAACCAGTTTTCAAATTCAGCGGTGTAGTTGCCGGCCATGAGCTGACCTGATCGTAGCACTTCATCTGTAACATCCAAGATTTCGCTACGCAGATTATTATACTGCTTTTTTAATCCCGTAAATGGAATTCGTAAGCCATTCATAGTATTTTTCAAAGCCCTGTTCAATATCTATTTCGGGTGCAAACCCAAAGTCCTGTCTGGCATTTAGGGTATTTAACTGTCCACGGCTGGGATAAGCGCCATCGGCCACATTGACTCGTATGGTGCCGGCACCGGCTATCTGCACTGCCAGTTCGGCAGCCTCCAACAAGGTTCTGGCATGACCTCTACTGAGATTATATGTGCGGTTGCTGGTCTTGTCAGACGTTGCCGCTAGAGCAATGCCCACAGCACAGTCAATCACATGTGTAAAATCCAACATTTCGTCACCGCCGTTGACCTGTATTTCTCCGCCCGACATGGCTGTGGTCAAAAAGCGACTGATCACACGATCTTCAACATCTCTGGCACCATACACAGCACTGGGTCTCAGGATGGTATGTGTCATGCCGGTTCTGCGTGTGTAGTCTTTCACCAGCCATTCGCCAGCCAACTTCATAATGCCATACTGGCCAATGGGATTGGTTTCGTCACTTTCATTGATGCCATCAAAATAGGTCTTTTTAAAGTCACCGTAGACCATGCTGGAACTGACGTATACAAATCTCTGCACCTGGTGTTTTACACTGAGTTCCAAGAGATTTAACAAGCCCTCGCTCATGATTCTGCTACCGGCTTGTGGATTGGCATTGACTACCTTTTGACGCGGAAAACTTGCCAGGTGTATGACAGTATCTATACCGTCCAATATGCTGTCATCAAATGGTTCGCTGATATCAGCTATGGTAATATCTCTAGTGCGGAACTGTGTGGTTCTTTCGGTTACGAGTGCATCGAGTTCGTCTCTTGGCACTATGCCATAGGTAGTCATGTTGTCTATGATACGCACCTGATGACCAGCTGACTCCAACGCCGAGACCACATAGTGTCCAATAAAACCCAGGCCCCCGGTTACTAAGATTTTCATCGGCCCCACCGTAATTTGAAATAGGTTAAGTCCTGGTCCGATAACTCGCCCACAATATCGACTCTAACTCCATAAGTGGCCGGATCTGCACTACAATAGAAAGTGCTTTCACCAATGGCATGTTCCATGACCCATTTGCCGTGCTCGGTTTGTTGCCATTCCGATATGGGAAAGGCTGCATACAAATAAGGGTCTTCGACATCACCCATGGTAAAGCTATGTAAGGTCAGGGTGGGCATTATTTTTTCTTGAGTAACTTGATGGTTTCGGCTTCGACCACACGGTTGCGTAAGCCAGAACTACTAAACGAATGATCACGTCGATTAAAAATATGTTGTATGCCACGAACATGTCCTTCCTGCTCGCCTGTAAATGGTTTGTTTTCGTATTCAACACCCAACACACGCACATCAATGGGCAAGATCAACAGCAGGTCTACCAGGTCCTGTTCAGTTTGGTAAACCACAACTTCATCTACATAACGACAAGCGGCCAACTGTATTTGGCGCTCCACAATGCTTTGCACTGGTCGGTTCTTGGTGTCAGGACGATCTATGGTAGGATCTGTCTGTAGGCCCGCAATTAAATAATCGCAATGATTTTTGGCTTCGGCCAACATGGCAATGTGACCGGCATGTAGCATGTCAAAGGTGCTAAAGGTGATGCCGATCTTCTTGCCTTCTTCTTTGAGTTTACGAACGTGATTGAATATCATAGTTTATTATAACATTTTTGTTGAGCATTTGCAAGATCTCTTGGGCATAAAATTTATGAGTTTCGGGTCCCGGATGTTCTGAGTCATTGCCAAAATCAATATAAAAGTTGTTGGAATCTCGTCCCCATAGATAGCCCAATTGAATCAAATTGGGCGAACCTTTTACATGATTGAGTATGTTTAAATGTCCAAGTAGATTGGCCAAAATTAATCGAGCTCCGATTTTTTCACAATAGTTGATCACCTGTTTTACAGCAATTACACTTCGATATAACACATCGTCGCTGGTCAAATAATCCAAACTCAATTTACGATCCAGGCCAGGATCTTTTTCATAACTTCTAGGAATAACATGAATCAATTCGCCATGATTGAACCATGGCAATCTTGGTACAGTAGTCAATCCCCATATTACCAGATCGCCTGATCTAATATCGGATCGTAAAATTTGATCTGCAGCCCAAATAATTGATGCTCCGCCTTGTGTTAAGAAACTTGCAGGCAATTTCAATTGATCCGACAACAGTTGCCCGTATCTTTGATCTGGTGTTACGCCAATACCGTGACTGATACTGCATCCAGCGATCCACAGCTGAGGATCTTGTGTTTTCCTTGAGTCGGCCAAGGCCAACATGGTGTTTTTTTCTAAAATGTCAGGCCCTGAAAAATTTTCTACCTGCTTGCAAATGCCAAACACCTGCAGATATTCTTCAGTCCATTCTTGCATTTTACTAACACCGTGTTGGACATCACTCCATTTACCGTCGGGTGGGGGTGCATAAACAATACGATCGGCCTGCATCAGCACGGATCCCAAGTTGGCTAAACCGTTGAGATCGGCTATGCTGGTATAGTAAGTTCCGGCTGTTAGATTTTTAAAATTGTCACTGGTGATCAAGCTGGCATCTGGGTCGTGTAGCTTTGATCGATTGGCTAGATATTCAAATACATCACCAATATAAACAGTGATCATACATTAGAGCTTGCTGAGTAGCTTGTCAGTTTCGGGTTGAACCAAATTGGCCACGGCTGTTACATCTACCACAAAGTCCACGTCACGAATTTCGTGATCTTTTTCGCTAAAGTAACGTGTCAGCATGCTTTCTACTTCCTCCAGCTCTAGGCCTTGTTTAAGCAGAGTATGCACGTTAATGGTCTTTTGACGCCCGCCGGCCAGCTTGATAACAACTTTTTTGATGCACTCTAAAGGAACATCAGTTTTGTTTACGTCGGCAAGAATGTTTTCCCACTGGCTTATAAAATCATCCGAATGTTGCATCGGACACAGTCTTGGGTTTACGACCACGCTTGGCTGGTGCCGGTGCGGCTTCAGTGACTGGAACTGCGGCCTTAGCTGACACAGTAGGATCCATTTTCTCGGCTTCCTTCTTCATGCGTGCAGCTTCGGCAACCATGGCACGAGCATTTTGTTCCATGGCCTTGGCCTGGGCCAACATGTTGGCTGCAATATCTCTATCACTCAATGCGCCGTCTTGGCCAGCCTTGAGTGTGGGTGGTGCAACATATTCAGCATCAACCTTTTTTGCTTGGCTAGCTTTGAATTCAGCTTCGGCCTTGCGTTTGACTTCAGGAGCAACCATACCACGACTGGCATCATTCTCAGCCATTTTCTTGATGGCAGCTTCGCCCTGTTTCATTTCGTTCAACATCTTGTTGAGCTCGTCCAAACGGATACTGCTCTGTCCATTGGGTGTAACAATCACGTCGGCTGTGCGGATTTTTTTGATCATGCGCTCTTCGTGTAGGGTCTGTAGAATAGCACGGCCGTCGGGCAAGAAGTTGCGATGTAATGCATCAGCAAACTGTTCGGCACTTTGACCTACATCACCTTCCAAGACCTTTTGGATAGCATCTTGCCAGTGTGCATGCAAAGTCTCAGGATAGATGCACAAACACATGTGCTCTTCGCCTGGAACTTCTCTAAACAGAATAATGACCTTACGGTCTCCGTTCTTACCTACGTGTTTGATAAATGCCATGTTATTCTCCTTGAGATTGATCAGCTGGCGCTGTTGTATCGGGTGTGGCCGTTGCATCTTGTTGTTGTGCTTGGGCCTGGGCGATTACCGCTTCCAAAAAGCCTGAGAGCTTGTCAAAGACTGCTCCCACTTGACTAACTTCTGCACCACGGAAAGCACCGCGAGCACAGGCCAGGTCAATAATGTTCCTGATGGTATCAAGATCTGAAATTGTAATTTGTGTATTAGTATTCATGCAGATATTTAACTGTGTTCCAACCGTGGCAAAAATAAAAACACCCCGAAATGGGGTGTTTTGGCAAAATTGATATGCTTTTAAATCAATTTAAAGTTCAAATATGCCAGTCCCCAACTAAACGCGGCACCAAGATAGTCACCTTGCGCAAGTGCATGAAACCCGGCCAAGGTTAACCAACCCATTAGGAACCAATTGATTTCGGTTCTGTAACGATAAAAAAACTGTTTGATTTTATTCATCTGCGACTACTCCTATAATTTCATCTTCTTTGAGAATGATCAAATCCTCACCGTCGGTTCTTACACTGACACCAGCACCCGAATCAAACAGGACTCGATCACCAGGTGCCACTGCTACTGCAACAACTACATTTTTTTTAGTGAGCCTGCCCGGGCCAACTGCAACCACAACACCAGTTTTGTTTCGTGGAGCTTCAAATTCTGGAATAATCAAACCAGATGCAGTTTGATTGTTGGTTTTGTCAGGTTGGACCACTACACGGTCCTGTGTTGTTACATGTGGCATCAATAATTTTCCTTCACTATATAATACTGAGGTTTGGGATACTTTTCCATGACCTCTTGTTCCTTGATAAAACGATTCATTTCGGGTGCTGTAAAAAACATCTTGTGGATTACAGGCTTGTGCGTGCCGCTGTCGACCACGCTGAGATACCAGGATTTAACGGCCATTAGTGTTTGCTTTCTTCTTCGTAATAGGCATACTGCCCAAATGGTGGAACAATAGTTGTGGTGCCGTGCATGATGAACACAGTATCACAATAAGCTTCATCACCCCATGAACCACCAGGATAACCGTCAGTAAACATGATGTGACGCTTGGGTTCAATTTCGTTTTCTTTGAAGTAACGGAATACCGAATCAAAGTCGGTGCCACCACCTCCGGAAATTTCATAGTCCTTGATATCTTCCAAGTTCTCTGAATCATACTGACGAGGATTATATATCTCAGTATCAAAGGTCAGGACATGGATACGATACGCTGGAAACTGTTCCATGATACCGGCTACTTCTGCCAAAAAGTCCTTGAGCATGCGATCGCCAATTGATCCCGACGCATCAATGCTGACAGCGATGTCAATCATGGGATCCAACTTCATACCGGGCATGATGGCGTCCATGTGCCAGCCTCTGCGACTGTTACGCATCCAGGTATAGTCTGATTTCATTGTAGACTCTAACTGCATACGCAACAACTCACGCCAGTTCATCTTGGGTGCTGTCATGTCTTCGATCATGCGCTTGACACCTGCGGGCAAGTTACCCGCACCATCTGATGCCGCGGCAGCTGCCAGCACAGCTTCTTTGATTTCGTCACGGATCTTTTGCTTTTCTTCAGGGCTCAACTGAGGACGACCTTTGCCGTTTTTCTTTTGGTCATCATCTTTGTCACCACTGCCACCGTCTTGACCGTCACCATCCAAGTGCTCGTCCAACAGTTTATCAATCAGCTGACTGATGTCGATCTTTTCGGCATTTTCGTATAGAATGTCGTAGATCTCTTCTGAGCTCATGCCTTCATACTTGCTGTCATACAAGCATGGAACCGACGTAATAAACTCGCCCACACGATGTTTTTTCAAGTCGGCATTGACACAGTAGTCGTTGGCAATGTTGAATAACTGTGGATCACGATCGCCGCGACGTCCAAAGTGATCATACACACAATGTAAAACCTCATGCCCGAATAAGAATTCGATCTCTTTGGGTTTGAGCATGTCTACAAATCGGCTGTTATAGTAAAAATTACGCCCGTCGGTGGCAGCAGTGGGACACCATTCATCCGCATTGACCAACTTGAGTCGGGTGGCCAAGTTACCGAAGAATGAAGCACGAAGTAGCAAGCCCACACGGGCTGTAATCAACTTTTCGCGCACATCACGATCCAACTTGGGATCCATGGGCCCTACAAGATCCTTGAATTTGTCTGCTTCTTTTTTGTTGGCTGTAGTAGTGGCTGTGCTCATACCTGTCCTTATTATTAACTATACTACTATTATACAAGAAATGCCTTTATTGGTCAACCGCTAGTTATTTAGGTATTTTAGCACAAACCAGCTCATCTGAGCTTCATTATAGAAGTCTAGATGCACTTGATCTTCGTAGACCATTTGATGCCGACGATCTACTTCCTTGCCTTCAAAGGCCTGTTTTGATAGCCATAAACTTTGGTCGCCGTATTTTTCACGGTATGGAATAAGTCCCTTGTGATGACGCACAGTAAATCCCAGCTCGCGGCGGCATCGATCTGAAATCAACATGATGTGACCATATTCGGTCCTGAGACGATTGGCCAACTCATACCACTCGTATGGTGTATGAAATATAATCAAGTTGCGTTTAACAGTTACTTTCATTGCGTTAAAAATTCAAATAATACACGATGCCCAAGTGCAGTAGCATGATGCCAATCTCCACCAAAATAGTTTGGCATAGAACGCATGAGTGCCAATCTATCCTGCCCTAGGTCAATGTCACTTAAAAACAAATCTAAATTTTCAGTATCGAGTATTTTTTTTAAATGTTGAATAAATTCCAAATTTATTGGATTGTTGACCCACAACGAGTGAACCGGTTTGGCAATCTCTGCTGACCCAACGGTTAAAAGATTGATCATGCTTTGACAAGAAATTTGCAAAAAATCATATCTATCTCGACATTCGTCTGGACATAATGTATCTCCACAGCCGCCAATGATTTCAATCTTTTTGTTCCACTGAGATCCAGTCTGGTCCAGTATGGAATAAAATCTATTAATAAAACTACTGACTATCATAGGATAGGGCCGTTGTAGATCCTGGTTGGCATCAAAATCATAACGTCGTCGCCAGTCTCTATTCCAATTGCTTTGAAATACCAGTATGCGATCAATACTTCGTAGTAGATATCTATTGTTATCTAAAAAACTTTCAAGATTTTTGGCAATGTCATAGTTGCAGGCATTAGCCACACTGATATTGATTACATCATGTCCTTGCTCTCTAAAATAGCCAGCAAGACATTCGTGCCGTAGTTTATTATCTTCGGGTGATAAAAATTCACGACAACCCCAACTGTCACCGGCTATTAGTATCATTCTCTGCCATCCACAATATCTACAGTTTGTTTGGCATACCAACCAATATGCCCTTCGGGGTCCATGCGACAAATGTCGTCCAGGGCCGTGCGCATGATTTCATTTTGTTCTTGTAACTGATAAACTTGATTACGCAGATTGCTGGCATCTAACCATGAACCCACGGCCGAAATAAAACGAGCGATCAAATAGCTCCAGTTGATCATTGGTTAAACTTTAGCACAAACATCATGTACTTTTTTTCATCTTCGATAGTATAGTCCAAGCACACATTCTCGCCATCAAATTCCAGTCGGATACCATACTGGTCCAGAACCCAAGCAAAAAAGTTACGAGTGTGAGCCGATCCTAGACTTTCTGGATACAGGAGATTGTATTCGTTCCTGGCACGTTGGATACGTATGAAGTGTTGGGTATCACCACCTATTATGGTGTCTAACCTTGCGGCAGAATCCTGATAGTATTCATTTTTCATACCGAATGGTCTTGCTTTTTAGTTTGATCATGGTAAATTCGTGTGGATCCACGGGTCTATGTCCATGCCAGGCTGGATGCACCTGATACACACCATTGGCATTTTCCAACCAAGCTCGCTTGCTATTGGCTAGGAATTCATCGTGTATATGGAACGGCATGTGCCCTTTATCAGCAGGCGAGCAGTTGAACAGGCACCAGTAGCGCCAGTTCTCGTTAAAGGCTTTTTCAGTTCGATCGTCTAGTTCGTAATAGTAGTTCATAGTGCGGGCCAAGTCAATTTAAAAACAACAGCATCTCTAGGGTCTTCAAAACGAAATGCAAATCCTTCGGTGCTTTCCCATCCATGCACATGATATCTGGCCGGGCTGGCGTATTGATCGCACCATGCATACAGAGACTGTGGTCGACACTTTTTTTCAAAGATGGTATCCCAAGTGACCACACATTGGGTCCAGGAGGGAGGAGGCCAGGCCATAAACTGTTTCATACAAACTTCAATTTAAACATTAGAGCATCTTGTTCACAGGTAAACCAATAAGTTTCGGGCTGTGGCACTTGACCCAGGGCCACACTCATGGCCATGTCGGGAAAGTCACGCCACCAGGCCGCGTTCCATTCACCTATGTTGGCCAATAACCATGGCTCACATTCGGCGTAGTGACTGTAGGTTCGGACCGGAACAGTCAATTCGGGATTACGATCTATAGCCATTTAACCCCAGCGCAACATGAACATGACATAATCTGCATCCAACTCAAATTCAAATACACCTTCACTAATAAACAACCAGGGCCCGGTGCAGTTTTGGCTGCACCAGTCGATACAGGGTTGCCATCCTAGATAGGGCTTGATAGCAGGCGGTGTAATACTGGCTATTTGCATAAAGCTCGGGCCTGCTCCAGTTCCGGAATGTAATCAATCAATCTACTACCTCTTGCCTGATCCAGGGCATCGTTATATTCAAAAAATTTCTGTAGAATCGCAGGATCGTAATCATAATTTTCAAAACGTGTTATGACTTCTTCTATTGCGTGACTGGTATTACGACCGTTGTTGTAATAGACTCGCGTTTCTCTGCAACGGCGCATGGATTCCGATACCTGTTCGCGCAAGGGATTATGCCAGGGACCCAAATGACTATCAAACAGTCCAGCCGGTTGAACCAAACAGTTGCGCCCAGGAAATTCTCTGTCGTAGAATTCAAAAATTTCATGCACACGAGTAGCATTCCACATGCTGAGCACAGTCTGGAATGATACTTGATGACCGTTTTCCAAAGCACGAAAACAGTTGTATTTTATGTTGTCAAAATGACTGCCCCATCTGATATAATCGTTGACTTTTTGATAACCGTCGATACTGACACTGAGCATCACTCGAGGAAACTGTTGTAATAAATCCCATATGGTATCACTGATTTTTTCTGCATTGGTTCCAATATTGAGATCAAACTCCACAGTGCCTTGCTTGATACATCGTCTTAGAAATTCGTAAAAATCAGGCATGATTGTAGGCTCACCACCGGCCCAGTAGATACGCTTTACTGTGTCAAAATCAATCTTGTCATAGGGAAATGGTTGCATGCGCCAGGTATCTGTGACCACGGGCCAACCAAGTTGTAAATTTTCTTTTTCAATCAGGTGACTGTGTTTATCGTCACACATTCTGCACATGATGTTACATTTATTGCTGGGACGAATTTCATACAGCACAGGATACTTTATGTTTTTTAAATCCTGCTTGTGCTTGAGTCCAAGATCCATGACCCATTCTAACGATTCAAATTGTCGTGCAGATTCCTCGCCCAACTGCTCACGTTCGTAACAAGTATGACACTTGTCGGGCATTTGTAATCCTGACATCATGTTGTTGCGTATAGGAGCGAACGCCGGATCAGTCGACCAGTCGGTGATTGAATCAATCTGAGTTATAGGATCCGAATGTTTCATACACAAGGTTGCTGATCCATAATCGTTGATCAAATTTATAAAAGGTAAAGCACATAAACTACGATTGGATCTCAATAAATCATGCCAGTATATGATGGTGGTATTGCTGTCATTGTTTCTGAAATTGGTATTATAACCTTTTTTCTCCAATTCAATCATGAGTCTAAAGGTGTTTACAAAACTTTTCCAGTGTGGATAGGTGTCAATTGACTGGTCCAGCATGATAATCTCATCAAACTGCGGTGCCAGATCCAAAACAATATCACCGGGCGATACATCCACAATGGTGGTATGATAATAGCCAGGCTTGTCTAGACACAAGTTGTTGACCAATGCGATTAGACCGTGATTAACTGCACCGTGTTGACTGGCCAAGTCACTGACCATCTGATCAGTTGTTGCTGTTTCGTTGCCAATGCATAGTATTTTTTTATCGAGCATTACTTAATTTATCCCCACTTCAACATGAACCAGGTGTAATCTTCATCGCGGTCAAATATGTAAACATGCTCAGGCCATCCAGACCCAGCGATAAGTCCGTTCTCAGAAACATCGACCCTACAACGATATGCTTCACGCCAACGCTGTCCATACTGCCTAGGCCTTTCTAATTCATGAACCGGCAAGGCACGCATGGCATTGCACCATGCTTGATTAAATGCTGGGTCTTTGGTGCTGACTCGAATCATTGTGGGTCACCCCATTTGATCTTAAACCAACTCAACTCTTTGTCACCCTGCAGATAAATCTTGTGTGTGCTGAACTTCAAAAAGAATGCCCAGTGCGGGTTAGTGGCTGGCTGGTCCAGGTCAATGTCTTCGCTGAATCCGTAAGTTTCACTCATCCATTGTCTCACTCGATGGAAATCCAACATGTATTGCACACTCACAATATATTTAAAATATTTGTTTGGTTGAGCGTCGTGTATGCTATAATTCATATAAAAGGTAGGAGGGCGGTGCAAGCACAGCCCTGTGTAAAATCCACACTGCCCTCCTGATGACCTTAGTTGCTGGCCTGTAAAATATACTTGCCGTAACGATTGTGGAACTCATCAAAGTTCTTCAGCTTGGTTGGCTGGAACGGTAAGTTGTATGTGGTCAGTGCAATACGGGCACCCATCACAACCAACTCAGTTTCAAAGTTCTTCATCATGTAGGCAAAGAAGTTATCGGCCATGGTATGGAACTCTTTGTCAGCTACCTTTTTCTCGATAGCGGCCTTGAGCTCGTAGCACATGGAGATGACTAAAGAATACATGGCACTGACTTCTTTGACGTCCAGTTCTTTTTCCTTGCCCGACAAGATGTCTTCGGGCTTGGGCATGCGACCGGCAATCTTACGATGTGCCATAAATTTTACAGCAAGACCTTCGCCCACTGTGCCAGCTACCAGGTTCATAATGGTGTCATCGTCACCATCTTCGTCTTCCAACAACTCGCTCACGAATGTCCATGAACGTGGTGTAGCAAAAGCACGGCTAGCCGATTTAGCATCAAAGTCATAGAGATCCTGCTTGGCAAAACTCAAGTAACCAACCACATCCTTGTGGATGTTCTTGTTTACAGCCCACTCTTGCCAGGCGCTGAAATCTACCTTCATTTCTTGGTGTATGAAACGATTGGCAAGTGGGGTAGGCATACGATATGTAACACCTTTATCGCTTTCACGATTGCCTGCGGCCACTAGCACCACATTGTCAGGCAGGTGATACTTGCCCACACGGCGATTCAAGATCAGCTGATAAGCCGCGGCCTGAACTGACGGAGCCGCACTATTCATCTCGTCCAGGAACAGGACCACCACTGGATAGTCGGCAGCCAATTCTGCACTTGGCAAGTCCACTGGTTCAGCCCAGTCCATCTTGCCCGAATCTTTATTGTAAAACGGAATACCACGAATGTCTGTGGGCTCCATCTGACCCAGGCGCAGGTCGATCATGTAGCCACCCAGTTCCTCGGTAATTTCGGCTACCAATTCCGATTTACCAATACCGGGAGGACCCCAGAGGAATACTGGTCTTTGACGTTTGAATGCTTTGAGTAGGCTCTTGCGTGCCTGCACCGAAGTGACTGTTCTTGTTTCTGACATAGGGCTGTGTCCTTAAAATAACGATTGAAATTAACTACTATAGGACTATTATACTATTAATGGCCTTTTTGTGTCAACCGCTAGTCTAAATAGTAGTTTTTGCTCCAGCAGGCCTTGAGTCCGGACCCCACTTGAGCCGGATCATTTTTCCAATAATCGGGTATGGTTTCCCACAGCTTATCCACACCCATTTTCCAGACCTGTAGGGCACGGTTGCTGGATTCCATCTTGTTGAACCAAACATCTCTGGGACTAAACACCGTGCTGGCAGGTTTGGGTGCGGTCAAGGTTCCAATACGATAGTTGGGATATATGATGGCATGCAGGCCATGATTGCTCAACCAGTGCCGGCGACCTTCGACTTCCTTGTAGGCCAAGTCTGACCGTTGTTCACTGATAAACGGCGATGTAAAGGTATAGTTGTTGAGATGATTCTTGATCAGGTGTCCTTGTTTGATCACAATCTTGGGTAGATCCGGTGTCCAAAAAAAGATTTCGTCCGAATAGGGCAGTTCGCCAGTAAATGATTTTACCGTGGGTCCATTGTCTACAATATCGATAAACTTGACCAAAAATTTGCCGTTCTCATGACATATTCTGGGCTTGTCCAGACCCCACAACAGGCAAAGTCGTTTGCCCTGATCTATTAGATCACGCCATTCTTTTATTTTGGTGCCCAGACTTTCTCTGGCAATCACGTTGGAATTAAAAAAGGTATTGGTTCCGTAGATCCAATCAAACTGTGCCACGGGACTGGCAAAATAATCCAACTGTAGATCTCGAAGATCAATGATGCGATGCGTCATCCAGGGACAGGTTTCTTGTAGCTGTTTTATTCTGGGAATAGCATTGTCAAAGATTTCACCATTTAGGGTATTGTTGCGATCACCTGTGGCCGAATAGTTCACATAACTGGCCACTTCATCCAGTCGGATATCATTGTTCACAAATGACTGCAACACTGTTTCGCTGTCAGCACCACCGCTGTAGATCAGAACAATGTGATCATAACGTTCTCTTAGTTGTTGAGCTCGTTGTCGATACAGCTCTAGTATATCCTCCTTGGGCTCCACGGTCCAGTCATAGCTGTCAAACACCGCTTCGTTAAAATCCCAGTGCGGATGTATACCGGTGCGAGCATGCATTTCGATTGCTTCCAGCTTGCTGTAGAATTTTAAATCGCCCACACGATAGTAGCCAAAACGATCCGGAGTAGTCATTTTACAGCCACAAAAGAAGTAAAACACCAGGCAGCATTGAACACTGTGACCTGTTGGAAACCCATTTCGGTCAGGGTTTCACGATACCATTCAGCCGAATCAACAAACATGACTCCTACCAGACTGGCGGCCTTGTCGGCAATTTCCGCATCGCTGACACCTTGTGATCTTTTGAACTGGTGATACTGTTCCAGGGCCAGACCATGATTCTCAGTCTTTTCAGACAAGATCAAAAAGCCACCTGGGTTCAGGGCCTGATATATTTTTTCAAGATAAGATTTCTTGTCCTGTATAAAGTGCAGAGTCCAGTTGCAAATCACTGCATCAAATGTAACATCAAGGTCAGGAAAGTCCACTGAATGATAGTAGGTGGCCGTATCAGGCGGGCACTGTGCCAACATGTCAGCACTGGAATCAACAGCATGTATATGCTCAAAGCCCTGCTGATGCAATCGCTTGACTGTTTCGCCTACAGCACAGCCAATTTCCAATATGGTAGATTCGCTAGTTAATTTTTGCCGGCACAAGGACAGGGTCAGATCCAACACACGGTCATAGTCAGGTATGTGCTGTCTGGCATGCGAATCAAAGCTATTAGCTACTTGTTGGTCGAATTGCCAAGCCATCGGCTAGCTACCTCCGTGTTGGGATTTTCCAGGGCCTGTTGATACAGGTTTGCGTTTACTGTGGACTTGAAAAATTTGGCCATGTATCTGTTGTGCCGGGCAATGTCATAGTAATAGTCAATGGTCTCTTCGGCGGCTTGATATAGGGAATCATCGTAGTCAAATCCACAATTTTTCATCAACAGTATCAAGGCCTGTAGACTCACAATGCTAGCACTGATTCTTACACTGCCGGCCTGATCTGCAGAATTCATCCTGATGCGTTCAGATGGCTGTATAATACTCAACAGCTTGCTCACTTGTTTGCGTTGCTCATCAGTGGCATCTGGAAACAGTCTTCTGTAACCGTTGAAAGGATGCACAGCATCAATCAACACCAGGCCGCGCGACAGCTCTGTGATCTTTTTCACAAAACTGAACGAATCAAACACAGCATAAATCACGCCACTGGCAATGACTATGTCATACTGTTGTTCAGGTTCAAATGTTTCTATCCAGCCCTCGACCAGACTGTATTGATCAGGGTCAAAGTATTTTTCAAATATCTCTCGGCCAATGTCCAAGTCAGACCGTCTTGACTCGATACCGGTGTAGTGTCGAGCTCCGTTGGCCAGGCACCAGGCGCCGGTGCCGCCCATCATGCAACCTATGTCTAGCACAGTTTTACCGGCCAACAGGTCCGGCGGTAGCATGACTCTATGTCGATCATACATGAATTCTGCAGTTATGGTATAACTGAGACTGGGTCCGCCCGGCTTGGTCGGATTGGGCACTGTGGTAGGCCTGCCGGTTCGTTTGTCTTTTTCCAACCATTCTGGTTGTGTTTCAAAAACGTTAATATTTTGAGTCATAGTCAGGATCGTTGTAGTCAGGGCCTTGAGCTCTCAGGTTAGTTACGGGTCTGGTGTGCCATAAATCACTGTAGTGATTGTGCAGGAATCCGACCTGCAGAGCCACTCGGTTGTGTGTTAAATTTTCCACACTGTGTAGGATTCTAGAATCAATTATGCACCAGGTGTGCAAGGGAATGGTCACCGAGTCAATCTGGGTCAGGCGTTCAAAATCAACACCCTGTGTCTTGGGCGGACGTATCAGTGGTTCTCCTTCTTCTTGCCAAAACACCGTGGGTGGATTGTCACCACCGGTCTGCAACAGATAGATCAAGGTATAGTCACGAGTGATATCGGTATGTGCTCCGGTGCTGACTCCGGCTAGACCCGCTGGCCGATCCACCGGCACAGTGTAGTTGACTCCGGCATCTACAAAATCTGCATTGATGTTCTGGGTGACCCATTCTCGCACTAGATTATTTTTGGTTCTAATGTTGGCAGCGGCTGCATAATCATGACCAAACCAGTTGCGTATTTGTCTATGCACAAATATGCCCAGCTCCATGCGTTTTTCTTTGACCGGCAGGTCAGGACTGTGATTCAGATCAATACCTTGCAGTAGGTCAGACGGTGGATGTGGCAAATCCAAAAACTTATACAATTCATAGTTGGACATGGATTATTTTTGTATGTTAAGTTTTTGAGTAAGTCGTTCCCACTTGACTGTCTGCGCACTGAACCAGGCCTGTAACTGATTGTCGGGCGTGGTGGCCATGCGGCAATTTTGCTGTGCATATGAATTTAATACCGACGGTGACTGTGCAGCCTTTTTCAGTATCCTGCGCCACTCTTGAACCTTCTCGTCGGGCACATTGGCTGAAACTACCAAATGATATGGACTTATGGCCGAAGCAAGATTCGCATCAAACCCCTGAGAGACCAAACTGGCGTAGCCATCAACTGAATCTGGACCGGTTATACCCAAGACATGCAGTTCTTTGTAGGGACGAGTGTCGGCGGCAAAGCTCACAGAAAAATCCACAGTGCCAGCCAAGGTAGCCGCAAGTGCCTCGGACGTGCTTTTGAATGGAATTACTTGTAATTTTGGATACTTGTTGACTATCTGTGAAGCTACCAAGTGTGTAGTGGTTCCCATGCCGCTGATACCGATATTGAGTGGGCGATCGGTGGGCACCTGTTGCCAAGACCGATACCGTGCAGACACAATTACAAACCGTGCATCACACTGGTTCATTAGTTCTTGGAACTGATCAATCTTGTAACTTTCATTTGGATAAACATTTGGGCGAATAAAAAATGCCGACGATGTAGACAGGATCATGTTGGGATTACTCAATACAGCATGAGCCGCAACAGAGCCACCGGCTCCGGGTCTAGCATCAAACAAAAATGTATATTTGTCCTGTAGTCGATTTGCTTCGTCAACCAAGGTGCGATCATAGTTGGCAGCGGTATCGCTAGCAGTCCATGAATACACAATGGTAACAGTTTCTTTTGCGCCGACCGTGCCAATAGACAACGCAAAGAATAAAATAGCTAGTATTCTTTTCATAAAAATCCTGGTAATTTTTAGTGCTTGTGGTAGAACACCACTACGGTAGGCGTTCTGTTATATTATAACAGTAAAGACATTGCTATGTCAAGCGTCTAGTTGAAATCCGACGTCGGAAGAACCCGGCGTTGCAAAACTATTTATACATCAACGACCGCGGCCAGCACTTCTTGTGGGTGGTTTTTTGCCCATGACTGGTGTGGCAGCTTTTTTAGCTTTCTTTTCCACGGCAGGTGCATCATCGGCATCAGGATGATGGATGCCTTTTTTCTTATCCAATGCGGCTTTGAGTGTGTCTGATAGTTTTGACATATAGTTCCTTTCTATGGTGCCCCCGGGGTGAATCGAACACCCTCTTCTTTCGAGCCTGATTACAAATCAGGTGCAATCCCACTATGCGACAGGGGCTGTTTATTACTCGGTTACAGCTGGTTCGACTTCATGCACGTCACCGTGCCCGTCGACGGCCAATACTGTTTTACGTTGATTTTCTGGACGCTTTAACAAAGTGGTCAGGCGACGTTGAATCTTGGCCTTTTCTTTGTGACGACTGGCCTTTTCCAAACGTTCTTCCAACTGTCGAACATTGAGTGGGCCCAATAGAGTCTTGCCAGTTCTGGTAGTCAATGAACTTTTGAGTGTTTTCTTTGCCATTTGGTTTCCTTTTATGATTTGTTAATGGGATCCAAGCGTAACCAGATCATGCGACGTGGTCTACCTTCAGAGCACAACAACCAACGGTCATTGTCGCTCAGCATGGTCAGCTCGTGAAATTTGGATAGGTCTCTAGCACCCATGGTCAATTCTGTGATAGTGTGCGTGGCGCTGGCATCGTTTTTGAAGCGATCCAACTTGGCGTCACCTTCTTCCAGAATAAACTCGTGTAGTTCTACCAAGATGGTTGATGCGCCAAATGCCGCAAAGGTCTCAGAGTCAAACAGATCAAACTCAGCACCCTCAACGTCAACCAAAACAACCGAGTTGGCCCGATCTTCTTCGGGAATATCTTGATAAAAGGTCTTGTCGGCTTCGCCACGTATGATCACACGATCTACCACATTGTTCAGTTGTGCGTTTTGTTGTATGACCTGTTGACCTCGTTCAGTCAGCTCGTAACAGTAGGATTTGGCGAACATGTTGTTGATCAAGACACCAATACCATAGTATCCATCAGCAGCACCCAGGTCAATAAAGGCACGTTTGTTGTCCTGCACCGATTCCAAGGCCTCTAACACTTCTTGCTCGTAGATGCCTAGGATCATGGAACCACGATCGTTACTGCTCCAGGAAGCTTCGTCGTCCAGTTGCAGTCCAGCAAACGGTCCATGTGCCACAGTATTTTTGTGAAAGGCCGCTACCTGATTGCCAATGTTTCGGCGATAGTTGGTTATATACACATCCTGTAGGTCTGGGTGTTGATTCAAGCAGTAGTCGACCATGCTGTAGGCAGTTTGACGATAGTTTTGTGTGGGTTGTGACATGTTTTTACTTATTGTGACAATAGTGCTTGATAAAAATCTTTGGCGGAGGGCTAGGGATTCGAACCCCAGATGGACTGTTTAGATCCATGCCCGCTTAGTAGGCGGGTGCCTTCGACCGCTCGGCCAGCCCTCCGATTTTCAACATGCTCTGGCGCTCTCAAGGGGATTCGAACCCCTGTACTCGCCGTGAAAGGGCGATGTCCTAGGCCTCTAGACGATGAGAGCCGTATTTTTTATTTCATAAACTGTTGCTGTTTGATGGCCTTGTTGATGGCCTTGGTTCTGGCATTGGCTTCCATGATGCTACGACTGGCCCGTTCACGTTTTTCACTCTTGGTCCATTGTCCCGCTAGGGTTCGACTCAATTCACTTGCTGTTTGTTGTGGCTTTGCCATAATAGTTCCTATCTAAAAAATTTTCTTATGATCCAACGCAACCAAAAATATCGCACGGCTCTACGCTCAGGAATCCAATCAAAAAAATCAAATGAATTGGGTATTTCCTTGGGAGCATTGCCGTAGGCGCGATCCAGGGTATTTTTGCTGGTCATTTTACCTTGGCCATGTAGTCCAGCATGTCCAGATGTCCGGACTGAACTTCTTTGAGAGCATCAATGGCTGTGACATATCGACCAGTTTCTCTGGACTGACGTTTTAGTTCACGCAGACGCTGTGCACCAGCAATTACTAGATCATATCGGCCACCGGCATGGGCCACACACAGTTCTGTATCAATTTCACTGCTACGACTTTCAATTCTGGGCATCTGATTCTCCTTGTAAAACACAATTTTAACAGATTACAAGACAGATGTCAACTGAGATTTGGCTACCCCTCACAGATTCGAACTGCGACGATCGGTTTTGGAGACCGACATGCTACCGTTAACATCAAGGGGTAATACCTGGAGCAACGGGCTGGATTTGAACCAGCGGCTTTCGGGATTTGCAGTCCCGTGCATTGGGCCACTCTGCCACCGTTGCATATTACTCATTGTGAAGACCACTGTCACATGTTTAATAGGCGTGTCGTAGATTAAGCGTTTAAGGCCATTCTTTCGAACTCTACCACCGCCTACCCTCAATTACACCTTTCAGACT
>Ga0164297_10001433_pt1 | contig 25385 bp, 24 predicted proteins | sample GEODES058metaG_FD_113539 | JGI IMG/M metagenome (GOLD analysis project Ga0164297, IMG submission 113539) | Dystrophic lake water microbial communities from Trout Bog Lake, Wisconsin, USA - GEODES058 metaG | ecosystem: Environmental > Aquatic > Freshwater > Lake | place: USA: Trout Bog Lake... | reverse complement strand
TAAATCCTCAATGGTTACATCATCCCAATCCGCAAATAAAAATTCTCCAATAAGGATTCGTTTTGTTGTTGTATTGAGAGAATACAAATAAGGGTTCTCATAAATTGAAATGCTTTTTCTCTCGGGATGTTGAGAAACAGGGACCCATTTTCCTTCGGATTCTACAAGATGTGTGCCACTTACTACTACGTCCCCGAGAGAAAACATTTCCGCGTTTTCAGATGTCACCTTCAATGTCGCGGTGACCCTATTACCATCTCTTAAAATATCACCAACCTTGATTTCGGCAATGGGCGTAAAGGTTCCATCCTCCATTTCTAATTGTGTGTTTTCATCGAAACAAAGATGAGGGCGTTGTGGAACGGCGGGTATCGGGGATGTTATATCCACATGCAATACTTGATTCATAAAAATCATAATGATGAGAAGCGGTATACTCGTTGCTAGGAAAATGGCAGTACCTGTTATTGCTGCGGGCCATGTAAATGGAATTATCCATAAACCAACAATGAGCGCTGCCAAAATAATCAAAATCAGGACAATGAATTGAACGATTGCTCCTAGTAACGCTTGTAGTGTATAATATGTTCCTAAACTTGTATACAGTCCTGCTGTAAGGATTCCTCGTATTTTTTCCATGCTATCCATGAAAGCAATCAAAATCACTTGTAATGGCGCCATTATATTCATAATTCGCCCCAAGACTTCTTGCGCCATCGACGCCATATTAGTGCGGACATTGGCGACAATTGTTCTGATATAATTCAACCCTTCACGAATATCATCAAAAAGAGTTCCCAATGTTCCCGTAACAACTGTGAGTGGTTGTAACGCTTCGCCTGTAATCGACGTCAGTATGTTTTGCATACAATACGTGAAATTCTGTTGGGTAAAGTCGAATGCGCTGACACCATCGGGTTTATTGATAAGACCCGCAAAAGGAATGACTTTTGGGTTACAACGTTGGGCGACCCAGTCATCCTTAATGGGTTGTACGTTTTTCATAACATAACAGTAAGCAAAAACTAAAAAAAGAAGGAGAAGGAGAATAAAAAAACCTAAAAGAGAACCTCCGTATAAATCGTAATAAGTTAGGTCTTTATATAACTCTCCCACTAAATGAGATGATTTATTGATATCCATAACTGTTGTATGTTATAGTAGATATGGATAATTTTTTACCTTGGCAAATGTGGATAATTTTATTTGTTGTTTTTTTAATATTAACATATTGTATAAAATGGCATCCAAATTGCGCTCCAAATTGCCCACCAAAGCTGTGCTCTCAACCCCAAAGATAGGTCGCCCTGGTACAACGACAATGTAGGGGGAACCCCCGGACTGCGTTGCTGCCCCTCACCACCCTTCGGGGAATTCTAAGTCTTTACCTTTTCTCATGATAAGATTCCTTGATGTAAAACAGTTATAACTTTCCTGGGTTCCCGCTGGATAATGCTGTGGTATTGCTCGAAGGATGTTAGTAGCAACAATGTCCACCAGTATCCCATAAATTCTCTAATACAATAAATGTAATAAAACAAATCTAATACAATAATATTGTACTACATTTGTTTATTCCATCGAAAGAAATTATAATACCATAACTGTTGTATGTTATAGTAGATATGGATAATTTTTTACCTTGGCAAATGTGGATGATTTTATTTGTTGTTTTTTTAATATTAACATATTGTATAAAATGGCATTGGTAACTACTAATTCGTCCAACAATTCGTACGTGATTTACAGCAAAGGCACAGGTGTTAAAGGGGGGTAATAAACTTCACCACTAGAAATATAGATAATATGTTAAATACACGTTTTGAATACTACACAGAAATTCAAGTTTATAACACTAGGGGGAACCCCCGGTTCCCCCTTACCCCCTCCCGCCCTTCGGGGAATTCTAATTCCTTACCTTTTCCCGTGATAAGATTTCTTAATGAAAAACTGTTATAATTTTTCTGGGTTCCCGGTGGATAATGCTGTATAACACAACACAAATGTAATACAATAATATTGTATCACATTTGTTTATTCCGTCGAGAGAAATTATTGGTTCAATGATAATCTCCAATCTTCCCAATCCCAAAATACGTGTTCCCCGACAGAAATAGTATGGTCACTTGTTATCAAACACGAAAACCATTTGGTTCGTTTTTTCACTTGCGTTTTGGCAGAAGAATGGTCGCAAACGTTGACATAAGACCCGGTCACATCATTCAAAACATAATGTGAACCAGTCACGTAAATATCTTCCCCGTCTACACCCGCACCTTCAAAAACCATGAGTTCTTCTCTCTTGATTTTGTTTTCTACCTTCATCGTGGCCTTCACTACTGCCCCATTCTCCAAAACATCCCCGAGTCGAACATCCTTCATATACTTTTTCTCTCCATTTTGAAGTTTCACAAGGGTTTTGGGGTGGAAACAATGCCCCAAGTTTCGCACCATTTGACCAGGTGGACCATTCCATGTACTTTGCATGGTCTTGATACTACCATCCATAATATACATAATTGTCACCATCACACCAATCAGTTTTCCAATCAAATCCTTGATGCTAATTGTGATTTTTTGAAATTCCGTAATCAAATTCAAGAACACTCCCATCACACTTTCAATAATACTTGTTATAAATGTGCGAATGTTGGATAACATAACACGAATAAAGTTGATACTATCCGTGAATTCGCCACCCATGGTAGATAAGTTTGACGTTATATATGTCAATGGTTGTAACAAATAACCCATAAAATTGGTCTGCATGTTTTGGACACAATAGGTAAAGTCTTGTTCTATGTTATCGGACAAAGGCATAAACATCGGGTTACAGCGATACTTTGGCCAGTTGTTTTTAATATCGGTTAATGTTGTAAAATAATATAAAGCTGCGATCTGAGCCACAAATGCTAAATTGACATATACAAAATTCATCCAATCTATTCCTTTCGGCATTATAAATCAACTTATATTATTCTTATATTATTCTTAGCAGAAGAGAACCTGCTATTTTCTTCTTGTTTGGCGTCGTTTCCTTCTTCGTTTTCCGCCCAAAAGTTTATGGGTTTTGCGCAAAGAGTTATGTCTTTTTCCCTTTCCTCTCCCCCTTTTTGCTGATTCGTAATATTTATAACCGCCAACGTGTTTGTTTTGTACCAACGCCACATTATCCCCTGTTGCTTGTGCTCGACTTGTTAATAATGTATTTGTTCCTGAAACCTGTTGTGAAGTTGGACCATTTTGAAGACCAGAGTTATATGGAACTGTAACTGTGGGTATAACAGTTGTTCCTTCGCCTGCGCCACCGCGATATCTTCTCCTTCCTCCCGTCTTGCCTATAAGAGCCATTTGACGCGCTACTCCTGCTTGTTGCATTGCTGCCGCATTGCTATATGGACTCTGTCCTGGTTGTCCTGTAAAACCTATTTTCAAACCACTATCACTACCTGTCATCTTAATATAAATAAACATTTAAATATTTACTTACTTAAAAATTAAAAATAAACCTAATATACAAATAATGGGAGATGCTATCATGGATGACAATGCGCGACTTCAATTACAAAAAATGATTTCTGCCAACAACGTAGAAGACCAAACCCAATTGATTCGCGATTTGAAACATAGTGTTTTATTACAAAATGACATTAATATGTTGATTTCTCTCAAAATCAAATATAGGGATGACATTGAAATGTTGAATATGGAAGGCCCGATTCAATGCCAATTTTTATTCAACTATTATACCGATATTTATAATAAAATCAAAAAGGACGAGATTGATTTGCGAATTTTGAACCAGTTTTTGAACGTGTTACGTAGAATTGAGGACGGTGAACTCGACCAACATGAAGGGTCTTTTGTAGTTGGAAAGTTATTGAAGGAGTTATATATAGATAGTGCTCTTAAGAAGGCGGAAAAAATAAACGCACAATATGAGGACGAAAAAGAGGAGGAGTTGGAACCTGCGGTAAATATATCTTGGAAACAATTCAAATCCACTTTTGGAAAAGTGGAGCAAAACCCTTCTTTTTAAATCCACTTTTGAAAATCCACTTTTGGAAAAGTGGAGCAAAACCTTCTTTAAGTTCTTTTAATATTATTATCTTTTGGACTTTGACTTAGTTTTGTTGCGTCGTTTAGACATCCGTTGTTTTTTACTCTTTCGACCGCGTCTTGTTACACTTTTGCGATAGCGCCTTTTTTTTGTTTTTGAACGTTTTCCAGCATTTTGTTCAAAGTCGTCAATTGAAAATGACGGTCTCTCGGGTAGACTTTCAAACTGTTTGATTTTCGCCTCCATTTTTTCATGTATTATTTTTATTGCGATTCCAAGAAATGTATTACTAGCACAATTTTCTCTCTTCGAATTAAAACCAGAAACAGACCCTCTTCTTTTTCCAGAATAAAAACCAGTGTAAAAGGTTGTGTCTACGATGACCGCGCCATTTTGAAAACTTTTATCATTAGTTGCGTTTTCTCCAGGAACAAATGGAGTTGAACAACCATCACAAGTAGGACATTGACCATCAATTTCATGACTACATGGAAGCATAATCACTTGCGCACCAATTGAAGATAAAGGTAATCCGAGAGAATTCAATGTTTGATGGGTTCGAACAAGGTCAGATACAAATAGATAATTAAATGGAATATCCAATATTCCCACAACTGTGGCGGTTCTTTGTGCTTGTTGTATACCAACTGGTGTAAGTTCCGTATTTACATTTACGATTGATTTCATCTTCGCAACTCCCTTATACACATTATGTGTTGCCTGACCATGACGCATCAAATAAAATTCATACATAATATTTGGGTCAATATCATTAGGCGATATTTTCAATTTATCAAGAACACCGTTTTGTATAGTTTGTTTACGAAATGGATACTCTTGATACTTTCCCCCCATATTTTGTAGACCAGTTACTTCTGGATTGTTTGTAAAATAAATGTAGTCAGGTTTCATTTCATCAATCTCTCCATCGTAAAAAAGTTCTTGCGAAAGTTTCCATATTGAATTTTCACACAAGAGAGATAATTTCACAATCGCACAGTTTTTAAAACGAATTTTAGGGTGACCACCAAACATAGCATCTCCGAAAATATTCAATAAAATACATAACATTCTTGCTTGATGTGACACAATGAGCGACGTTATTGTTGCTTCGGTTGTTATTAATTCTTCAGAGTTCTCAGAGTCCATATAATATAATTGTATACTATTTTATTAGCAGAGAACCTAGGGTTGGTTACACAACCCTGCGACCCCTCCTAATTATTTGGTATTTAGATAACTTTCAAGTCTCACTCAAAAATGCATATTAACATTCAATCATTCTAAAAATTATTGGAATATATGTAACGCGTTTCAGCATTATCCACTGGAAACCCAGGAAAATTATAACAGTTTTTCATCAAGAAATCTTATCATGTGAAAAGGTAAGGGATTAGAAATCCCCGAAGGGTGGGGAGGGGGCAAGGGGGAACCCACGGTTCCCCCTATTAAAGACTTCTGAAAAAGGGTGTAAAAATATGTTATAAAGATATAACATATTTATCTATAACCATCACCGTACAACCACATGTCAAAAATGTCAAAACCTCGTAATAAAACAAATTATCAACGCATTGTGATTGTAGAGTCTCCTGCAAAATGTGAAAAAATAGAAAATTATTTGGGTTCTGGATATAAAGTGATTGCGTCTTACGGACACTTGAGAGAACTATCGTCATTAAAATCCATTGATATTGAAAAAAATTTTGCACCAAAGTTCGAAATTATAGATGACGTAAAAAAAAGGAAACATATTGAATCCATGAAACGGGATATTGCTAGTGCGGACGAAGTTATTTTGGCAACAGATGATGACCGCGAAGGCGAAGCCATTGCGTGGCATATTTGCGATATGTTTCGTCTCTCTACAGAAAAAACCAAACGTATTATATTTCATGAAATAACTGAAACTGCCATCCAACAAGCAATACAAGAACCCAAAACCCTCAATATGAATTTGGTACACGCACAGTTAGCGCGTCAAGTATTAGACATTCTTGTGGGATTCAAAGTTACACCTTATCTTTGGAAACATATTTCACGTAATAAAGAAACTAGTTTATCAGCAGGACGTTGTCAAAGCCCTGCGCTAAAAATCATTTATGATAATTATTTGGAAATAAAAAATTCACCAGGTGACCGAGTGTATTCCATCAAGGGATATTTTACTACAATGTGTATTCCATTCGACCTTAACGCACAGTATGAAACCGGAAAAGAAGTAGAAGATTTTTTGGAAGAAACAGTAAACCATGAACACATATATAATTATACAAATCCACTTCTTATTAAAAAAGAACCACCTCAACCCCTGACCACATCACGTGTTCAACAATTGGTTTCCAATGAATTACATATTTCACCCAAGGAAACCATGAAACATTGTCAAATCTTGTATGAAAAGGGGTACATTACTTATATGCGAACTGATAGTAAAACATATTCCAAGGATTTTGTAGAATCTGTAAAATCGTATTTGGAAAAATCATACGATCCAAGTTATATACATCCTTCTATAGACGAACTTGTAGCACAGGGAACAACACAACCTACAGAATCTGTATTGGAATTAGAACAAGAACCCGAACCTCCAAAAAAAACTATAGTCAAAAAGAGTTCAAAGTCCAAAAAAGGTGTCAATGTTAAAACAGGTCTTCCTTGTGCTCACGAAGCCATTCGTCCAACTAATATTCAAACCCTTGTTACCTCATTGTCTGACGAAGATTGTGATTCTCGAACCAAAAAAATTTATCATCTTATTTGGACGACCACACTTGAAAGTTGTATGTCTCCTGCGACATATCATTCTATACGCGCCACAGTAACTGCCGTCAAAGGTGCGACTTATTCTTGTACAAGTGAATTGATTGATTTTATGGGATGGAAAAAGGTGAAATCTACCAAAGAAAAAGAAACAGATAACAAATATGTTTTTTTACAAACAATCAAGCAAGGAACTGTTCTCTCTTATAAGAAAATATCGGCGAGAGAAACCATGAAACACATGAAAAGTCACATCCATGAAGCCAAACTCGTTCAACTATTAGAAGAAAAGGGTATAGGTCGCCCTTCCACATTTTCCACAATCGTAGAAAAAATACAACATCGTGAATATGTGAAAAAAGAGAATATTGAAGGTTCAAAAGTTCAATGTACAGATTATGACTTGGAAGATGACGAAATTACGGAAAGTCATTCGACCAAAGTATTTGGAAATGAAAAGGGAAAACTTGTTATACAACCGTTGGGTATACTTGTCATGGAATTTTTGAACACACACTTCCAAGACTTGTTTAATTATGACTATACGAGAGAAATGGAAGAGGGGTTAGATAAAGTCGCCAAAGGAGAGCGTAAATGGACTGACATTTGTGCGGAGTGTCTCACACAGATTGACTCATTATGTGAAACAGTGAAAGAAGAACCGGTTGGAATTAAAATTGATGAAAATCATCAATATATTATAGGGAAACATGGTCCAATTATAAAACAAACAACTGTAAACTCGAAAAAACGCGATGACACCGCGTTTATACCAGTTCGTAAAGACATTGATCTGGAAAAATTGAAAAATGGTGAGTATACATTGGAAGATATTGTAGAAAATCCGGTCGGAGCACAAAAGAGTAAACTCATGGGAAAATATAAGGACGAAGATTTATTTATTAAAAAGGGTAAGTTTGGATTATATGCATCATGGGGAAAACAAACAACATCTCTTTCTTCTTTGGGGAATCGTCCGATGGAAAATATTACACTTGAAGAAGTGTTGCGTGTGTTGGAATCCCCAATTGCTTCCAACTTTGAAAATGTTACTTCTATGAGAGAAAATTATGACATATCACAAAAAATAGTGAGAACATTGTCACCCCATCTAAGCGTGAGAAGTGGTCGTTTCGGAGACTATATTTATTATAAAACGGCAGAAATGAAAAAACCAACGTTTTTAAAGTTGAAGGGGTTTACGGGTGGAGACTATAAAACATGTTCAAGTGATGTTTTACAAGAATGGATAACGTCAACGTACTTTAGTAAAAAACCGAACCTATGACACTGTAAAGGTTAATATCTATTATTCACAAATAAATATTAACTATAAAACAGTATAAAGAATTTCCCTATATTTGCTCCACTTTGACTGTTTCACTAGAAAGTGGACTTATTTGTGCAACACCACAGAAGAACTACTTGTTGACGCCGATTCTGGATTATATGTAACGTAGTTTCTTATATTTTGTGGCCTTAAAATAGTAAACTCCAACATGAATGAATAGTTGAACTTACCAAAGTCGACAAGTAGTCCGTTGTGATATCGAATCTTTATTTTCAAACGACGAATACGTTCAGCTGGAGGGTTAAATATTTTCATCGATTCGTGATAGGTATCAAACCATTGAGCAACAGGCGTCGTCGTTACTGGTATTTTTGCGAATGCCGAATTATTGATTCCACTGGTTTCATTTGTATGTGTAGTAAATGAATTCATTGAAAAAGGCACCATTTCATCCATGTTATTCAGACCCGAAATTTCCATATAAAAATAAGAATTCCCCATAAGATTAATTTTGGCGGGCGCTTCCAAATAAAAGACATTACATTGCACCCCTGTTTCTGGATTCGAGTATGCGTCATCTGGTAACAACCAATTTCCATTATCACCTGATTGAACATCACCATAAAAAAAACGAGGACTGTTACCATTTGTGTTTGAAATCGTAGATACAGAGCATCTTGTAAATCCTAAGTAAGCTGGAAGACCCCAATTCGAAAAATCTAAATATTGTTGTTGAACGCATTGCAACGACTTCAATTCGCGACTCAAACTATATAACGGTGAATCATTCGTGATAGTAAAACCAGAACTTTTATTTCCAAACCACAATGTTTGTGTGACGTCATTATATACAATGACAAACTGGTTATAACCACCATTATTCATGAATGTAGTTGTTAACTCGCCGGTTGAATCGTTATTTTTTATATATTCATAAAGATAAACACTAACAACATGATTGAATCGGTTGGTCAATTCAGTTGCAATTTGGTATGGATTATAAAACCCTTCTGAAATGGTAATAACAAAATTATTGTCCATGTAAGCGTTGAGCGCTTCAAATATTAAAGATAACAAGGGGTCGTAAAATCCGTAGTCTGCAGGATTGTAAGGTGTATCAATTTTGAATGTCATTGCGATATTGTTTTGTGAGAGAGAGAAAGTGTTGTAGTTGGCAGGAAAAGTATAACTACTTAACTTTACTGTGCTTACATTGAGATAATCTTGTGGAAGTTCAATCTCAAATTGACTTGAGTTTAAATACTTGGTTACATCTCGGTCTTCAGAGTGTATACTTACATATCGTTTTTCAATCATATACTCGTTCGAGTTGGGTATCAATGGATAATTTGTATTGATATTTTGACGACTCATTGTTGAATTTGTCTATATAATAAAGTTATGTTATATATTTTTATTTTGTTTTTTTTATATTACTTTATAATAGTTTCATTTTATGCAATCCACCTATAGGCAACCGAACCTTACTTCTTATGTAAAAACATTTAATGCAACTATAAACACGAACACATTGGCAACCTGGCTATTGAAATCAACCAGTAATGTTTATACTTTGACTCCTACAAAAACGAATGCGAACGTGCAGATCAATGGAAATCTCACTGTGGTTGGTTCTATTAATAATCCATCCGACCAACGATTAAAAACCGACGTAAAAGACGTTGATGAGGAAGATGTAGATAAACTTTTCAAATTGGTTCCAAAAAAATACAACTACGAAGAAGATGTTGAGAGAAAAGAACACTATGGTCTGATTGCACAGGACGTGGAAGAACAGTTCCCAAATTTGGTGTCAACAGATTACAATCGAGATGAAAATGGAGAAAGTGTTTGTTATAAGACGGTTAATTATATAGAAATCATACCACTTCTTTTAAAAAAAATGCAAAACATGCAAGAACAAATCGATACCTTAACTCAGCAACTAGAAACGCAAGAAAAATAATCGCACGCACTTTTGTAAACTACGCTAATTTTCTAAACTTAATATATGTCAAATACAAACGTTTCAAACATAACATCATCTAACAAGTCTATTACAACCATTACATCTATTATTTATAAATCATGTATTGTTGTCGGAATTATTATTCTCTTGGCTACACTTGGTTCAACGGGTTCTGTCAATTTAAAAGGAACTTTGGTCGGTTATGGATTTATTGGATTTGGAATACTTATTTTAATCGCCACAACATTGAATCAAATTAATATGGCAACTGGGTCTGGGACAGGATTCAACATTGTTTCTAAAATGTTAAATCTAGTCAACGCAACGGGACCATTTTTACTCATTTTGGGGGCAATAAGTTATACCATGTATTTGTTAATCGTTCATTTCAATCGTATTAGTGAAGGAAATATTTCGTCGGGTTACTTGAATTTTTCAAATATTTCTCTCGCATTAATAATGATTCAACTCTATGTTTTCTATTTAGGAACAAATACAAAGGAATACAAAGACAACAAGACATTTTCAAAGATTTATAGTTCTCTCTTGTATCTAATTGGATTCTTGAATCTTATTGCGGTAATTACAATTGGAATCGTTCTTACCTACTTTACAACAGACGGGTAATAAACCTATAACATAACAAATTAATAATTCGGCATTATCCACCGGGAACCCAGGAAAATGATAACAGTTTTTCATGAAGAAATCTTATCATGGGAAAAGGTAAGGAATTAGAATTCCCCGAAGGGCAGGGAGGGGGCAAGGGGGAACCGGGGGTTCCCCCTATAATAATTAAATCAGAAAAGACATTAAACACAAATTCTTATATTAAATATAGGTTTCATATTTGAAAACAACATAAAATGAATATAGTAAAAAACATAGACCAATATAATGAAAAATACATTTACTTTTGCGAACCCATTAAAAACAACATAATGAATAATGGAAACTTTATTCGAATTATTTATTCCAATGAAATATTCATACTGAATGGAATAAATTTATTTCTTAAATTGAGTGATGTTATTTACGAAAAGTATTACAACAAATTTAAATGTTCTTTTAATTTGATAACACATGCGAAATTGATTGATGATATAAAATGTATTGAAGAGGACTTATTACAAAGGGTTAACATTCTTAATAAAATACCCCAGTTCAAAATTTGTGAACAACTTAAAAATGGTAATATCAAATTATTCTTGGAAAATGGAGAGAACTTGACAAACGGAGACTTTATGTTGAAAATATCAGGAGTTTGGGAAACAGATACACAATACGGGTTGACCTATAAATTTACAAAAGCGTCATTGCCGTGATGCACACAAAATAGATTTGCAACTATTATGAAATAAAGACTCCATTACATGTTCCTATAATGAAATTTCAAGAAACTCATTTTGAGGACTATATTCATGCGTTTTCCAATGGAAACTTGCATCCAAAAATGGAAAAAATATACAAAAAGTTTCCGAAAAAAATGAAGGATTTAAAAAATCTCATTTTTTATGGGTCAAGTGGAGTTGGGAAATATAGTCAAATGTTAAAATCTATACAACAATATTCTCCGAGCGATTTAAAATATGAAAAAAAAATTAATGTTTGTTTTAACAAAGTCCAGTATTTTTTCAAGATAAGTGATATACATTATGAAATAGACATGTCTCTTTTGGGGTGCAATTCAAAAGCGTTGTGGCATGAAATTTATCTTCAAGTTGTGGATAGTATTTCTGCCAAGTCTGAAACCACTGGAATTATTGTTTGTAAATATTTTCATAAAATTCATAGTGAATTGTTAGATAACTTTTATAGTTACATGCAGCAAAATTGTGGTAATGTTGTAGACTTAAAATTTATTTTTATTACGGAACAGTTGAGTTTTATTCCAGAAACTATATTGAACTGTTGTGAAGTTATACATTTGGCAAGACCAACAAAAACTGTCTATAACAAATGCGGTATAAAGTTGGATAAAAATGAAGACGCTGAAACTATTACCAATATAAAAACATTCAAGTCATCTTGTAATGAATTTGCTATATTGACACCTCACAAAATTATATGTGATAAAATTATTAACGCAATCATAAATATTGAGGACTTGCAGTTTTTAAAATTCCGAGACTTATTGTATGACATTTTTATTTATAACTTAGACATCACAGAATCTATATGGTATATTTTGTCGTCTCTCGTTCAGAGAAAAAAAATATCACACAAGTTCTCGCAAGAATTGTTATTCAAGACGTATCACTTTTTTCAATACTATAATAACAATTATAGACCCATATGTCATTTAGAATCTTTTTTATTTTATTTGGTTACTATTGTTCATGTGTATTCTGTTTAACTAAATAATTATTTTTGTAAAAATTAAAAAATAAATTTACCAAACAGACTGTGTATATTGTAAAAAACAAAAGAATATTATAATTTATTGTTGTTTCATTTTTATATAAATACAAACACAGTGGTTGTGGAATAAGTTGGCACAGTTGTAATGTTGTAATGTATTTTTTTATTTTTTTTATAGGTTTAAATTTAACTAAACATCCAAGGTAATATGTATACATAATTGTGTGAACGAAAGAATTTAGAAGAGTTGCAATCCAGATACCATCTACTTTATAATAATAACATAAATGCCAACAAACCACTGCGCCTATATGATGATATTTTTGAAGAAAAATGGGAGTTTTATTATTCAAATACAACAAAAAGGTATCTATAAACTCATAATATTTTGACAAATAGAACAAATATATTATTTTATCAAAATTATGATTTTTAAAATAATAATTAGGTTGAGTTATTACACCATTATTATATATAATGTTTGATAATGATAAAAAAGTCCAACAACTAAATAAAATTAAACCTAAGTTATGGATGCAAGACATTTTATAAACAACGGAAGATGGAAGTTTTAATTTGGTTGGATACAATTGATAAAGCAATATCCCCGCAACTGGTGTTATGTGAATGACGTAGTTCATTTATAATTTAAACAATATTTTTAAATCCACATTAAAAATGATTTAAACACACCTCATAATAGACCATATAGCATGCAAATTTTTGTGAAAACCCTTACTGGAAAAACTATTACGCTGGAGGTAGAACCAAGTGATTCTATTGATAACATCAAGCAAAAAATTCAGGACAAGGAGGGTATTCCTCCCGATCAACAACGTTTGATTTTTGCTGGAAAACAATTGGAGGATGGAAGAACACTCGCAGACTATAACGTTCAAAAGGAATCCACCCTTCATCTTGTCTTGCGTTTACGTGGTGGGTAAGTCAAACCTTGTATTACCGCATTTTTTTTCCAATAATTATAGCAGGGGAACCTGGGTTCCCTGCTAGGACGGGGAGGGGGCAAGGGGGAACCCCCGGTTCCCCCTATAATTATAAACCCATTTTCATTTAAAAATGTGTTTATACATAGATATAATGGATTTGAAAACTGCCTTGAATATATTAGAAATCGATTCCAATTTTGATAAACTGGATTTGAAAAACTTAAAAATCCAGTATCACAAACTTTCTCTCAAGTATCACCCCGATAAAAATCCACAAGACAAGGATAAAACTACTCAAAAATTCCAAGAAATTGCCGAAGCGTATGAAATTTTAAAGAGAGAAATTAGTAATTTAAATAATATTATGGATGATGAAGTCTCCGCAACTCCGCATTCAAGTTATATTCACATGGTTCGTCTTTTTGTAGATAACATATTAACAAATGGATACGGTGATTTTATTGTTTCTATAATTCAAGACATTGTATGTAACTGTAAAACAATCACGGTGAAACTATTTGAAAACTTGGACAAAGAACGGGCCATTCAAGTCTATCAGTTTCTCTTTAAGTATAAAAATATATTACATATTGGGGATGAGGTTTTGGAGAAGGTATGTGCGATCCTCATGGAAAAATACAAGAACGTTCAAGTTTATATATTGAATCCAAACATTCGAGATTTATTCGAAAACAATGTATATAAACTCACAATAGAAGATGAAGTTTATTATGTTCCTTTATGGCATGGTGAAGTTTATTTTGAGAGAAAAATGGACGGTGAAAATGGTGAAGATGCGTACGAAGATATTATTGTAAAATGTATCCCAGAACTACCCAACAATATGACCGTAGACGAAAATAATAACTTGATTGTAAATATAGAAATTTCGTTAACTTTTTCTCTCTTAGAAGAAAGAAGCAAGACAATAAATGTTGGCAGTCGTTTTTTCACAATCCCTTATGACAAGTTAACTCTAAGTCCTCAACAAACCTTCATCTTTAAAAAATGTGGAATTTCCAAAATTATAGAAACTGATATTTATCATGTCGAAGACAAGGCAGATATTATTTTCAATATAGTTTTCGTTAAATAACTTTTTCTCTCAACTTCTTTTAGGGAGGAAGGAAATAGAAGAGACACAAAATAGAAAACATTTCTATCAAGGAATTCCACATAACTTTGAATAAAATGGAGAGAAAAAGTTATTGAGAAAACGGTAGGTAAACTAATAAATAAAATGCGTAAAAAAGAAAAATAGAATTTACAACCCAACACCACATTGACCCGACTGAATTGTCTTGATAATAATTCCATATTGAAATCAACAACATAATAAATCCAAATCCAAAAGCGAAATAGTTTTTATTATAAAAAAAGGAAAATAAAAAGAAAAACAACCATATCCAAAATAAGATTGCCTCATACCATACGTCATGTTTTGTCAAAAAATTCCATTGTAAATGGCCACCGGGCGAAACAACAGAGTACATGCGTTTTGTTGTTAGTCTGTAGAGTGCGAAAGGAATTGTCAATACAAGATAAACCAACAACATATTGTATTTGAGTTTTTCATTGGATAATAACATGAGAGAAACAGCGGGTTGAACTAGTAAAAGAAGTGTTGCTAAAATAGAAAATAATGAATTATAATAAGGAGATTTTATATTTCTCCAAATAAAATATTCAATAAGTTGCATGAAAATAAAAGACAAGAAAAACATATATACCCAAAAATTGTTGAGTTCTTTTATTTTGTACTGAGTAAAAGTGTTGTTGTATATTATTAAAAATAACACAATTATACTGAACAGAAATGTGTTAAGAGATACGGTTTGATTCCAACACATTTTGTTTTATAAATATAAGTATTTTAAAATTTCTTTTGATAAAAACAATAAAAAATATGTTTATTTATTGTTTTTGTAATTATAGTGTTTTTATTTGTTGTTTTGTATTATTTTTATTTTAATTCTTTATTTGATAAATATAATTTTTTATGATATTTTAAGCGTCCGCGCCAGCAACCTTCTTCTTGACAACCTTCTTTACAACGGGTTTCTTGACTTCCTCAACTGGCGTTGTAGCAGCAGGTACAGGGTCGGCAACGGGAACAGAAACAGGCGCAGCAGCTGGTGCTGGTGCTGGTGCGTCATCCTCACCATCAGAATCCTCAACAATTGTCGACACCGCCGCAACATTCGTCTCATCCTCTGCGTCAACGTCAATCTCAGAAGGCGCAGTCATAGCAACCTTATCCGTTGCCTTCAACTTGATGAAGCAACGACCACTGAGTGACTCCTTTGGCTTTGGGACAACCACCTGGATGAGTTTCCAAGTGACACCGAACTTTCCATTTGCGAACCAAAGACCACCACACTGAATTAGTGTGGCAACCTTAAGTCCCTTTGTAAGTAGGTCTAGAGGGGTAACACAAGGATTAGAAGGGTTGGGAAACAACTTTACACCATCCTCGTCGTAAACCTCGCACTTCCAAACTCCCTCCCAAATCGGCAACTTTACCTTTAGTGTAGGTGCACGTGTCAAATCGGGTTCTCCAGTGGACTTATCCTTGGGATACTTCAACATTGGCGAATATAGTGCGTCAACAACCTCAGCATTCTTATGCACCTTTCCAAACCAATCCTTGGAATTTGCGAGGGCATCTGCCTTAATCTTGTTCTCAAGAGCAACCATATTCTGTAGAAATGTCTCGGCGTCCTCACTCGGGTAGTCCTTGTTGGGAAACTGTAGAGACATCTCGAACTTTTGATTTCCCTCATAGTCACTTGCCCCCCATGTAGTCATAAGTGGAGTAGAAATGCGAATTCCAGAATTTGTCAACTTATTCAAAATACCAACACTCTTACCACCTGAACTATTCGCCTTGGGCGCCGAAAAGCGAATATTCTCAGCGTTAAATTGGGTTCCATCAATAATCGTGTCTGCCATGGTTCTTGTGTTTGTATGGTATGTATAGTAGGACTATCTTTAAATCAATTTTTTTTTAAAGTTATTTTTCTGTATGACACCATGAATGGTCTGACTTGTTAAATATATAATTATGAAAAAGAACCCAAAAGAATAGTATATATATAATATATTAAGATATTTGTTTATAGAGTATAGAATGAACATAAAAAAAACTTTGACGAACGACGATGACTATATTACATTTATTACATCAAGATGCGCTGACGGATTTTCTCTCAAAAAAAAAGGGAAGTATAAGGACAAAAATAATGACTCGGAAAATTTTGTAATACCATCAACAAAAGACATCGATGTTCTGAGTGAGAACAAATTCAATTTACAACAATTGAAACAAATCGCCAAACATTATAAAATAAAAATTTCGGGAAATAAAACCGAGTTAGTCAAACGCATATATGTTTATTTAAAATTATCGACAACCATCGTTTACGTGCAAAAAATATTTCGAGGATTTCTTCAAAGAAAATATAATAAAAGTCATGGCCCTGCGTTTTACAAGAGAGAACTTTGCACAAACGCTACAGATTTTTTTACAATGGAAGAATTGACTGCGTTGCCATATTCACAATTTTATAGTTATATGGACGTAGATGGATTTATATATGGATTCGATATTCTCTCTCTTTTTAACTTGATTATAAAAAATGGAAAAGATGTTAAAAATCCGTACAATAGAAATGTTATACCAACGGCGGTTGTTATAAATGTTAGAGACCTTTTAAGGTTAAGTAAAACTCTAAAAATAAAAATAGATATTGAAATTGAAGATGTAAAGCAGGACATTTCTCTCAAAAAGAATATAGAACTTAGAACTCTTGATTTGTTTCAAACCATTGATGGTCTTGGTAATTATAGCGACCCTGCTTGGTTTTTATCTTTGACAAGGCATCAACTCATAAGATTTATGAGAGAACTTGTAGATATATGGAATTATAGATTGAATTTGACGGAAACGATGAAGTGTAGTATTTGTCCTCCGACAGGCGACCCTTTTCGTAATGTATCAGCACTTATTTTGACAGAACAAAACATTGATGTAATGAGAAAACATGTGCTGACATCTTTAGAAAAATTGGTTACGTCTGGTATTAATCGGGACTGGCAATCTTTAGGCGCTTTTTATATTTTAGGAGCGCTCACTATTGTGAATGAAAATGCATCAACTGCGCTTCCTTGGTTATATCAATCGTTTTCGAATCATACAAACTAAGATATTGTAAAAAAAGAGTTTAGAATAATTTTTTGTCACCCCCTCTTTTGAAAACTTTTAGGAACTTCTATACGTTATATGCTGCGGCGTGTTAAGATAAATATATTTATTGCGTTAAATCACTTAAAAAGTAATTGTTTAGGTATAGTATAATATGTCAAGCACTAGCAAACCGACAAAGAAGAATGTTGAAGTAAATGGCGCCGAGGTTCCTTTGAAAAAGGAGAAGAAGGAACCCAAGGAGAAGAAGGAGACTACTCCAAAGGAACCCAAGGAAAAGAAGGAGGTTGCTCCTAAGAAGGAGAAGAAGGACAAAACCCCCGCAGTTGACGCTGCTCCCGTTTCGACTGACGCTGCTCCTAAGAAGGAGAAGAAGACCAAGGTTCCCAAGAAGGACGCTGCTGAAGCAGTTGCTCCATCTCAAGACGCCACTGTCCCCGTTACAGGCGAGGAGGTTGCCCCCCAAGAGTCTTCTGTCCTAGATGATTTTTCTGCTCTTTCCGCAAAGGTCGCACACCTAGGTTCCCTTGTTTCCGCAATCAAGGGTGAAATTCGTTCTGTTGAAAAGAAGTTCACAAAGGAACTCAAAGTTGCCCAAAAGTCCAGTTCTCGTCGCAAGACCAAGACTGGAACTACTCGTAATCCCAGTGGATTTGTAAAGCCAACCCTCATTAGTGATGAGTTGGCTTCTTTCTTAGGAAAGGAGCAGGGAACGGAGATGGCAAGAACCGCAGTTACTCGCGAGATTAACCAGTACATCCGCTCCAACAACTTGCAAGACTCCGCAAATGGACGCGTTATCAATGCGGACGACAAACTTCGCTCTCTTCTTAAACTCGGAAACGAAGATAAACTTACTTACTTCAATCTTCAGAAGTTCATGAGTCCTCATTTCCAAAAGAGTTCTCCTGTTCAATCCTCTGTTTAAACCTGAAAATGAATTCATTAAACTTATAGAAATTTGTTAACGCGTAAAAATTTTAGCAACTTGGCGCAGAGGAAGCGCATAGGGCCCATAACCCTAGGGTCCAAGGATCGAAACCTTGAGTTGCTAATAAAAACATAAATATTAACATACATAAAAATTTCATTCGTCTAATGGCGAATAAAATTTTTTAAGGGTTAAATTTTAAAAACTTTTATTTGAGACGTTACATATAGACCAACGACACCATATATCGTAACAAATATATAATATCCGCATTGAAACAACTTAAACAGATGTCTCAATAATAGGATATAGTAAGATGGAGACCACCAAACTACAAACCGAGACAAACAATGATTTCACCATGGAGACCCTGGAAACTAAGTTGGGTGAGTTGAATCGCCTTGTTTCCAGTATTCGCACAGAGACACGCGCTCTTGAAAAGAGAATGAAGAAGGAACTCAAGACGGCGCAAAAGGAAGCCGGGAAGGGACGTAAGAATAAGAAGCGTTCTGGAAATAGCAATCCAAGTGGATTCACCAAACCCGCACCCATTAGCGATGACCTTGCCACCTTTTTGGGAAAGGAAAAGGGCGTTGAAATGGCTCGAACAAGTGTTACTAAGGAGATTAACGCTTATGTCCGAACTCACAATCTTCAAGATAAGACCAATGGTCGAAAGATTAATCCAGACCAACCACTAAGAACTCTTCTTCAACTAAAGGACGATGATGAACTTACTTACTTCAATCTACAAAAGTTCATGAAACCCCATTATGTAGCAGCAGCGTTAGCAAAGTAAACACAAAAAAAATAATAAACACCGTTTTATTTCGAAAATATAAAACCATCTTCTTCTAATATAGTTCGCATATTGTGTTTTGATATCATTCCATTTTGTATCTTCATTTTTTCAATTACTTTTGTATAACCTGTTTGATTCGTCAAGTCAAACATGTTATATATCCTTTTCAACAATTCATAATCTTGTATATAACTTGTTTGTTCTTGTAACCATTCATAAAATTCACCGTTATATTTAGACTTTTTATACTTTTTGAAATACTTTAGGGTTGTGTGTAAATCTCTATCATTTTTATCAATTTGTTTTAAGCGTTCTTCTTTTGAACTCCACAATTCCTCATTTTGAATATGGATATGGAAAGGAGTGTAATCTGTTCCAGATAACACACATATTTCACGAAACTCTTTCAGTTTTAGTCCAAGTTCTTCCAAAATATGTTTGGTGTTATACAACACCATTGTATGATTTGTTAGACTTAAATAACGTAAAACTTTGGGGCATCCATATACAAACAAGTCCATATCTTCACTTAAACACGCCCACGCCCTTTTTTTGAGAACTAACATTGCGCAAAGTTCATCGGCTTCTCCATGTGCTTCATAATAAGTTGTTCCAAAAGCGTGAATTAGTTGTTTCACGCTGTTGATGTCTTGTGATGTAATATATACAAATTGTTTTTTCAATAATGACATGTTAGTGACAATATCTTGTCTGTCGCCGTCAGACATGTCGCCGGATTCTTCAAGTTGTTTACTCAACTGTTTAAATTTTCTCTTGGCAGACAACTTGTCTTCCTTCCTTTTATTCAGGGTTTCATTCTTTTCGGACGGCGGTTTTCCGTCAAAAATGAAAACGGGAATAATATTATAATAACGAAAGATAGACAACATGGAATACATGTTTTCTATCAATGCATCTTCTGCCAAAAACTTATACATATAAATACTTATATCAATCGCGATAGTTTTACCCGAAAGTTGAGATAAATGAACACATTGAATTGAGCGTTCTGATTCGCAGTTTTCCTTCAAGAATTGATTCAGTAGTTTGATTCCCATTTTGTTAATTGTTTGTTGTTTGTTGTTTGTTGTTTGTTTTGTTATTGCGGTCGTTTACTTTCATTAAAATGGTATCAATTTTTTTTCAAAAAAATTGATTCAAAACCGCAACGAATCGTTCATTCACAACATCACTATTATCATGATAACAAGAAGTCAAACAACCCAACTACTAGAACGCCCCTCAACCCGATTTGCGATTGAAAACGTTCGAACAAGACCACAACCTTCAGTTGTGTATTTTGAAGACACCTACGATTTTGACGAGGCGTCTTCTGCTTGGCGCGCCAATAAAAGGTCAAATGGAAATGGGACGTTTCGTTATATTTGTGCGGGAAGTACTCGGACAGGAAGACATTGTCAGCGAACAGCGCAAGTCCATTCTGAGTTTTGCCAAATACATACTGTTATAGAGTCTGATGCTCCCTATAAAAACACACGTAGTAGCGCAAGATTGCGTTCAAAATGGTAAACGTGCGAATTCTACATAATTAACCCATTTCACAACTTGTCATTCTCATATTCTTTAACAAAAATAACAATACCTTTTTGTTTTTTTGTTTTGTTCCATTACGTTGATGTAACTTTTTGTATATTTTTTCACCACACTCTATTCCCCTGAAAAAAGACGCGGTTTTATAATTTTTTTTTATGAACTCACATAGTTTCATAAGATTTGGCGCCGTTTTTTTGAATTGTAATATTGTTAGGTTGTTTGTATTACACCAAGAGAGAAAACTAGGATAGTTATTCAACAAGATAGTCGTCAATATATAATATGCCAACACATTGGATTTTTCTTTATAAAGTGCGTTTCGCGCCATTGCCGACACGTTTGAATACGAATACAAGTCTTGATAAGTAAGACCCATAAAATGAAGTGTTTTTACCATTTGAAAAAAACGATAGGAACGGTCAATGTTCATAAAATATTCACACAGTTGTAAAAACAATCGCAAATTATTCTTATCTTCCATTAAATAAAAACTACAAAACATACAATTCATCATTTCGGCCCAGAATTCAGTATACGCTTCAAACAAATTCACATCCGATTTTACAGGAAAAATAGACCGAATACATTTATTCACCTCGTCCGTATTCATATCCGAAAAATCCAAAGCAAAATTATGAAATGTCTCGTGCATAAAAACCTTGAACCACTCTTCTTTGCGATATACAATAATTTCGCTATTTCCGTCATGCGGACAAGTATATGTAAACGCAGTATTTACATGTGAATATCCTAATATTTCAATATTGGTTGGGGGTAAATTTTTTTTTAATGTTGTAAAATACAAAAACGCAGTTAATCTTTTAGAACAGCGTTTTGATGAATATTCATTAATAATATATAACCAAACCAAAATTTTATCTACATAATCATTGTACATTTCTATCTGTGTCTCTGGAGAAAAATCTTCCACAATAAAATTCAACACTATCTCTCTTTCAAAGAGAGAAAAAGTATATGAAATATGATAAGAACTCGCATGTTGAATATGTTGCATAATTTCAGTTGGAAACGCATCATTTTGAAATGTCGTTGGTTTGGGTAAATCGGTTAATGTATGTATTGGTTTCATTTTCAACTTATAAAAAGAACCACCCGCGCGTTTTTTTGTTTCGATATAAGTATACGCTTGTATAATCTCCTTGTAAAATTTTGTTAAAATCCCATTTGTAGTTTGTTTATGTTTTATACTTTCAACGCAATTGTTTTCTAGTAAAAATTTCATTAATACTTCACTTTCTTTTGTTAAATCCATAACTTAATATATACATTGTTATGTGTTTATATTTTTATAGCGTATCAATTAAGTCAAAGTTAGAACAGCAATGTCCACCGGTATCCCAAAATAGGGGGAACCCCCGGTTCCCCCTTGCCCCCTCCCCGCCCTTCGGGGAATTCTAATTCCTTACCTTTTCCCATCATAAGATTTCTTTATGAAAAACTGTTATAATCTTCCTGGGTTCCCGGTGGATAATGCTGTCCCAAAATGGGATTTTTAGAGAATCATAAGAATTTTTAGATTAAAGTTTAAAATATCATTACGATTTTTTGAGTGAGACTTAAAAATTATATAAATGCTCGGTTATCAGGAGGGGTCGCAGGGGAACCTAGGTTCCCTGCTAGAATGAATTTGAGTCACGGCGAATTTCATTACGAACAATCATTAATGTCTCCATTATTTCGGGTGGTTTTGACTTTATATGATGTTGTAATTTGGCGCGTTTCGTTGCCAATAAAAGTTTTTTAAATTCGGGGTTTTCACCAAATTTGGCGTGATACGCATTCTTCAAATTTCGTTCTTCTTGTTTTTCGTCATAACCTTCGTCGATTTTCACTTCACGAGGTCGTATCAATTCGTCTTTGTATTTACCACTTTGTTTCCCCTTGAATGTACCTGCGGACTTTGCCATTTCAGGATTTTTCGATAAGTCTGTTCCAGACTCGAGAGAAAAAGATAAATAAAACTCGGGGTTATCCTTTTTGAATTTCGACGCCTGAATAAAATGTTCTATGGTTTGCCACCGATGACCATCTAGTGTAAATGGCGACTCCCATGTATTATCTAATTTTTTTCTCCAATCTGCTATAGAATTCAATTCTGCGTATTCTTTGATTTGTTCTCTCGCTATTTTTTCTTGGGACCCCGTTCCTGGTAATTTTTTTCCATTTGAGTCGTGATAAAAAGTAAATACAACGTCGTCATCATATACACCTTGTAACTTGGCATCGGATATGTCATCAAATTGAGGAGTACCCTCCACTAATGCACCATGACTATTTGGTTTGATTTCTTTTTTGAACTCTACAAATTCAGGTATGAGAGAAAAGAGACCCGCGTTTTGTTCCATGCATTTGTCAACGACCTTTTTACGCAAGTCAAACGGCAATTCAGTAAATTTGAATATTTGTTTATTTTTATAACCAATCAACTTATAGTGTTCTTCTAAATGGTCAACAATAATATAATATTCGGGTTCAAACTTACCTCTTTCTTGGAAATAGGTATCATTCATTTGTCCGCATAATAAAACATTGGAATAATCTTTTGCGTTATAATTTTCACTTGAAAGAATAATAAATTTTATATTGAATATGCGTTCCATTGTTGATATTGACCACGTTTCTCCCCAAAACGCACTTGTTTTTATAAAATCCTGAAATTTTTTCAATGTTTGTATGTTTTTCATGAAAGCGAAGTCTCTTAAATTCGCCATACTCGCCTTTTTTTCTTCCATTGCCATTTCTCTCTTTTTTATCACACGCTTGGCTTCCTCGCTTATGCGTTTTTTTTCATCTCGGTCAAGTTCGTTTTTGAATCGTTCTTTTAATAATAAGTGTTCAGCTTCATACGTTTTAATTTCATTTGCGCTGTGTTCAATGGACTCTTTGATTAAATCATAATTTTCTTTATAACCATAAAACAATTTTTCATCGACTTCATCTGCCAGTCGATTTCGAATTTTTTGAATGGATGTTTGTTGACCGATTTGAGAGAAAGCATCCCTTACTGTGGCAAATAAACAATCACCCCCACCTTCATTATCAACAAGGTAATAGTTTTTGTTTTGCATATAATTTTGAACCCAGTTTTCACCCTTTCCTGTTTTCACCGTTGCGTTGAATTTATCACGAAGACTTTCGGCGTCTTTGGCAGTTTCTTCGGGCAACAAAGGTTGCACTGTCGCATTTTTTGTCAATACAAAAACGTTGCGGCGATTTTCTGGTATTTCTACAATACTCTCTTCTTTTGTGGTCGCGACATCGTCATCAGACTCTTTCGAATCCTCGTCTTCAGGTTCCTCTTCATCTGATGACTCACTGTCAATATCTTCTTTTTCTTTTTCCGGAACCATTCTTTTTTCAAGTAACATGGATTTTGTGACAAACTTGTAAATTAATGGGTCATCCATTTTCTCCAAATCCAAACTTCCTTCATCATCTAAAAAATGCGAGAGATCGGTAGAATGTATTTCATACACACCTATCTGCATAATTTTATTGTTTGATTTTACTAAATATAGTGGAAAGTATGTAACATTTTCGTCTTCAAACGTATTTATCGCATTACCTACTGCTACAATAACGTCTAATCCTAGAATTTCAAGTTGATACAAATTGACTTCCATCTTTAAATCATTTTTATTAACACTTTTAAGTTCAGTATAACTAATGTTCTTATTCAGTTTGGATAAAACCATTCTATATAAAGATTGACAAAAGTTTTTACACGGAGAAACCTATGACCCTCCCCAAAACCTTCAAATTATTCGGTATATAATCACTGCTAAAAAATATAAAAATATATCATTGTATGATATTAACAACATGAATTATTTGTTGATATCAGATATTATGTGGTATTTTGGTCATGTGTTAACAGGTATTTCTATTTTATTTACTACCACAAATTATTATCTAGCAGTTTCTATGGTATTTTTCGGTCAAATGACAACAATATTATCTAGACCTGTTGGTAGACTTCAGACCAAAAAAGACAAAGACCCAAACAATGAGTTAGAAGAATGTGTTACCACATAATATATTTTTTCATAATCGGGTCTTTTTTCAATTCATTTAAAAAATTCCATATATAAATCCGTTGATGGACTTTATCAAGATTTTCGCCGTCGTTTTCAAATAACAAAATCGAGTTTATTATTTCATGTTTCTTCATTTTTTTCATTTTCAAACCATAATATTCGCCAATTTGAATAAGTTGTTTTGTATTATAATTTAAAGCGTAATTGAGTTGTTCTGCTTCAAATGTTTCTTCAAAACAAGTATATGCGTGTTCTGTAACGGAGTTAGTATTTTTTGTATAAGGCGTATTTTCAAAATCTTCTAATAACTTTTGTAAATGAAGTGAATTGTCTTGTCCTAACAACTCATCATATAAATTATATTGAATGTGGTCATTGTCATCGATCTCACTCATGAAAAAATATATTAAATCATGTTAATATATTTTTATATTGTTATTCACAG
>Ga0164297_10001432_pt1 | contig 25393 bp, 16 predicted proteins | sample GEODES058metaG_FD_113539 | JGI IMG/M metagenome (GOLD analysis project Ga0164297, IMG submission 113539) | Dystrophic lake water microbial communities from Trout Bog Lake, Wisconsin, USA - GEODES058 metaG | ecosystem: Environmental > Aquatic > Freshwater > Lake | place: USA: Trout Bog Lake... | reverse complement strand
TAGGACGGCAGGTAGTGTGAGTAGCAGAATTTTTAAGTCGAGCCAGATGGACCAGTTGTCAATGTATTCGAGATCGAGACGAACCCATTCTTTGAAGTCAGAAATTTTATTGCGGCCTTTGACGTGCCAGAGGCAGGTGAGGCCGGGCTTGACGCTCAGACGGCGGCGATGCGCGAGGTCGCTGAAGCGGCGGACTTCATCCACGGGCAGCGGGCGCGGGCCAACGAGACTCATCTCGCCGCGCACGACGTTGAAGAGCTGCGGCAGCTCATCGAGGCTGTATTTGCGAAGCCATTTGCCGAAGCGCGTGATGCGCGGGTCGTTGGTAACTTTGAAAACAGGACCGGACATTTCGTTCATCGCGGCAAGCTCGTGCTTCAACTGCTCGGCGTTGGTGGACATGGTGCGGAACTTCAGAATTTCAAATGGCGCGCCGTTAAGGCCGGAGCGTTGCTGGCGAAATAAAATGGGGCCGGGCGAAGTGAATTTTACCAGCACAGCGATGGCGAGCATCAGTGGTGAAGTCGCAATAATCAAAGCTAGGGCGCCAAAAAAATCGAGCAGCAGTTTGGTGATGACCTGCCAGGAAGTTTCCGGTGTGGTGCGGAAAACTAAAAGTGGTTTGCCGAACATTTCGTCGAAACTGGCGCGAGCGATTTGCGTTGCGAAAAAATCGGCGACAAGCCACGCCTCGACGCCTTCGACTTCACAAAGCTGGAGAACGCTTTCGACGCGGTCGAGTTGCGCGTGGTGCGCAGTGACGAAAACGCCGCTGACGGAATGTTCGTGGAGCAGGTCAATCAGCTCCTGCACGGGCGCGCCGGACAAATTAAATTCGCCCACGACTTCGACGCCTTCACCGGAGTGGGCGTTAATTTCACGGCGAAGTTTAGCGGTCTCGGCTGGGATGCCGGCGAGAATAATGCGGCGGTGATATTGCGATTTGGCAAGACGGCTGCGCAGCGCAACCGCCACGACTTCTTCTTTCAGCCAGACAAGCACGAAGCTGATGACGCCAAACAAAACCAAGACGCCGCGCGGGGCGGTATCGGATTTTCGGAACAAGAACAGGAGGAGCACCATGCCAATGGTCACCATGCAACAGGCTTTCAGCAGCGGCCAGAAAATGGAGGGGTGTTGACCGATGGCTGGGCGATTGTAAAAACCTTGCGACTCCAGCACCAGCGGCGCGGCTGGCACGAGCGCGAAGTAAAGCCACACAACTTCGTTGAAAGCTTCGGGCGAGATAGAATCAAGACCGAACGTTTCGGAAAAAAAGGCGGTTCCGCGCACGCAAAAGGCGAGCCAAAAACTCATGGCGAACAGACTCGCATCGGCGAGTTGTTGCACTTGGGTGCGGATGAGTCGGTCGCGTTGCAGCATTACAAACAGGCTCTAGGGTTAACTCAACATAGCGGGGAGCGAAACGAATTCAATTCATTTTGCAGGTGCTGGCGGCAGTTGAAATTCCGGAACGGACGCGGTGACGAGCGATTTCATCCGCGCAAACGTGGCGGCTTCTTCGCCCGGTCGGCAGGCGGTGAAATAAGATACGTATGCCCAGCGTTGCAACACGCCGTGCGCGAGTTGATGAAACAACATGGATTTGAGCATGGCCGGAAAACTGTCAGTGGTCTGGTGTTCTGTGACGAACCAGAAAACGTAAATGCCGCTGACGCTTTGCTGGCTGCCGTCGGGCGCGGAATAACTGCGGCTGACAATCCACTTCATCACCGGCAGTTCATACGGCGTCGCCCCAGCAATGGGCAATTTCACTTCGGTCTGGTCGTGAACCAGCCAACCTTGACCGGGTAAACAATAATTTGGCCGGTGAATGCTCGTCCGATCCGCGCCCATCAAAACGACATTACCAATCGCCCACGCACCGTCGGGCGCGGAGTAATACCGCTGGGCAAAGCTAGTGTCTTTGGGCAGATAATCCAGCACGACCTGTGCTTCCGGCACATTCGTGGAAGTAAAATCCAGCACGCGTTCCGGCAAGCTGATTTGCAAATTCACGCTGCCTGCGATGGGCACAGCGCGAATGCCCGGCGCGCCGAGCCGCTGATGCGCTTTCAAAAACATTACCGCACCGGCCGTGCTGGCGATTAATGCCAGTGCGACGGCGAACAAAAAAACCTTTTGGCGCGAAGCGTTCATTTAATTTTCGCCTCCGGTTTTTTTGCGAGCCAGCGACCCGCGAGCAACAATCCACCGATGGCGGGAATATACGGAATCAAACTGAAGAAACTATTTTCATGCACGTAATTGCCGGTGGATTGGCCGCCGATTTCCGCCGCAAAGATAACTAGCATCAGCCGCGTGAAATTGCCCAGCACTGAAAGCGGTAAGGCCAACGACATCAAAAACAGCCGTTTGCCCGTCGAGCGAAATGTGACGAAGCCATAAACGGTGGCGAGTAAAAAAATAGCCACCAAGCTGTGCATTCCGCTGCACGCCGCGACTACGTCATATTGGTAGCTGCCGTCCGGTGCGGACAAAATCGTGCCCTGTCGCACCACCTCAATCGTCAGCAGATTTGAGCACAGCGCGACCAGCCACGTAACCAGCAGGCGTAGTGGCAAGGTGAACACCGTCAGCAGCGCCGCCACCGGCACGGAAAAAATAAACAGCCAGAACGGAAAAAAACTTTCTTTCAGCCACGCGCGTCCCCACGCCAGACCCATCAATCCAAAAATGCCGACAAACATCGCCAGCACCGACAGGCGCGGTTGTTGCACGCTGTAGCCCAGCAGGTGTAGCGCGCCGCCTGCGAGCAAAAAGAGAATTCCTGGCCACCACACTTGCAGCGGCAAGGCCAGCAAGGTTTTACGTTTCCACCAAAACAGGCCGAGCACAATAAATGGAATTAGATTACCGTAGCCATCGTCGGTTTCCGGACTCGATAAAGCGTAACTATTGTGCAGCCAGGCGAAGAGCGACGGTGAATGGACGTAGCCCAGAATAGAATTGCCGAGAAATTGAAACAGCGCGAGCCAAGCCGCCAGCAGGCTGAAGAAAAAAAATTTATTGGGCAGCCGCCGCCAGCAGTCCGCCAAGTCCGTCCGCCAATCTAATGGCGTTGCTTTGGGTTCAGTTTCGTTCATGCGTGTGCAAGGGCAGACTTCAGACTACAATCTGGCTGGATTTGCTCAAACAAATTCGGGCGGCGAAATTATTCCAACGGAAATTTTTTTAAGCCGGTCAACTGGCAAAAATATTTTAGCACGAACAACGGGTTGTTTTTAAAATAGCGTTTTGCCAGGCGACGCGGCTCGCTACATAAACGGTAAAGCCATTCTAGTCCGCTGCGTTGCATCCAGCGCGGCGCTTGTTTGACGCGGCCGCTGTGAAAATCAAACGCCGCACCCACGCCAATCATCAACGTCGCGTCGAGCTTTGGTAAAAATTCCGCCATAAATTTTTCCTGTTTGGGCGTGCTCAAGCCGACCCACAAAATGTCCGGCTGCGCGGTTGCGACCTGTTCCCGCAATTTTAATTCTTCCTCCGCATTGAGTGCGCGGAACGGCGGCGTGAACGTGCCGACGATTTTCAGTTTCGGAAATTTGAGTTTTAATTTTTGCGCCAGCAGTTCCGCGACGCCGTCGGCACCGCCGTAAAAAAAATGTTTTGCGCCGCTCGTTTCGCTCCACGCGCAAACGTCCAATAGTAAATCCGGCCCGTAAACGCGACGCATTTCGCGCTGGCCATTTAATTTCCCCGCCCAAACCATCGGCATACCGTCGGGCGTGCAAAGAAAAGATTCGTTGAGAATTTTTTTGAAACCGGCATCGTCCTGCGCTTCCATCACGCCGTGAACGCCGGTGACGCAGACGTAGCCTTTGCGCCGTTCGCGCACGGCGTCGCCGATGGCAGTCAGCGCGCTTTCCAGATTGAGCACGCTGATACCGACGCCAAGAACATTGATGCGCTTCGTCATTTACGATTCAGGATTTAGGATTTACGATTCCAAAATTCATGCGGCGCGTAAATCGTATATCGTAAATCGCAAATCAGAAATGAAATTGCTCGTCTTTGCCCACACGCCGCCGCCGCACCACGGCCAGAGCTACATGGTGCAGCTGATGCTCGAAGGTTTTGGCGGCGACGCGCGCAAAAAAAATCCGGCGCGGCGAATCCGCATGGCATCGAGTGTTATCACGTCAACGCGCGTTTCTCACGCGGTTTATCGGACATTGGCGAATTTCAGGGCGGGAAAATTTTGCTGATTCTTTGGTTTTGTTTGCAGGCAATCTTCCTTCGGTTTCGTTACGGCGTGAAAAATTTTTATTACGTGCCCGCGCCCGGCAAACGTGTGGCGCTGTATCGTGATTGGCTGGTGATGTTTTTGTGCCGGCCGTTTTTCAAAAACATGATTTTGCATTGGCACGCCGCCGGACTCGCGAAATGGTTGGAAACGGAAACCATCGTCACTTATCGCGCCGCGACGTATCGGTTATTCCAGCCGGTGGATTTGAGTTTGGTGCTATCGCGCTACAATTTTGCCGATGCGGAAAAACTGCTGTCGCACCGCGTTGCCATCGTGCACAACGGCATTCCCGATCCGTGCCCAGATTTTGAAACCGCACTCCGCCCACACCGCCGCGCGCGATTCGCGCAGCGCCAACAAATTTTCGCCGGCAATTTTTCCGGCTCACCCGTCACGGTCAACGTCCTGTTTCTTGCACACTGCACGCGGGAAAAAGGTTTGTTCGCCGCGTTGGACGGCGTGCTTGCGGCCAACCGCGAACTGGCCGCGCGCAAATTACCGCTGCGCTTGCAACTCACCGTCGCCGGCAATTTTGTCACCTACGACGAACAGGCGGAATTCACCCAGCGGCAGAAAAATCCCGAAGTCGCTGCCACGGTTCAGCTCGCTGGGTTCGTTTCCGGCGAACGCAAGAGCGCTTTGTTGCGCGAGGCGGATTTATTTCTGTTTCCCACGCGTTACCTTGGCGAGAACCAACCGGTCAATCTCATCGAAGCCATGGCGCACGGCTTGCCCATCGTCACGACGCGCTGGCGTTCATTGCCTGAAATGCTGCCGCCGGATTATCCCGGTCTCGTCAATAATCAGGATGCGGATGAAATCGCCGTCGCGCTGCTAAAAGTATTGGCGATAAAAAGTGGCGAGCGTTTGTGTGAACATTTTGTCGCCAATTTTACCATCGAGCGTCACCTCGCGAGTCTGGCCGCCGCGTTGCACAGCGTGGAAGAATGAATTTACGATTGGCGATTTACGATTTACGATTCGTCGTCAACTCGCCCACGGCGCGTCAATCGTATATCGTAAATCCTAAATGAAAATAGGCCTGCTCCAGCTTAATCCGACTATCGGCGCGTTCGCGGCCAACCGCGAAAAACTTGTGCGCGCCTACGCGGAGGCCGTCGCGCGCGGCGCAGAATTTGTCATCGCGCCGGAATTATTTTTGTGCGGTTATCCGCCGCGCGATTTACTCCTGCGCGAAGATTTTATTGCCGCCAACCTCGCCGCGTTGCAGGAAACCGCTGCGAACATTGGCGAAATTCCGTTGTGCGTCGGCTACGTCGAAAAAAATTCTGACCGTCCCGGACGCGCCTTAAAAAATGCCGCCGCCGTTTTGCAGCACGGAAAAATCGTCTGGCGCACGACCAAAAGTTTGTTGCCGACGTATGACGTGTTTGACGAAGACCGTTATTTCGAGCCGGCGAAAACCGTGGAGCCATTTATTTTCAACGGCAAAAAAATCGGTATTACGATTTGCGAGGACATTTGGAACGACGAAGATTTCTGGTCGGCGCGGTTGTATCGCCGCGATCCAGTGCGCGAACTCGTGGCACAAGGCGCGGAAATAATTTTAAATTTGTCGGCGTCGCCGTGGCATGACGGCAAAGAAAAAACGCGTTTGGAAATGCTGCGGCGCGTGGCGCGCGATGAAAAAATTCCGCTCGCGCAGGTCAACGCCGTCGGCGCGAATGATGAATTAATTTTTGACGGCCACAGCGTCGTGCTGAATGCGAGCGGAGAAGTTATCGCGCTTGGCCAAGGTTTTGCGGAACAAGTTTTGGTCGTGGATTTGAAGCCAGAAGCCAGCAGTCCGAAGCCAGCAGTCCGAATGGAATTTCCGCCGCGCGAGGAGCTGTTATTTTCCGCGCTGTCATTGGGGATTCGCGATTATGTTCACAAGTGCGGATTTAAGTCGGTCATTCTGGGTTTGTCCGGCGGGATTGATTCGGCGCTCATCGCGGTCATCGCGGCGGACGCGCTCGGCGCGGACAATGTTCTCGGCGTGGCGATGCCCGCGCGTTATTCGAGCGAAGGCAGTTTGACGGACGCAGAAAAACTCGCGCGAAATTTAAAAATCCGTTACGAAGTTTTGCCGATTGAGCCGGTGTTTCTGGCGGTGGAAAAACAATTGGAAACAATTTTTGCGGGCACGAAACCGAACGAAGCGGAGGAAAATATTCAGTCGCGGTTGCGCGGGGTGACGCTGATGGCGCTATCGAATAAATTCGGCGCGCTGGTGCTGACAACGGGCAATAAATCGGAAATGGCCGTGGGCTATTGCACGCTTTATGGCGACATGAATGGCGCGCTCGCGCCGATTGCCGATGTGCTGAAGACGGATGTTTATAAAATTTCCAAGTGGGTGAACCGCGAGCGTGAGATTATTCCGGCAGATTCAATTTCCAAGCCGCCGAGCGCGGAATTGCGGCCGGGGCAGAAAGATCAAGACTCGTTGCCGCCGTATGAAATACTGGATGCGATTTTGGATTTGTATGTCGTCAATAATTTGAGCAAAGCGGAAATTGTGGCGCGCGGTTTTGACGCGGCGGTGGTAAACGACGTGGTGAATAAAATCAATTTCAGCGAATACAAACGGCGGCAGGCGGCGCCGGGGTTGAAGGTTTCGCCGCGCGCGTTCGGGATGGGCCGGCGGATTCCGGTGGCGCAGAAATTTCGCACACGGTGACATTTTGATGGTTGCTTTGAGCGGCGTTAGTCTTAACCTTTTGCCCCAGACTTTCTCTCGATGCCTAATCAGAATCCAGTTTTTGTCGTCGGCGTATTTCGTTCCGGCACGTCGTTGCTGTGTTCGCTGCTGAAACAGAATCAGCAGATCGCGCTGATGTATGAGTGCGATGTCTGGAATTTTCCGCGTCCGCTGCTGCCGCTGCGCTTCCGGCACAATTGGGCGGAGCGCATCGAATTTTACAATCAGGCGCTCTCGCGGCATCGGATGGTGGAGGCGCATGATTGTCGCGGGTTGGACCAAATCCGCACGCCGCTGGATTTGTATCGCACGTTTGGCGAGCGCAAAGGCGCGGCGGTGAGCGGTGAAAAATCGCCGTTCTATTGCGATCGGCTGGAGCAATTGCATAAGCGGTATCCGAACGCGTATTTCATTATTGTGTGGCGACCGCCGGAAGAAATTTACCGCAGCGTGGTGAAGGCGGGACAGACTTCGCGTTTTTTTGGCAAGCCGGGAATGTTAAGCCGGTTGATTTACCAGCAGGAACAATTGATTCGCCAGACGAACCGGCTGGAAAAAAGAGGCGCGCGCATTTTGCGGGTAGATTACGCGGGCATCGTGGATCACACAGAAAAAACCTGTCGGGACATCAGCAGTTTTTTGGACGTGCCGTTCGCCGCGCAAATGCTGCATCTTAACAAGGCGGATTTGTCCGCGATTTACAAAGCGCCGCATCACGCCTATCTCCGTCGCGGCATCATTGAGCGGCAGCATTACAATCAGGAATTGGTCGCGCCCGCCATCAACCAAAAATTGGCGCGCTATCGCCATCGCTGGGAACAGATGCAGGCGGACTGGCTGAAAATTCCGGATCAGCCGGCAAAACTAAAACCGCGCTGGTTCGATCTTGCCTATCACACCGTGGCCGGAAAATTATGGACGTATTACGACTCGCTGGTGCGCGCCAGTTTTGAATTTCTGCCGCTGCAATGGCTGCGCGTTTATCGCGTGTTAAAAATTTGGGTGATCAATCCTCCGTCCGGGGGCGTGGACGAAAAAACCTCGTTGCTCAAAGACCTAAAGCTGCACTGGCAGACAATTTTGCTGGCCGTGCTGCTGTTCGCCGTCATCGCCGTCATTCACAGCTATGCCAACCCGCATTTGATGTTTCTCCTGTTTTACGCGATTCCCTGCGGCATCATCGCCCTGCTGGTAAACGCCCGGTGGGCAACCCTGTTTGTGCTGGCAGGGGCGTTCATGGGGCCGACAATTCAATTTGAGAGCGATGCCGACTATCGCTCGGTTCTGGTTTTTGTTTGGAACTTCATCGTCCGCTTTATTCTGCTCGAAGTGTTCACCTTGACAATCGGGCGTATCCGGCAGGAATGTGCCTATCTCGAGCATCAGGAAAAAATCGCTGCTGGCCACGTCGGCGCGGTCAAGCCGACGAACCTAAAATTTTCCATCATCACGCCCAGCTTCAGAAATTCTGAATGGCTGAAATTGTGCATCGCCTCCGTGGCCGATCAAAAAGGCGTTGAACTGGAACACATCGTGCAAGATTCCTGTTCCGACGACGGCACGCAAGATTGGCTTCCGCACGATTCGCGCGTGAAGGCATTCATTGAAAAAGACGCCGGCATGTATGACGCCGTTAATCGCGGTTACCGCCGTGCCACCGGCGACATTCTCGCGTATCTGAACTGCGACGAACAATATTTGCCCGGCGCGCTCATGGCCGTGGAACAATTTTTTCTGGAACATCCGCAGGTCGAAGTGTTGCTCGCCGGCAGCATCGTCACCGATGGCGACGGCAAATATATTTGCCACCGGCACGGCATGGTGCCCGACCAAAAACACATCTGGTATCGCTTTCCGGCGCTGACGAGTTCCATCTTTATTCGCCGCCGCGTCATCGAGAAACGCAAAATTTTCTTCGACACCAAATGGCGCGATCTCGGCGATTTTCATTGGGTGCTGGAACTGATGAAGCAGCACGTGCCGATTGCCGACGCGCCGATTTTCACTTCCGTTTTTGCCGACACCGGCGACAACATGAATCTCAAGCCGAATGCCATTCGCGAAAAAAAGGAAACCAACGCCATGATTCCTGCGGTCGTGCGTTTCGGCAAACCGCTGTGGATTTTGAACCACCGTTTGCGCCGCCTCGCGCACGGCCGTTTTTCATTGCGGAAAACCCGTTACGCTATCTACACCAAAACCAGTCCCGCCCAGCGCGTCATCATTGACGTGCCGAAGCCCACGCCGATTTGGTGGAGTCGCTTGTAGAAAAAAAGGTTGGTGTTGAAATTTGCTGCTGCGGGCTTGCCTCATCCCAGATCAGAATTACTTTAGTTTTACGAAAGCCGCAAAAGCAACGTCCCGGCCACGACAAAACTTCGGAGTCTTCGTAATCACGCCTATTGTTCTAATTTTACAAAATTTTCGCGGCAGATTTTGGAGTAAACTTCTGCAAGCGGTTTTTTTGAGCGTGGTAGTGCTTCATCCGCAAAATCCACGGCCAGCAGGCCGAATTTTTTGGTGTAGCCAAAGTGCCATTCGAAATTATCCAGCAACGACCAGTAGAAAAACCCGCGCACATCCACGCCGTCGCCCATGGCGCGATGTAGCGCGGACAGGTTTTCGCGCAAGTCGCGTTCACGAAATTTTTCATCGTCCGAAGCTGCGCCGTGTTCTGTGATGTAAATGGGCAGTCGAAATTTCCGGTGGAGATACGACAGGATTTTTCCCATGCCTTCGGGATAACGCTCCACCATGTCGTCGCAGACAAAGCCAAATTCCTTCAAAGTTTTTATCGGCGTGCCGCTCGCGGGAATCATCGCGCGGAAATGGTGGAAGCGCACGCGTCCGTAATAATTCAAGCCGACAAACGTCGAAGCCTTCCGCCGCCCGCCGCCAAGAAATGCATCGAGCACGAATTTGTTGAACGTGTAATGGCAACCATAGGCGGTCAGGCGATCCCACGGTGAAAATCTTTTGTAAGCGTGAAAAAAAGTCCAGTTCTTGGCGATGCCGACTTCCGGTTTGCGTCCGCCAAAAACGCCATCGCGCTGAATAATGCGGCTCACCTCGACGTGTGCGTGAGCCATGTGCGAGATGACTTTGCGAAATTTTCCGAGCTGCCATTTACCTTGCGGCGGAAAGCCGCCAAGCAAATACGCCACGCATGCGTAGGTGTCTGGCTCATTAAACGTATTCCAAAGATAAACACGGTCTTTCAGGGCGGCCACCAGTTTGGTGACGTAGTCTACAAACGCTGGAACGGTCTGTGCGCTTGTCCAGCCGCCGATTGAATTAATCCACGTCGGATTGGAAAAGTGGTGTAGCACAACCATCGGCGTAATGCCTTTTACTTTGAGTTGGTCGAGCAGATCGACATAGCGCGCGAGTTCGTTCTGATTCAACGGCGCGAACGCGGCGGATTGCAATCGCCCCCATTCGATGCCAAAGCGATAAGCATTCACACCGAGCTTGGACATCCATTCGATGTCTTCGGGATAGCGATGATAATTGTCGCAAGCGATATGACAACGGCCGCCGTCCTGTGCAGTGAAATGCGTCCACTCGTTTTCGATGTGGCCTTCCACCTGCGTTGGCGACGTGGCCGTGCCCCACAAAAAACCGGTCGGAAATTTTAAGGTGTCGCCGGAATTCATCGCGCGGATTTTACGGCAAGTTCAATCGCGGCAAAAAGTTTTTCCGGCGCGCAATCTATCCAGTGGCGAAATTTTTCTACGGGCAAACTTTCCGGCAGTTCGGCGAGCCGATCCAAGTTAAAACTTTTTTCGGCGAGGCCAAGGCCGAACTGCTGCGCGTCAAGCGCGTTGACTTGTTGCTCAACGTGATTTTCCACCGGCACAAGAAATAGCGGCTTGCCGAGCCACGCGGCTTCGCTGACGGATTCAAAGCCGGCAGTGCAAACGACGTGACGGCATTGCGCCATCATCTGCAAAAACTTTTCGCCATCAAGCTTATGAAAAGTAAGTGACGGTGAATGTTGAAAGTCCGCCGGTGCGCCGGGCTTGTCATAAAAACAATGCAGTTTCGTTTGCGGATTTTTTGCGCTCCACGCAATGATTTGGTCGGCGTAACCGTGGTTGAGCAAATAAACCAAAACGAATTCGCCATCGGGTTTTGATTCCAACTGGAAAAGTTGTTTCCGCAAAATCGGCGGGCCGACGATGATTCTTTTTTTTGGCAAGTCCGGTGCGGCGTAAAGCGATAAGGCCAGTTTGGTCGCGCGCGCCAAGCAAGCGCGTGTAAATTTTCATGCTCAACAATTGTTTCCACAATTCCGGCGCTTGAATGTAGCCGGGGTGTTGGAACATGAATTGATGGCCGATGGCAACCACCGGCGGACGTTTGCGCCGTGTGATGGCGTAAAACGCGGCCATCGGTTCGAAGAAATTGATGATGACGTCCGGCTGAGTCTCGCGAACAATTTCATCCAGCTGGCGCAGGATGCGGAAATATTTTGGCAGCTTGCCGAAGACGCCGAGCAGCGTGGCGGTATTGCTGACGGACCGGTTATTTTTATATTTAAACTCCAGCGTCGGCAGCTGGCGGACGTTGATCTTCATCGCCGATGCGAAGTATGCCGGCATCGGTCTTTGCGCGCTCGCGCCGAGCGTCACCGCGACGATTTGATGTCCCGCCGCCTCGGCCATTTCCTTGACGGCCATCGCTTGCGTCATGTGACCCCGGCCCTCGCCCAGCACGCAGAACATTATTTTCATGGAAGTGGATGAGTTTTATTTTGCCGTCAAAATCTTCAATGAGCGCGGTGCTACTTTCCACCCAATCGCCGCAGTTCAAATACTCGACGCCGCCGATGGTTTTTATTTCCGCGCGATGAATATGGCCGCAGATGACGCCGTCAGTTCCGTGACTGCGCGCCATCGAGGCGAGCGTGTCTTCATATTCGGTGACGAATTTTACGGCGGACTTGGCCTTGGATTTCAAGAATGCGGCGAGCGACCAATAACCAAATCCCATCGCGCGGCGCAGGCGGTTGAAATACAAATTGAAATCGAGAATCCAGTTGTAAAGGTGCGAGCCGAGCTTTTCGAGCAAGTGATTGAAGTGCGTCAAGCCGTCCGCCTGATGGCCGTGAATGACGAGATATTTTTTGCCGTCGGCGGCGGTGTGAATGACTTGATGCGCCATGATTACGCTGCCAAAACGCATTCCGGCAAATTGATCGACAAACTCGTCGTGGTTGCCGGTGATGTAAATGACCTTCGTCTGCTTGCGGCTTTTTCGGAGAATTTTTTGAATCAGCACGTTGTAATCATCGCGCCAATACCAGCGGAATTTTAATTCCCAGCCGTCAATCAAATCGCCGACGAGGTAGAGATATTTGCAATCCACGACGCGGAGAAATTCCAGCAGCTCTTCGACCTGCGCGTGTTTGGTGCCAAGATGAATGTCGGAAATCCAGACGGAGCGGCAGACAATCGGCGCATCGGCATTCAATTCCAGCATGGGCAAGTCGGCCTGCATAATTCTATGACGATGCTACTTTGCCTGATTTGATGCGCAAACAGCAAATGTCTAATGTTGCTGTCACCGAATCTTTTCACGGCTGTCACCGGACCGAAACATTTCCAAGGTCAATCATTCATCATCGTCGGCAAATACTTTGGCTTGGCGGCAGCACCCGAACTTCATTACGCGAGGGCATTTTATCGCGTGTTTGGGTGCGAATACGTTTTTTCGATAGTCACATTCCGGTGACAAGAATCATCGCCGACCAGTAGCAGCAGCCGGAAAATGCCGAATCGCTCTGGCAATACGGCATTTTCAATCTTTTCTTCAAACTGATTTCCACGGGCTGAAAACTGTCTGGCCCTGTCCTTTTACTGGAGGTTGTTGTTGGAACGAAAACCTATGATGACACCCGTAGAAATCATCAAATTGAAATTTAAGGATTCCAAAAAATATGAATAACAAAAACAAAATGGGGCTGGCCGTCGTATTGGCGGGCTGTGTGGCCGGCAATCTTATGGCTGGTGATTTGACCAGCTATGCAACGGGCGACGTTTTAATCTGTTTCCGTAATACCGGCTCCGGTCTGGATCTGGTGGTGGATGCGGGACAGGTTTCCACTCTCGCTGGCTACGCGCCGAATTCGCGGACGACGATCACCACCTACACCGCTTCGCAATTGAGCGAGATTGGTATTAATGCGACCAGTTGGTCGGCTTTCACTTCGCTTGCCAACAATACGCTGTATATGACCGAAGCGCGCGCGACCAACTCGCTGGATACGCAAACTTCTCCGTGGCAGGAACAGACTTCGGCGAACCAGCACAATACGGCGTTGCGTATTTCCACCATCCCGACGGGTGCATTTCAAAATCTCGGTGCGGGCTACAATGATGGCGGCAGCACGGCGACGGCGGTGATCGAGGAAAGCGCGAGTTCGTTCAACTTAAATTATCCCGTTGGCACGAGCTACACGGATTCGCTTCTGGGCAGCCGCCACGGAAAATTTAACGGCACGTTTCAGGGCAATCCGGAAAACACGACGCCAGCTAATTTCACCACGGCCGGCAAAGTTTTGCGCTCGGACTTTTACCAAATGACGCCCGCGAACGGCTATGTGGATGCGACGCTGATTGGTTATTTTGAATTGAACACCAACGGTGTGATGACGTATGTGGCTTATCCCAGCGCGACGCCGGTCATCAATACCTTCAGCCGCGCCGGCAATGTTACGACCATTAATTACACCGCTGGTGTTTATGGCACTTACACCTTGCGCGCCACGAACAGCGCCGGGCTTTCCGCCAACCGCACCAATTGGCCAGCCATCTCCACGCTGACCAGCGGCGATACGGACAGCCACACCGTGACGGACACCACAACCGATGCCAACCGTTTTTACATCATCAGCGCCCAATAACCAAAAACTGAAAACTTTTTTAACCAACAACAATTATTAACCGAACAAAAAAATGAAAAACAAAATGCTCCTCACTCTGGCGCTCGGCTTGGCCGGGGTCACTTCACTAATGGCGGGAACGGTGGATGTTTACCTGACCGGTTCCACGGCGTTCCGTGCGAACGTTTATACGGCTTGCACCAAGTTGTATAGCAGCGCGCCGACGATCTATTTCGGTGATTCAGCCCACGGCGGTGACGCCAATGGTAATTCCAAGACCGCTTCCTGGTGTATGACCGGCACGCCGATCACTGGCTTGACGAACATCGCGGGTAACACGCTCGTGATTCACGGCCTGTTCACCGGATCGATTCAAGGCATTCAGACAGTCGAGCAGCATGTGCAACTCACCTTTGCAGCTCCGACTGGAACCACGGTAGTCGGCGCCGGTTACGTCGCCACGAGCTATGTGAGCAAGACGCCTACGATTGGTTTCTCGGATGCGTCGGCTGCTTCCACGCCTTTCACGGTGTCTGGCAACTACGCGCAGGAAGATGTCTGCGTCGTTCCGTTCATCGCTGTTAAATCAAAGGATTTTGGCATCGGTGGCAACAATGCGTTGCTGACCAACGTCGTCAACCTCACTTCAGAACAATTGTTCCATGGCATTCCGAACGGCTATCTGCCGCTCTCGGCTTGGAGCTTAAAATCGGCACACACGAACATTAATGTTTATCTCGTCCAACGCACCTTGGACTCCGGCACGCGTCGGGTCGAAACGGCCTGCTCCGGTTATCAATATGGCGACCCGGTCGGCGTTTACATTTTTGACGTGACCAACGGCACATTCTATCTCCCCGCCAGCTCCGCCGTGGTCGGTTCCGTCGGTGGCAATGGTGTCGGCGTGGTTGGTTCGGCTGGTTTGAACGGCGCGAACACTAACTGGGGCACTGGTTATGTCGGTGGCAGTCAGGTGGCCGCGGCATTGAATGCCAGCGTGAACAATAGCGGCACCAATAACGCACAGATTGCCATTATGTCCATGAGTGATGCGCAGAGCGTGGGCGTGACCAACTGGGCCACGGCTATCAGCTTCAACGGTCTCTGGCCCACGACAGCGGGCGCGAACATCCGCAGCAACACGCTCAGCTCATTTGGCTTCACCGGCGCGGCCACGAATGATTACACGCCCGTCACCAGCGGTTACTATCCGCTCTGGGGCAAAGAAATTCTCGTCCACGTGGTGGATCCGGCGCTGTTGACCGTCAACGACCAGACCATCACCAAGACGCAGCTCGGCACGCAAGCCAAGCCCGGCAGCTTCCTTGGTGTCTTCAACGCGCAGACCGTTATCAGCACCAACCTCTTGGGAGTCCCGCTTGTTGGCAGCATTGAAAACGAAATCGAGTTGAGCAAACCCAGTCTCGCCACGGCCATCCGCCTGAACGAAATGAAATCCAACCGCTCGGATGTCGGCGGCGAAATCCCTCCGTTCTAATTGAGTCTATCCACAAAACGCCGGTGTGGCCTCGGCCGCACCGGCGTTTTTCTTTTGGTGGTGTTTCCGACAAAGAATAAAAAAACGGCGGTCAATGACCGCCGTCTCGGAGAAATTTTTGACCGCAATTATTTCCGGTGGAAATAAATCATCCGCATCACTTCCGCCAATACCAGACCCAGCATCATGGAAAAGGCGACGGTGAGCACAAAAGTCTTAGCGCTCCTACGCTGATGCCATTCTTGTCGCCGCGGGAACAGCAGTCGCCCAAGCAAATTATAAATCAGTTCCATAAAAATTTATCGGGCGATAAGGGTTGGCTCGACGTTTTCCGCGATCTCCATTTCCCGCGCCGCCGTGTAGTCGTCCACAAAGGCCACATCCGCCGACTCAAATAGCTCAATCAGTTCATCCATCTCCGTCGTCAAAATCGTGTCCGCCACCTCTAGCTCCACGGCGATGCCTTTCGCCACCGAATTAAAAATGCCGACGGCCGGCTGCAACTGGAGAAGGTTTTCGAGGCAGGTGCAAAAATCTACGAAGGCTTCCGCGAACGCTTCCGAACGCCGCCACACCGTCGGCTTGGCGGCGCAGACCGCCTTCACGGCTTGATACATCGCAAGTTTTTCACGAAAGGAATTCTCCATGCCAAAGCTTAAATCCGCTGATGGAATTAACCAGCGACGTTCGGGTGAATCCCGCGTGTCAATCGCGTGAAGCTAGTTTTAAAGAAAGACAAAAAAGCATCATCGCCGGGAAAATCGCTCGCAGTTTTCGGACACGCTGTTTCGGCCTCATGTTTCCCAATCGTCACCTTATGGAAACCAGACGGGCACACGGTCACTTTATTCTGCCCGCTCCAATGGCATTGGAACGACATCTTATTTTGCAGGAAGTCACGCTACGTCCGTCTGGCGAATGGTCGCCGCCCGCACCGGGCTGGACGGTCGTGCGCGTGGCCGAGGGCTTCGGCTATTGGCTGCAAGGTGGCGGTGCGCGCGAACTCAAAACCGGCGATGGTTTTGTCGCCACGGAAACCTCGCAACTGGTGTTGCGCGCCAGCCAGCTCGGCAATTTGAAGCTGCAATTTTTTTGCGTGCAGCCGCAATTCCTCAACGGCCTCATCACCGTTGCCGAAGGCTATCAATTGGAGCAGGCCGGGAAAAACTCCGCTAGTCGCGCCATCGCCTTCAGCGCTGACGATGCCGTCGGCCAAAAATTTTCCCGACTCGCCGTGTCGCCCGCGCGCGAAAATTTGACGATGCGTTCCGCGTTGCTGCAACTTTGGTCGCAGACCGTTGCCGGCGTGCTGCTAGTTGCGCCCACGGAAGATTCCGGCCACAAATTGCGCGAACGCTTCCGCCAGCTCGTTGCGCAAATGCCGGATGCCGAACTGGCGACGCGTTCGCTGCCGGAACTGGCAGAACGATTGCATTGCAGTGAACGACACTTCAGCCGCCTTTTCCGCGCCGAGTTCGGCGTGCCGCTGCGCAAACGGCAGACAGAACTGCGTTTGTTGCGTGCGCGCCAGTTGCTCGCGGATGCGAATGCTAAAATCATCAACGTGGCTTACGACAGCGGTTACCGGCACCTCGGACTTTTCAACGCGATGTTCAAAAAAAGATTTGGGGTCACGCCGAGTGAATGGCGGCAGCAGAATCTGACAGGGCAGCCAAAAAATTATTTCAAGCGTCCCGGTGTTGCGCTGGTGGCTTGGCTGTCATTGTTGACGATTTTGCTCACGCCGCATTTGCAAGCTGCTGTGGACGACTCGCCCGCGCCGACGCACGTGGCGGCGGTAAAAAAAGATTCTTCTACAAACGCCGGTTCGCATTTCACGGTGAAAAAATATCTCGTCACCGGCAACACGGTTTTGTCGCCGACCGCCATTGGTCATGTCTTCACAAATGTTCCCGACGCATTCGGCACGAACGTCAGCTTCACCGACATCCGCGGCGCGCTGGGCGAATTGCAGATGGCTTATCGCGAGCGTGGTTACGTGACAATCAACGTAGCGTTGCCGCCGCAAAAACTCACGAATGCCACGGTGAAAATCAAAGTCACCGAAGGCCGACTGGCGACGATCAACGTTAAGGGAAATAATTATTTCAGCACGGCGAACGTCCTGCGCGCACTGCCAAGCTTGCACACAAATATGCTTTTGAATTCGCACGTGTTTCAGCGCGAACTCGACACCGCCAACGCCAGCCGCGACCGCTCGATTTATCCGGTCATCAGCCCCGGCCTCGAACCTGGCACGAGCGATCTCACGCTGAAGGTTAAAGACACATTGCCGCTGCACGCGCGGGTGGAAATCGCCAATGATCAGGCCACGATCGGCACGCCAGGTTCGCGCGTCGCCTTCAACGCGCAATACGACAATCTCTGGCAGCTCGAACATCAAATCGGTGTGAACTATTCCTTCTCGCCGGTGGATTACAAGTCGCACGATGATTTTTATTCCACGCCGCTGGACGCTCCGTTGATTGCCAATTATGGTGCGTATTACCGGATGCCGCTCGGTGCGCCGACCGCCGTCGAGTCGCAGGTGGACAGCAGCGCGGGAAAATTCGGCTACAGTGAAATCACACATCAATTCAACCTGCCGCCGCCGTCGGGCCGCCCGGAATTAAATTTATTCGCCAACCGTTCCACGTCCGACACCGGCGTCAAATCCAGTCCGCTCGGCGACGTCATTTCCACACCACTGTTGACGATTCAAACCAACAGCGCTGGCGAAAATCTGACGCTGAATGAAGGTCTCGGCGGAAAACTTTCGCTGCCATTGCCTGCGCTGGGAAATTTGTCTTCCACCCTTTCATTTGGCGGAGATTTCAAGCGTTACCAAAACAACAGTTACAACACGAACATCTTTTACGCGGCGACCGTTATCACCAATAGCGATGGTTCGCTTAGTCAGATTAAGTCCACGTTGCCGACCGGTCAGCCGACGCGCTACACCTCGGTGGAATATATTCCCATCAACATTGGCGTGGATGGTTCGTTGCCGGATCCGTATGGCAACACGACGTTCAATGCACAAATGAATTACAACGTCGCGAGTATCGGCTCGCTGTCGCAACTCGCTTACTGTGCCGGTTATTACAACGTCTATACCAATTCGAGCGGCAGCGCGAAGACCAATTCGTTGAACACGGCCAAGGATAATTATTACACCGTCACGGCGGGCGCGACGCGCGAACAACGGCTTTACAAAGATTGGACTGCGTTAATTCATGCTGATGGCCAATGGGCGTCGTGCCCGCTTTTCAGCAACGAACAATATGCGATGGGCGGCAGCGGCGGCGTGCGCGGTTATCAGAACGGTGAAAACTACGGCGACACCGGCTGGCGCGTTTCGCTCGAGCCGCGCACACCGATGGTGAACATCGGCATGGTGGACGGCGATATCCCATTCTGGCTGCGCGCATCGGTATTTATGGATTACGGCCAGACTTATCTACTGCAACAAATCACGCCGACTAGCAAAACCACTGAGTCATTCTGGGGTTACGGCGGCAGCCTTGTGGCCAACATCGGCAGCCACATGGATGGACGCCTGACCGTGGCGTTTCCCATTCTCGCTTCCGCAATGACGCCAGCGGAATCCGTGCAGGTTTATTTCGGCGTCGGCGCGCAATTTTAATTTTATGAAAATAAATAAATATTTTCACAGTCTGGTTCTCGCCAAACCTTTTCGGCGTGATTCTATCTTTCGCCGTGCAGTCGCGGCGTTAGTTGTCTTTAGTTTCACGGCAAACGTGCTTGCCAATCCCACCGGCATGACCGTGCAGCGCGGTCACGCGACGCTCACCGTCAATGGCTCGCAGCTCAGCATCACCGCTGGCAACGGCGCAGTTTTGAACTGGCAGAATTTCAACATCGGTGCGGGCGAGACCACAACTTTCAACCAGCCGTCCGCTGGCGCAATCGTCTGGAATCGCATCGGCAGCCAGAGCGCCACGGAGATTTACGGCAACCTGCATGCGAACGGCGTCGTGGTGCTGCTCAATTCTTCGGGTTTTTATTTTGGACCGAATTCGTTTGTCAGCGCCGCCGGCCTCGTCGTTTCTACCGCGAACTGTATGCCGCCGCAAAATTCCGGTGGCAGTTGGGTGTTCAACGGTCCACCGCCGCTGGCGAGCATCATTAATTATGGACAAATCAAAATTGGCAATGGTGGCGACTGTTTTCTCATCGCGGATAAAGTTGAAAATCATGGCAGCATCGAAACCGATGGCGGCAACATCGGTCTCGCTGCCGGCCAAACGGTGACATTGAGCGAACGTCCCGATGGTCGCGGCATGAGCATGAACGTCACGCTGCCGCAAGGTTCAGTGGACAATTACGGCAACCTGATTGCCGACGGCGGCACGATTGCGCTGAACGCAAAAGTGGTGAATCAAAACGGACTGATTCAGGCGAACTCGGTAAAAAATAATAACGGTGTGATTGAACTCGTCGCCGATGACACCGTGAATTTGGGTGCGAGCTCACAGATTTTAGCGCAAGGCGATAATTCGACGGGCGGTAGCGCGGGCGGCAATGTGACGGTTAAGGCGGGAAATAATTTTAGCGATGTGGCGGGCAGTTCAATTATTACCGCCGGTGGTGCGAACGGCGGCAATGGTGGCAATGTAGAAATCAGCGCGGCAAACGTGCAGTCGTTGAACACAGTAATGAACGCGAGCGCGCAAAGTGGTTTCAGCGGCGGTGAATTTTTACTCGATCCGGTGAATATTATTCTCGGCACGTCCGGCAGCGGCGTGGTGAATGTGAATTCAGCCTTCGCCGGTTTTTCCAGCATCAAGTTGCAGGCGAGCGGGAACATCACGTTGGCGGATGGCACGAGTTGGGATTTAAGCGGCAGCACCGGTCAAACGAAAGGCACGCTTACGTTGCAGGCGGGCGGCGATATCACGATTGGCGATGGCGCGACGATTTCGGACGGAAACAAATGGTCGGTGTCGCTCGCGGCGGGCTACAACACGGTTAAAAATTCCAGCGCGCCGGGAGTCGGCAGCGTGTTGCTCAATGGCAGCGGCGCGATTCAGACGAAGGCGGGCGGTATCAATTTGCTCGCAGGAAAAGATATTACGGTTGGCTCCGGCTATGTTGTCACGACCGGCGGTGGGAGCATCAACGCGCAGGCGTTGGCGGGCAACATTGACACCGGCTCGGACGCGCAGGGTTATGTTTTTGTGCGCAACGCGACGGATATCAATAAAGCATATAATTTGAGCGGCGGACTGGGCGGTATCAGCACGGCCGGCGGCGGCGATGTGAATCTGACGGCGGGCGGAAATATCACGAGCATTTTGCCGGGCAACCGTGGTTATTTTTACGACGGCAATTTTATCGCGGCGGCGAACAGCGCTTACACCACGGCAGGTGCTGGCGCTTACGGCAAACAGGCGGGCAACGTCAACATCGTTGCTGGCGGCGACGTGACGGGAAATTATCTCGTGGCGAATGGCACGGGCAATATTTTCGCGGGCGTGAAAATGGACGCGAACGGTAATCCGCTGAAAGATTCTTCCGGCAATTATATTTTGGGCAGCACGGGCAACGCGGGCAATAATCAGTTGAGTCCGAATCTCGCGTTGAATCTCATCAGCGGCGGTTGGAATGTGACGGCGGCGCAAAATATTATTCTGCAGGAAGTCCGCAATCCCAACGGTATGTTCAATATCGCAAGTTCGGCGGGCTTGAAGCACTACTTTGATTACGCGCCGTCGGATTTTGTGAATTTGACGGCGGGAAATTTGGTTCAACTCGGCGCGACGGCTTCGGCGTTGCCGCGCGTGGACACGCTGAAAGTGCCGGTGATTTATCCGGGCATCCTGAACGTGACCGCTGGTGCGGGCGGCGTGATTTTGAAAGGCGATTCGTTTTACAACCAGTTGATTTTATTTCCGTCAGCATTGGGCAGTCTCACGATCAACACGATTGACGGTGGTTCACTTACTGGAACTTTGCCGACGTCCGCCGGTGCGCCGCAGATTTTCAACCTCATCGTTTCCGACAGCGGCAAGCAACAATTTCAGTCCAGCGGCGACTTCGGTTTGGATGATCACGCTGACGTGCCGATTCATCTCGGCAGCACGACGCCGGTTGAACTGAACATTTCCGGCGACATGAATCTGCTGTTGCTTGATTCGCCCGAAGCCGCGCAAATTAACGTCGTCGGCAACATGAACAACTGTCGCTTTCAAGGTATGAACTTGAACGGTTCGGATGTGACGAGCATCACCGTCGGCCAAGCCGCCAAGCAAAACATGGAGGATAAAGGAATTTTAAATTCGGCCACCGATGGCGGTTTGACCGTGGGCGGCGATATCAACAACCGCAGTTTGTTTACCTCGGTAGATTTGAGCCAGATTCCAGGCGCGACACCGCCGGATTTTTCCTATTTTGAGCACGCAGTTATCGGCAGCCCCACGCCAGAACAGCTAGCCGCCAGTTTCTTTTACAATCCAGTCACAAAAGTCCTGACGTATCAAAAAATCCCCGGAGTAAATCTGGCGGACGTGCTTAAGTCATTGCAAAACCTCGCGGTGCAGGTTTACAAAAACGGCATTCCACAATGGGCCGACCCGCCCAACAATACTATTCCGCTCACAACGACCGTTTCCACGATTAGCAGTGCGGACGCGCAGGCGTTGCTTGCAACGTATAATTCGCTCGGCGCGATTCCCGCCGGAAATACCGGCTACACCATCGGCGGCGGTGGTTTGTTTAACATCACCGCCCGCAACATGGATCTTGGCACCACGCCGGGCATTCAATCCGTGGGCGTTGGTTATTATCAGGATAATTCGGGAAATTATCCGCTCGCCAATTTGTTTACGACGGGCGCGAACATCGGCGTTCATCTCACCGGCGATTTGAATATGTATTCCAGTTCCATCGCATCCTTGAACGGCGGCGGAATTTCCGTTTTTGCGGGCGGCAATGTCAACGCTGGCTCGCCTGATTTCACCGTCAATTCTTCTGGCGCACGCGGCATCTTCACCGCTGGTCAGGGCGATGTGAGCGTGATTGCCAATGGCAACATCAGCGTCAACGGTTCGCGTATCGCGGCTTACGACGGCGGCAACGTCACCGTCGAATCACTGAACGGCAACATCAACGCAGGTAGCGGCGGCAACGGCTACGTCATCGTTTATGATTACGTTGTTGATCCCATCACGCGCCTCGTCACTTCGGATGCGCCGACGATTCCCGGTAGCGGTATTTTGACTACCACTTTTCCCAATGATGCTGGTCGGGTGGTTGGCAGCATTTTGGTCGAAGCACCAAATGGCAATGTCAACGCCAACGCGGGCGGCATGGTGCAGCTTCCGTTGAACAACACCAAAAGCTCCGATGCAATTGTGGAAGTGTTGGCCGGCCTGGAACTTCACGACTTGAATGGAAATGTCCTGTCGGCAGCGAATATGGCGCAGCCCACTATTAAAGGCAGCACAATCGCCGCCGCTGTCGGTGATTTGCCGAACACGGTGATTATTCCGAACGGCAATAGCTCGATAAAACTTCAAGTGTCTCAAAGCGTCTGGTCGGAACTCGCGAGCACCTTGAATATTTCACCAACTGCAAATCAAAATATGAAAATCAATTTGCTCGGAGGCGATGTCGTTGCGCTTAAAAATATTTTGACCGGAAACGGGAGCGGTCTGGCCGACTACAATTTTGCGACTTTTGCTTCACCGGATCGAAACATTGATGCCAGCGGTTCCGGCATTATAGGCAACAACATCAAACTGGCCGCCACCGGCGAAATCAAAGGTGTAATTTTTGCCCGCAACAATCTGAGCCTCGTTGGGCCTATCGTCGTCGTGACCGCCTTGTCCCAAGGCAAGATTACTGCCGATGCCGGCACGCTCTCCGGCACGTTGATTGGCATCGGCGGGATTACTGCCAGCGGTGATAGTATCACTGCCGCGCTCGACTCCGATAGCGCCATCAGTGGTGATACGAGCGGCTCCAAAGGTCTCGCGCAAGGCACAGTCGCCAACGCCACCAGTGCCGCGATGTCCAATGACGACACGGCTAAAAATTCCACGACCACCGAGACCATGGATGGTGACTTAAACAACAAGAAGAAGGGCATCGCGCTGGCGCAGAAAGTGAGTCGGGTGACGGTGGTATTGCCTGGGGCGAAGAAGCTATCGGAGAAGACGGGTGGGAACAACCCGTTGTGATTTGCGGATGGAATGGGTGACGGAACTAAAAACTAAAAAATTAAGAATTAAAAACGTATGATACAACCGATGTTGGCCAATGCGGCCGTGTATGCCATCAAGAACGCGACGACGGAGGGCAAAATTACCTGCCTCGTCCTGTTGCTGTTATCGCTCTTCAGTTGGACAATCATCATCACGAAGTTGCGCCAATTGCTCATTGCGCGGGCGGCGACGAAGAAGTTTATGGCGGCCTACGCGAGCACGCGCGACCCGCTGGACATCCAGAAGCGGGGTGAAAACTTCGATGGCGCGCCAGCCTTTGCGCTTTACGAACGCGGTGCGGAAGAAGTGTTGTATCACTTGAAAAATAATCCGGTGGAAGTCAAAGGCGTGGTGCAGCCGCAAGGTGTGGGCGATGGCAACACCGACTTTGTCGCCAAAGCCAACACGACCAAGATCAGCACGGCGTCTTACGAAGCGGTGAAAGTAGTATTGGAAGAAGCGGCGGCGGCGCAGGCGATGTCGTTGGAAAAAGGGATGATCGTGTTGTCTACCGCAGTGGCGGGCGGCCCGTTCATCGGTTTGCTAGGGACAGTTTGGGGCGTTATGTCCACGTTCGCGAGTATCGCCGAAAACAATTCCGCCAGCCTCACCACGATGGCGCCCGGCGTCGCCGCGGCGCTCGTGGCGACGGTCACCGGCCTGCTCGTCGCGATTCCGGCGATGTTTGGCTACAGCTTCATGGTGACGACCGTCCGACACATCACGCAGGAATTGGACGGGTTTGCGACACGTTACGCCAACCAGATCGAGCACGCTTACGTCGATAATCGCGATATCGAGGACAAGATTGCGGGCGCGTTGCTGCGTCATGAAAAGTCCGCGCCCACGCAGTTCTAGGAAATTTTCCATGAAGAAGTGTTCGCACAGCGCGCACGAGTCGCTGACGGAGTTGAACATCACGCCCTTGTTGGATCTGGCGTTTGTGTTGCTGGTGATCTTTATCATCACGACCATCCCGCCGGTGAAAGACATGGACTTGAAGTCGCCGACGGCGTCGAAGCACCAGAAAGATCCGCCGCACAAGGCGAAATACATCTCCGTGCCGGCGAATGGAAATTTGTTCATTGACCGCGAAGAAGTGAAAGTCAGTGAGTTGCTGGGCAAGCTGATCAGCATGCGCACGGACGACCCGGATTTGAACGTGATTGTGCGTGGCGACGGCAAGACCAAGTATAAACAAATCCGCACCGTGCTGGACATCTGCCAGCAGGCGAACATCGTCAAAGTGGATCTGGCGACGGAGATAAACAAATGATCCCGCAATCCAAACCCAAGCCGAAAAAGAACTCGTCGAAGGTGAACCTGATCATCTCGGCGGTGTTCCACGCCCTGTTGGTGGGCGTCATGCTTTACTTTGCCGCCAAGGAAGGGTTGCTCGGCAAGCAAGTGCAGAAGATCGCGGTGGAAATGGTGAAGGAAAAGAAGCCGGAACCGGAAAAACCCAAACCGGAACCGCCGAAAGTTGAACCCCCCAAGATCGAGCCGCCGAAAATCGAAGCGCCCAAAGTGGAAGCCGTGAAAGCCCCGCCAGTTGTGGCGCCGCCCGTGGTGGCGCCGCTGGCGAATGACGTGCCAAGTTTTGAGTTTGAAGGCGGCAAAGCGGTGAACTCCGAGAGCGACCCGGTGCAACTTTACAAAGGCTATCTCGAATACACCCTGCGCTCGAAATGGAACCGGCCCGAGAATCTGCCGGATGACAATTACGCCGTCGAAGTCGCCGTCAACGTGGACAAGGCCGGAAATATCAGCCAGCCCAAATTGCTCAAAGGCAGCGGCGATGCGACGT
>Ga0164297_10001428_pt1 | contig 25403 bp, 24 predicted proteins | sample GEODES058metaG_FD_113539 | JGI IMG/M metagenome (GOLD analysis project Ga0164297, IMG submission 113539) | Dystrophic lake water microbial communities from Trout Bog Lake, Wisconsin, USA - GEODES058 metaG | ecosystem: Environmental > Aquatic > Freshwater > Lake | place: USA: Trout Bog Lake... | reverse complement strand
GAGGTTTTCCCGAGTTTTCACCATATTTATCGTCGTGCCGTTTTTACAACTGCACTCATCAACACGAACCCGGGTGCGGCGTGCTCGAGGCTTTGACGCGCAAAGACATCAATCCTGCCAGACATTCCCTGTACGTGAGATTGGTGGCAGCAAAGGCAGCAAATGATCAACGTTACTAACGATAGAATGACTAGTTAACGCGCGGTAGGTGAGCTTCAGACAAAATCTGTGTCATACCAAACAACATGGCTGCAGTGGCTCCCCATATAAAGTAGCCCTGCCACGGCGCGGAATAATAGTTGCGCACATCCCCATCTGGAAGCGTCGCGCTATGCAGACGATAATTCGCCGGGTTAGTAATAAAGGACAGTGGCACTTCAAATACTTCGGCAACTTCAAATTCATGTGGAGTTAATTCAAAGCCTGGTTTGATTAAGGCTGTAATTGGCGTCACAGCAAAACCAGAGGACGTATAGTACCGAGGCAAACTTCCGAGCACTTCGACAAAGGTGGGCTGCAAACCAGTCTCCTCCTGCGTCTCGCGCAAGGCAGCTGCTACGGCGTCGACATCATCGTCGTCGATGCGACCGCCCGGAAAGCTAATTTGTCCTGCGTGAGAATTCAGATGAGCGGTACGCTGTGTCAACAATACTGTAACGCCTTCCTCACGCATCACCAGAGGCACTAATACCGCGGCTTCCAAAGGCGTGCCTTCGCGACCAGGCAGGCGTCGGCGAGACTCATCGGGGATATGTAGAGAACGCTCAATATTTGAGCTAAGCACCTGCCGTAAAGCATGAGGCGTCAAGCCGTGTGCCGGAACAGCGGGAAATGGAGGATCGGAAGCTACCCAAGGCTGAGTCTTGGGATCAAATAATGAGCGCATCGGCCCACGACTATCTCGTGAAGCCGATGCCGAGACCTTATCAGGACGCCTGGACGGCATCGCTCTTGCGAGTAAGCTTCTCTTTAATACGAGCCGATTTACCTGAACGGCTGCGCAAGTAGTAAAGCTTGGCACGACGAACATCGCCGCGACGCTTGACTTCAATCGAAGCAATCTGAGGTGAATACAACTGGAACGTACGTTCGACAGCCTCGCCTGAGGAAATTTTCCGAACGATAAAAGAAGAGTTCAAGCCACGGTTACGGCGTGCGATGACAACACCTTCAAACGCCTGGGCACGCTTACGTGTACCTTCAACTACATTCACGCTAACAACCACAGTGTCGCCGGGGCCAAACATTGGTACAGGCTTACCTTCGGTGAGGCGTGCAATTTCTTCTTGCTCAATCTGGGCAATCAGGTTCATAACAACTCCATAACATCGTACTCTCGGCCGGAACGCATCTCAGAGCTTGCGTTACCGCATGGTTGGATACCCACACTCAAGCTGATTGCTTGAGACAAGCACCCCTATTCTTTTTGCCTGGTTCGAACCATTCGAACCACGCCGCCGGGCAGAGGATGTGCAACAAAGCCTTTGATTCTACAACAATTTTAATGTTGGTATCAAATCTAAGGCCTCAAAACCAGTATCAAAACCCAGCAGCGTTACCTAGCCATAAACAACCGGGCACCATGGCAGCAAATATTGCCACCATACACAAGTCGGAAAACATACGACCTAAACTCGGTTGACCTGCTATAACCCGTGCTTTGGCATTACTGATCGATTGGACATTAGTTTTACCTGCAAATGACGCCTGATTGTTACGCATATTGAACTCCTGTCTGTACTTAGCTGTTTGGGACCATTTCTCACCTTTGGATGAGAAATGGCTGTCGGGGACCTAGAACCGACAAAATCGTTTAAAACTGCTTTGGAACTAATCTTTTAGAAACCAATTACTGAATCCATAAACAGTACTGTACATGAATACAGTACTGATTGCAATAACAGTATGCTTATTTACAACACCTCGAAGCGCAGCGTCTTTGAACAAGTGTTGCGATCTGCCACACTCACAACAGACTAAATACCTTTTCAGAGACAAGCCCATCATGCAAAGCAAAACATCTAGCCACGCCCTTTTCGACGTACTAGCCGGCCATGGATTGGATAGGGTTTTTCTGGTTCCCGGTGAGAGTTACCTGGGCCTACTCGATGCGCTAGTCGACTTCCCCACTATTGATGTGGTGACTTGCAGACACGAGGGCGGTGCCGGGTATATGGCCGTTGCCGACGGGCGATTGACTGGGCGACCGGGTGTAGCCCTGGTCAGCCGTGGGCCTGGTGCATCAAATGCCGCTATTGCAGTGCACACTGCGCAGCAAGACGCTGTGCCGATGATTCTACTTATTGGTCAAATTGCCGCCAGAGATCTACGCCGTGAAGCATTTCAGGAAATTGACTACCAAAAAATGTTCGGCTCAATCGCCAAGTGGGTATTTGAATGCACGACGCCCGAGCAATTAGCTCAAGCCGCTTTTAAAGCAATCAGGATCGCAACCTCTGGCGTGCCTGGACCGGTCGTCATAGTGATCCCTGAAGACATTCAACAGCAGACCGTCACAAAACCGTCCTTTACTAATCACAAACAAATATTCGGTGTACCCGATACGACAACCCTTACCCAAATTGCCAACAGGATCAATCAAGCAAAACGCCCTCTTATTATTGCCGGCGGTGCCTACGACTGCCCCGGCGGACGCGAAGCACTCAACGCTCTGGCACATCACTTCGAGCTCCCTGTCATGGTGTCCTTCCGACGCCACGACATCTATGCCAATGATGACTCACTTTATGTCGGTGACCTAAATTTGGCGAATCCTGCAAAACAAATGGAGACGCTCCAACAAAGTGACTTTATTCTTGCATTAGGAACAAGACTAGGCGACATAACAACGCAAAACTATGTTTTCCCCCGTTATGCCCAGGCTGCGCAAACGCTCTTGCACTGTTATCCAGACTCACGGGTAGTGGGATGGGATACCGTTGCAGACTTCGGTCTGGTTTGCGATCCAGTAAGGCTTGCAGAGACACTTATTAGTTTTCCTGCTAAACATGCCGATCGCAGCAACTGGATTGGCTCGTTGCGTGAACATGCTCAGGCGTGGTGGGCATGGCCAACTCGTGAAGCTAAAAAGGGCATTAACTATGCACAAGTCGTTCGCTCAGTGATGGAGCACGCTCCACTAGACACGACCATCTGCCTGGACGCGGGCACTTTCGCGGCACCCGTATACAGACACTTCCAGTTCAGAACTGGTCAGCGTCTGATGGCTCCCCTTGCTGGCGCAATGGGCTATGGCACACCAGCCGCACTCGCCTGCAGCCTACGCGATTCCTCTCGAACGATTGTCTGCATGGTTGGCGATGGCGGGTTCATGATGACTGGCAATGAAATGATCCTTGCCGTTGAGCGCCAACTACCCATCGTATTTTTGGTTGCGAATAATGGTAGCTATGGTTCTATTCGACTGCATCAGGAACGCGGATATCCGGGTCGAGTAAGTGGCACGTCGCTCTTCAATCCTGACTTTCATGATTTAGCGCGTAGTTTCGGTATGCAGGCCGTCAGACTCTCAACTCAAGCTGAAATCGATGACGTCATCAAGCATGCACTCAACTTACGCAAACCTATTCTCATTGAAGTGAACACGAGTCTAGATGCGATCTTGCCTTAAAGCTATGGCTAAATTTGCTCCGTTAAACGGGGCAGAAGGATTGAATTACTTTTTTTGCGCGCCCTCTGCTTTACTAAGTGCAGCGGAGGGATCTCCAGATAAATCAGCCTTCAGAAAGGCGGGGGACTCCGGAAGCGCCATCGAAATATTATTGGCGTCCATCACCTGCAACCTAAGGTTCTTGGCACGAACACCTAAAACGTGACCGCCATGCCGATGATCGCCAGATAATAAATGCAAGTGATATCCGGGGATATTAAAAGTCCGTGCATAAGTAGGCGACCAAAATCCGAGCAATGTCCCTGTTACGTCTTTAAGTTTGAACTCCGCCTGATGACTGGTTGCCGTTACTAAGTCAGTACCGGGTGCCGACTTACACGCGACTCGATAATGAATTTCATCAAACACGCCATCGATGCGAATAGCGGCAAACAGATTCTGCGAGTTACGCAACGCGTCGATTTGGGAACAAAGCTCTTCCCAACTATTCACCGATTCGACGATGACAGTACGATCCGCTTCAAATTCAGTACTAACCCAGAAAGGAACCGACGCAGAGTCGGCAGGTTCGATCACGGTACCGTCACCCAGTGCTTGATAAACATGACCGTCAAGCATCAGGCCTTCACCGTCTAATGCGTCATAAGTACCAAGACCAAAGTCACCATGAGATTTAATGGTGCCGACATTGACGCAGCCTTGATAAACGCCTTGTACCAGTGCAGTGGAGGTTGATACTTGATAAAGCGTGTGATGCTCTACACCAAGCGCCTTTGCTAGCGAATCTTGCACCAAATGATCAATGGTCTCGCCCGTCTCAAGGCAGCGCTTTTGTAACGCCTGGTAAAGCGACTCAGAAACACTGACGTTAAGAGCTTGGCTACCCGGTATATTTGACTTTGCCATGATGATTAGTTGATGAAGCTCTGAATAACATTTTGCATGAGACGCTCGTTGAGACTGTAATCGACGGGCACATGAATCAGCACCGGCACATCCGATTTGAACGCCTCTTCAAAAATGCCCGGCAACTCATCGGCCGATTTAACGCTGTAACCCTTACAGCCAAAAGCTTCGGCAAACTTGACGGGATCGTAACTACCCAGCTTGATACCAGCAGTTTCGCCATAGTGGGCTTGCTCTTGGAAGGCAACCATATCGAACGAGCCACTATCCCAAATCACATGAACAAATTTCGCTCCAATACGCACTGCCGTAGCTAACTCAGTCGCGGTAAAAAGGAACCCCCCGTCACCAGATGTCGATAGTATGCGTTCGCCCGGATACAACAAGCTCATCGCGATTGCCCAAGGAATAGATACGCCAAGCGTTTGTTGACCATTGCTCACCAGGATTTGACGGGCATGATCCGCAGCACAATAACGATTGGTCCAAATATAGTTTGAGCCCACATCAAGCGCGACGTGAGTATCGGACGTCATTTGTTTTCTGAGCTCGTGCACAAGCCTCAGCGGTTGAACGGGGAACTTGTTCATTGACTTACCCTCATCGAGGGTGTCATGAATCTCTTTAACTGCTGCGCTGGCAACCGCTATAAAAGCCGGATCTATTTGCGTAGAGATTACGCTAGCGAGCGCATTTAAAGACTCCCCAATGTCCCCAATCAGTTCTGTTACTGGCAAGAATGCGTTGTCCTGATACGCGGGAATCGAATCCACACTGATGACTGGGCGCTTTAAATCGGTGTTCCAGATTGACGGATCGTACTCAATCGGATCGTAGCCAATCGTGAGGATCGCATCAGCCTGATCAAGTAACTTGTCTGCCGGTTGATTGCGAAACAATCCAACACGTCCTGCGTAAGTTGCACCACTTGCGGCAGCAACCCAACCACCCGCACCTTGAAAAGTTGAAACAAAAGGAATGCCTGATTTCTTGAAAAAATTGATCAGCGCTTCAGGTGCGTCCGGACTCGAGGACTGCATACCAAGTATCGCTACTGGCCGCTTGCTGGTTTTCAAGATCTGTGCAGCTTCTGCAACAGTTGACGATGCCGCAGCACCCATGGGAAGCTTCTTACCCCAAGACGCATTCGTGTCACCGGGATAATCAGCAAGACCAATATCTTTCGGCAACGATAAAAACACAGCGCCGGGACGCCCACTCTCCGCGACGCGGATCGCGTTGCCCAAAACCTCGCCCACTTGATCAGCAGATACGATTTCTGCCGAAAGCTTAGTTGCCGCTTTCATTAAAGCAGTGGCATCAAGGGATTGATGCGTTTTCTTCAAACGTTCGTCAACCGGTACCTCACCGCCAATCGCCAAGACAGCATCACCTTCGCTTGTAGCTGTCGCTAAGCCGGTCGTTAAATTAGTAACGCCTGGTCCGGATGTTGCGATACAGACACCAACTTTACCGGTTAAGCGTCCAAACGCAGCAGCCATAAAAGCTGCATTTTGCTCGTGCTGGCAAAGAATAAGCTTAATTTTAGAATGCTTAAGCGCAACAAAGAGACTATCGATCTTAGCCCCAGGAATACCAAAAACATGAGTAACACCGTGATTTTCAAGAATCCTGACGATGGCATTGGCGCAATTTTTAAGGTTATTGGGCTGGATAGTCATATTGGCTTGTAGATATATGATTGAATCGAAAAATAGGTACAGATGACCTGTACAAAACTGTAACCGAGTTTAACTATAGAAACGTTACATCTGTCACAAAAAAAACGGCCTGTAATTGTTACAGGCCGTTTCCGCTACCTAATGTCAAACGAATAAATTCCGTTTACTTGTTCGGTTGAGGCGTAATACGTAAGTATGGACGCAACGCCTTGTAACCTTTAGGGAATTTTTTAGCGATCTCAGCCTCATCCTTCAGTGATGGGACAATGATCACGTCATCGCCGTCTTCCCAATTGACTGGAGTCGCAACGGCATGACTATCGGTTAATTGAAGTGAATCGATGACACGCAACAACTCGTCAAAGTTACGCCCACAACTGGCCGGGTACGTCAAGGTGAGACGAACTTTCTTGGCAGGGTCGATAATGAATACCGAGCGAACTGTTAACGTCGCATTGGCATTAGGATGGATCATGTCGTACAGGGTCGAAACCTTTCGGTCCTCATCCGCCAAAATCGGAAAATTAACAACCGTATCTTGAGTCTGATTGATATCAGGGATCCATTGATTATGCGAAGCAGAGCTATCAACTGACAACGCAAGTACCTTCACGTCTCGCTGCGCAAATTCGTTAGCAAGCTTGGCCGTGTAGCCCAGCTCCGTCGTGCATACTGGAGTGAAATCAGCGGGATGTGAAAACAAAACACCCCAACTGTTACCTAACCACTTATGGAAACTGATCTTGCCCTGTGAAGAGTCTTGTTCGAAATCCGGGGCGGTATCGCCTAAACGTAAAGTCATGTGAGTCTCCTTGCTCGTTACATGGTTATTCTGACTGAAAACAAACTCTTTAAAAACAACTAATAAGAAATATATTTATTACAGATCAAGCAATTTGAAAAGTAAGCGTCATCACTCATACCAAATCCGATTGAGCCAACGCTTGACTCACTACAGCACCTTGGTGCATCGCAGAGTTCAGCATTTGAGCTCGGGGCAGTATATAGCTTGCATAAAAAACTGCAGTTGCAAACTTTGTAGCTAAAAAGGCATCGCTCGAGCTAGACAGTTTGTGTGTCGCTACCAAAGCAGCCCTGGCTAAATGCCATCCGCCATGAACGTAGCCAGCCAACATCAAATACGGCACACTGCCTGTATAAACAGCCCGTACATCCTCTTTAGCATGGTTAAGTACATAGTGCACCGAGGACTCGTACGCGCTTACAGCCAATGCAAATTGCTCATGAATAAGTTGTAAGCCTGCCCGTTGCGCAGGGCCCGCCTCCGATAACGCAGCATTGAGCTCGTTTAATGTTGCACGCATATTGGCAACCATACCTAGCGCGGTAGCTCCGCCATCTCGGATTGTTTTGCGGCCGACTAAATCGTTAGCTTGAATCGCAGTCGTGCCTTCATAAATAGTGAGAATTCGCGAATCGCGGTAATACTGAGCGGCACCCGTCTCTTCGATAAATCCCATCCCACCATGCACTTGGACACCGAGAGATGTCACTTCGAGCGAGCACTCAGTTGAAAACCCTTTAACAATTGGTACCAGATAATCATAGACAGATTCATTGAATTGACGAACGTGAGCGTCAGGATGATGGCCGGCCAGATCGTGCGCCGCTGACGCCGCACAAGAGATCGCTCGCGTGGCTTCGGTCAGGGCGCGCATTGTTGTCAACATCCGTTGCACATCTGGGTGACGAATAATAGGTACTGCTGCTGCCGAGCCCTCAATCGCACGACTCTGAACACGATCACGAGCATAGGCAATTGCATGTTGCGTCGCACGTTCGCTTATACCAACACCTTGAACTCCTACCGCAAAGCGAGCTGCATTCATCATGATAAACATATATTCAAGACCGCGATTTTCCTCACCGACCATCGTCGCAATCGCTCCTGCACCAACTTCGCCTTTATTGTCACCATAAAGCAAAACGGCCGTTGGGCTTGCGTGTATACCCAGCTTGTGTTCAAGAGATGCACACCACACGTCATTACGTGCGCCTAACGATCCATCTTCATTAACGAGAAACTTAGGCACAATAAAGAGCGACAAACCTTTCACGCCAGTTGGTGCGTCGACGGTGCGTGCTAACACGAGGTGGATAATATTTTGAGCAAGGTCATGCTCACCATAGGTGATATAAATTTTTTGCCCAAACAAACGATAGGTGCCGTCGCCCTGAGGTACGGCCTTCGAACTCACGAGCGACAAGTCTGATCCCGCATGTGGTTCCGTTAAGTTCATTGTGCCTGTCCAACGTCCCTCCATGAGCGCAGGCACATACATTTGTTTTTGCTCTTCGCTTCCCTTCAATAGCAAAGCCTCAATCACACCGTCAGTCAACATGGGGCAAAGTGAAAAAGCCATATTCGCAGCGTACAAATTCTCTGTCGTTGCGGTGGCTAACAAACTCGGTAAACCCTGACCGCCCCACGCCTCAGGATGGCGCAGTCCTTGCCAACCGCCTTGCGCAAATATCTCAAAAGCAGGCTTAAAAGACGGCGTAGCGGTTACTACGCCGTCTTTGACTATGGGGGGCTGTTGATCACCATCCCAATTAGTAGGGGCAATCACTTCCTCTGTGAATTTAGCGTTTTCCTCCAAAACAGCATCAACAAGATCAGATTCGACGGCCGAGAATGCGGGCAATTGAAGCAACTCTGGCATACCTGCCAAATGTTCAAAAACAAACTTAAAATCTTGTGTGGGGGCGCGGAACGTCATGGCGTCTCTTCAGAGGGATGAATGGGCTAGATGATGATAACGATTACACACCCGTGATCATATCGAAAAAAAACCTGCGTTTGCATAAGCATGACGCAGGTTTTAAGCTTAGTAAGCTCGGCGAAAGCTAACTCGCCTCAATACGAGAAAGATTACAGTGCAGACACGATTTCTGGCACAGCTGTAAACAAATCGGCTACCAAGCCATAATCAGCCACACCAAAAATTGGGGCTTCCGCATCTTTGTTCACTGCCACAATGACTTTGGAATCTTTCATGCCAGCCAAATGCTGGATTGCACCAGAAATACCGATAGCAACATAAAGCTGTGGCGCCACGATCTTACCGGTCTGACCGACTTGCCAATCATTGGGAGCATAACCCGCATCCACAGCAGCACGCGAAGCACCGAGAGCCGCGCCAAACTTATCAGCAAGCGGATCCAGAATCTTGAAGTTCTCCGCGCTGCCCATACCACGACCTCCGGATACCACGACGCGTGCACCAGCAAGTTCGGGGCGATCACTCTTCGCTACTTCTCGGCCTATGAAGGTTGACAGACCAGCAGATGAAACAGCCGCAACCGTTTCAACCGCAGCCGACCCACCCGTTGCTGCAGCATCAAACCCTGTTGTACGCACCGTGATTACCTTAATCGGATCCGATGACTGAACCGTGGCAATGGCGTTACCTGCGTATATCGGACGCTGGAAGGTATCTGCGGAATCCACCGCCTGAATTTCAGAAATCTGAGCCACATCCAGTCTTGCAGCAACACGAGGCGAAACATTTTTACCTGAAGCGGTTGCCGCAAATAATATGTGGCTATAGCCCGATGCCAATGCAAGGACCTGCTCGGCCACATTTTCGGCTAAACCATCGGCTAAATCTGATGACTCTGCTAACAATACTTTCGAAACACCTGAGATCTTGGCAGCCTCGGCGGCCACGGCTGACGCGTTAGCACCAGCGACTAAAACATGGATATCTCCGCCGATTTTGCTGGCAGCGGTGACAACATTGAGCGTTGCACCTTTCAATTGAACATTATCGTGTTCAGCGATGACGAGTACGGACATGATCAAATCACCTTTGCTTCATTCTTTAATTTATCAACAAGGGCAGCAACGTCTGCCACTTTGATACCAGCCGATCGTGCTGGCGGCTCGGATACTTTGAGCGTTTTCAAACGAGGCGCAACATCAACACCCAAATCTGCGGGAGTAAATGTATCAAGCTGTTTTTTCTTAGCCTTCATGATGTTAGGTAAAGTCACATACCGAGGCTCGTTCAAGCGAAGGTCCGTTGTGACGATAGCCGGCAACTTCAGTTCAATTGTTTCTAGGCCGCCATCGACTTCTCGGGTTACCCGTGCGACGCCATCACCGAGCTCTATTTTGCTGGCAAAAGTAGCCTGCGACCATCCTAAAAGCGCCGCGAGCATTTGACCGGTTTGGTTCGCATCATCGTCAATCGCCTGTTTACCCAAAATCATGAGTTGTGGCTGCTCTTTCTCAGCAACAACCTTCAGTAGCTTAGCAACCGCCAGAGGTTGCAACTCAACGTCCGTTTGCACCAGAATGCCTCGATCAGCGCCAATTGCCATCGCAGTACGCAAGGTCTCTTGACACTGCGCGACACCACAAGAAATTGCGACGACTTCAGTTGCCTTGCCGCCCTCTTTCAGGCGAGTTGCCTCTTCAACTGCGATTTCGTCAAAAGGGTTCATAGACATTTTGACGTTGGCGATATCCACGCCCGATTGATCCGACTTGACGCGCACCTTGACGTTGTAGTCAACGACGCGTTTAACAGGCACAAGCACCTTCATCCAGCAGTCTCCAAAGAAATACGGCTCCGGGGTAATACCCTGCCGATTTAACCTAAACGCACTATTTTACAACTTTGCTAGGGCTCTGATGTGGGCGACCGCACTTCGGCCCAGAGCGGATAGGTTGTAGCCCCCTTCCAAAATACTAACGACGCGACCTTGAGCATAACGGTCCGCAATTTCGACGATTTGCGAGGTAATCCAGGCATAATCGGCTTCAACTAAGCCCAACTGGCCAATATCATCCTCTCGGTGAGCGTCAAATCCAGCCGAAATGAAGATCATTTCTGGGCGGTGAGCTTCGAGCCGGGGCAACCAACGCTCGAGTACGATCTCCCTGACCGCGGGGCCTTTGGTGTAAGCCGGTACAGGCACATTAACCATATTTGTCGCAGGATGAGCGAATCCGCTGTTGGGAAATAGTGGGTGCTGAAAAAAGCTACACATCAACACTCTTTCATCGCCTGCAAAAATCGCTTCTGTACCATTGCCATGGTGGACGTCAAAGTCAATAATGGCCACTCGCTTTAAACCATAGACGGCCATGGCATGAGCTGCTGCAATAGCAACATTATTAAAAAAACAAAAACCCATTGCCTGCGCAGGCTCGGCATGATGCCCCGGCGGTCGGACAGAACAAAAAACTGTTTGTGCCTTACCCTGCATCACTTCATCTACCGCTCTAACGCCGGCACCAGCAGCATGCAAAGCCGCGTCAATCGTGTGGGGATTTAGGGAAGTGTCTGGATCTAACTCGAAGTAGCCGTCTTTCGGAGACGAAGCGAACAACTGATCAACATATTCATTTGAATGAACTCTCTCTATTTGTTCACGCGTCGCAACGCCCCCATCGTGCTTCTCACGTAGGTATTGCGCCAGACCACTGGCCAATAATTGATCAGCGATAGCATCTAGCCTCTCTGGCGATTCAGGATGCCAAGACCCCATTTCGTGCAAACGACATGAGGGATGAGTAAGGTATAGAGTCTCCATACAGCAATACGGTCTTGACGATACTATCCGTGGATATGGTGTTTAGTTGACGATCTTATTATTCATTCAAGTAATGCACTTTACAACAGAATGCGATTCAACAAAGTCGAGGCAAATCATCGATAATTGTCCAATCTAGCCAGTAATGTGTAATGTTTAATCGAGAACGTTTATGTTTCGTTTTGTTCGAATATCCCTGTTTGCCCTGAGTTTTGTGCTCTTTACGGGTTGCACCACTACAAGTGGTCCAACACCTTCAAATCAAAGCTTAACCAACTCCGTAAGCACGCGAATTGGATCAAGCGAGCCAACACCTGAAACGAATTTACCCAATGCCCCGTCCGACGAGTTGGCATCGTCCTCTCGACGAATTGAGGTACAAAAGTTCGCTAAAAATCTTGCCACATCTAGAAACTTGTCCGAGCCAGCCATACTCAAACTACTCGATGAAGCCCGCTACAGCGCCACGGCAGCCAAACTGATCGCACCCGTACCCAGTGGACAACCAAGACCTCCCAAAAGCTGGCAAACCTACCGTAGTCGTCGCCTCGATTCAGTGACCGTAGGACAGGGTCGCGCGTTTATGCAAGAAAACTCGGCCACTCTGAACCGAGCGTACGAACGCTTTGGCGTGCCTGGTAACGTAATTGCTGCCCTTATTGGGGTAGAAACCCTTTACGGTAAAAATCAAGGTAACTTCAGAGCATTGGATACGCTTGCAACGCTTGCTTTTGACTACCCTGACCCCAGTCGGCCAGAACGTGCGGCGATGTTCCGGGAAAATCTGGCAGATCTGATCGAACTGGATTTGACGGGAAAGGTCAACGCTCGCACACTTAAAGGGTCATACGCTGGTGCAGTTGGTATTCCACAGTTCATGCCCAGTAGCATCAAACGCTTCGCTGTAAGTGCAGACGGAAGCAATCGCATCGATTTAAACGTGAGCCCGGCAGATGCAATTATGTCGGTAGCTAATTATCTAGTCGAACACGGTTGGGAAAGAGGGCTGCCTATTTTTGCTCCTATGCAGTTATCAGCCGGTTCGGAAAAGCTAGTCGATGGTGGGCTCAAACCCAATCTAGATTGGCAACAGTTACAAGCTGCAGGTGCAAAGCTTAAGGTCGGTCAGCCATCAAATCCAGTATGGACTAAATCGAGTTTGGGGGTAATCGATTTGCCAGAGGAGTCTGTCGGAAGCGTCGAACTGAGAGTCGCAACGCCGAATTTCTTTGCGCTCACTCAATATAACCATAGTTACTTCTATGCTGCTGCGATCGCGGATTTATCTGAGGCCTTGATCGCTCATTAAACTCAGCACTCAGGTAGGATCGAATAATCCCGTAGATAGATAGCGATCACCTCGGTCACAAACAATAAATGCGATAGTCGCATTACTCACTGTTTCCGAGACACGTAAGGCAGCCACTAGCGCACCTGCCGCAGAGACACCCGCACAAATCCCCTCCTCCGCTGCTAAACGCCGGGCCATCGCCTCGGCATCCTTTTGCTCGATTGACTCGAACTGATCGACCAAACTTGCATCATAGATAGAAGGTAAATACTCCTGTGGCCATTTACGAATACCAGGGATTTGCGACCCTTCGGCAGGTTGTGCTCCGACTACACGCACGGCAGGATTTTGGGATTTTAGATAGCGCGAAACCCCCATGATCGTGCCAGTCGTGCCCATTGCGCTTACAAAATGGGTAATACGACCATTCGTCTGGCTCCACAACTCTGGCCCGGTCGTCTTGAAATGAGCAAGGGGATTGTCCGGGTTTGCAAACTGATCAAGTACTTTACCCTCGCCATCGGCTTGCATCTTGCTAGCAAGATCACGAGCGTATTCCATGCCACCTTCGTTGGCTGGCGTGAGAATCAATTTGGCACCATATGCCGCCATGGAAGCACGACGCTCAGTCGACAAATTGTCGGGCATGATCAGAATCATCTTGTACCCACGCATCGCCGCTGTCATCGCCAAAGCGATGCCTGTGTTGCCACTAGTCGCTTCGATTAAGGTATCACCCGGTTTGATATCTCCGCGCGCCTCTGCACATAGAATCATCGACAAAGCGGGACGATCCTTAACTGAGCCCGCGGGGTTATTACCCTCGAGCTTGCCGAGGATCACATTACCTCGAGCTTCGTTGATTGCGCCAGGGATACGTTGTAGGCGAACCAGCGGCGTATTGCCGACGGTATCTTCAATTGTGGGGTAATTTTGCGTAGTCATACAAAGATCATAACCAAAACTGGGGGATGCGTGTCGGATAGAACCGTCGGCACAGCGCTTAAGGCATAAGTTCTACAAGTGGGGTAGCCTGAGCATGCGTTGGCATACCGGCAGATTGTCGACCCACTGCTTTCGTCGTTAAGTTAACTGCAGCCAGATCTTGCTTCAAGGCCTGCGTCCCTGAAGTGCCTACGCGTAATCCGGCCGCTTGCAAAGCTTTTAGTCGACGTCCACCTAAGCCCTTCACTCTATCAGAAAGGTCTTGTAACGACTCGAACTTACCCGCCCGTTCTCGCTCGTTGATAATTATCTGGGCAGTACGCGGACCTACTCCTTTCATTGATTGCAATTCACTCGTAGTTGCAGTGTTGACATCCATCGCCTGTGCAGACAGGCTTACCCCCATACCTGCCGCAACAAAAACGGCTCGGGCCCTTGACCTGGCAAATGGAAAGCGCCAACCATTGACCGAATGCGTCGCCAGAGGCTCTGCAAGCAATTTGTTCTGAAAAGGATTCATCTATTCTCCAAAATAAAACCGCGCGTTGTCGACTGACAGACACGCGGCGCTATATTGCAAGTTCTGACGAATTAATAACAGATTAAGCGTTACAGATATCCACTCGAAACAGTACGACAATAGCCAGAGTTGCTGCCGTGATTAACGCCTCTTTAATGAATGTGCATCTGGAAATAAAGCACGGACATACTCAGCCACGCCGGTTTTAACGTCACGCATGGGTTGAGCAAAACCGCTCGCACGAAGTGCAGAGGCGTCGGCTTGGGTATAGCTCTGATAACGCCCCTTTAAATCATCAGGAAAATCTATGTAACGAACAAGGCCTTGCTCGACCATTTGAGGCAAGGTCAGCGCAGACTGGCCTTGTATATCTCTCATAGTATTAATAACAGAGTACGCAATATCATTGAAAGGCTGAGCGCGTCCAGTACCGCAATTGAAAATACCCGAAGTCGCTGGGTTATCGAAAAAGTGCAAGTTCACCGCTACAACATCATGTACCGAGATGAAATCACGCATCTGACCACCCGCCTCGTATCCATCCCAACCACCGAACAGGCGCACGTGACCCTCAGCCAAATACTGATTCATATTGTGAAACGCGACTGAGGCCATACGCCCTTTATGCTGCTCATTTGGGCCATAAACATTGAAGTATCTCAGTCCCACAACCTGGGAAGTCAGTTTATGGAAACGAGCGCGAAGCACTTGGTCAAACAAAAATTTTGAATAACCATATACGTTCAAAGGGTTTTCATTAACCAAGCTTTCGCTGTAGACCGGCCCATCTCCATACACTGCCGCCGAAGACGCGTAAATAAGTTGAATCTTGTTTTTCTGACAGTATTCAAACAATTCAAGGGTATAACGATAGTTGTTATCCATCATGAATTGTCCATCTCGCTCTGTTGTATCGGAACAGGCGCCTTGATGGAAAATTGCGTCTACCTTACCCAGAGCATCGCTCGCAACGAGCTTTCTGAAATCCGACTTATCTAGGTAATCCGCAATTCTGCATTTAGCCAAATTACGAAACTTATCGCCATCTTTTAAATCGTCAACCGCCAAAATGTCAGTGATACCGCGATCATTAAGTGCTGCGACGAGATTGCAGCCTATAAAGCCTGCTGCGCCAGTGACTATAAACATACTAACTCCTCTGCCGTCACAATCGACGTACCTAATTTACCCACCACGATACCGCCTGCGCGATTGGCCCAGCGCATAGCATCGGACCACTCAATTTTCGCAGCACGCATGACAGCCAACGTTGCTAATACCGTATCACCAGCGCCCGACACGTCAAAGACCTCGTGCGCTTGTGCATCGACGTGATCACTGCCCAAGTCATTAAATAGCGTCATACCTTGCTCTGAGCGAGTAACCAACAAAGCCTCAAGCGCTAAGTCGGCACGCAAGCGCTGCGCTCGCACAGCAAGGTCTGATTCAGACGACCAATGGCCAACGGCTTGCTGCATTTCACTTCTGTTCGGCGTTACTAAGGTTGCACCCCGATATCGGCCATAGTCGCTACCTTTCGGATCCACCAATATCGGCAACCCTTTAGCACGGGCAAGCTGAATTAATACGTCAACTTGCGCCAGTACTCCTTTTGCATAATCAGACAGCACAACAACATCATGGCTAGCTAAAAGAGGCTCGAACGCAGCCTTGAGCTTATCAAGAGCGTCACTATGCGGCTTCTGTTCGAAATCGATTCGGAGTAATTGCTGCTGCTGACCTAGGACCCGCATTTTGAGAGTGGTGGGAATACTCTGGTCCTCGATCAATCTCGCATCAATACCATCTTCACGTAAAAGCTTATTGATTTGCTCGCCCGCCTCATCTCTACCCACTACACCGAGCAACGTCGCATGTGCCCCTAAAGAAACAATATTACGAGCCACATTGGATGCACCGCCCAATCGATCTTCACGTTTGGCAACGTGTACCACGGGCACGGGCGCTTCTGGTGATATCCGCTCAACCTTGCCAAACCAATAACGGTCGAGCATGACGTCACCTACTACCAATATACGCGTCGCTGCCACTGCAGCCGCGGGAAAAACGCTCACTGAACTTCCTCCAGACGAAATGGGCGATACGTCTCCCAGGCATTACAACCTGGACATTGCCAGTAATATTGTTTCGCCTGAAAACCACACATGCCGCATGCGTATCGATCTAGGCGTTGCGTGTGCCGCTTGATCAACTTGCGCAGCAAAGAAAAATCTGGACCAGGCGTTGCCTCTTCGGCTGACGAGCTTGCTTGAGCTTGTCCTACCTTTGCCTCAGATGTAGCTTGCTTGAGCTCAATTTCCAGCATTCTATCCAGACCCAGTAAAGACGGATTGGACTCCAATGCTTCGCGCGCAAACTCCCACGCCGCGGCAGCGCCCTCCTGCACTCTTAACGCGCCGAATACAACGTTAAATAAATCGAGCGAAGGATAACTTTGATAATGATTGCGAAGTACTTCAAGACCACTCTGCGCTTGACCTGTCTTTACAAAACTTGCCAGCAGGGACTTAGCCACCAACCCAGAAAACTCTGGTGCTTGCGTTAACACTGACATTAAGGCTTGATGTTCAGCTCGATCGTCATTTTTAGTAGCAGCAATACTCGCCTTAAGCATCGCAACCCGCACTTTAGAGGCGTTGACGCCTGCGCTGTAAGGGCCCGCAGGATGAGCCACTTTATCGGCTGCATCCGAAGCTTGACTTGCCACTATGAGTGCTGCCTGAGCAGCCTCAATATTTGCTGGCTTTTCGTTTAACGCCGCCTGGGCGATTTCGCAATGATAGTGCACCAACTGAGGCACAGGTTCGTCTACGAGTTTACGAAGATTTTTAACAGCCTCGATCGCACGGGGCCAATCGTGCTCGGACTCGTAAATACGAATTAAGGCGCGTAATGCTGGCAGAGAGTAAGTCGTACCGGTTAAGGCTAGGAAACTCTCTTCAGCACGATCGAGCATGCCTGCTTTCAAATAATCCTGTGCTAACTCGTGTTGTGCATGTTCACGCTGACTGGCAGGTAAATCCGCTCTGGAGAGTAAACTTAAATGAACCCTAATTGCGCGCTCCATTTCACCGCGGCGACGAAATAGACTGCCTAGCGCGAAGTGCAATTCAGTCGTTTCAGGGTCAAGCTTGGCCACCTCGACAAATGCGTCAATCGCTTGATCGGGCTCCTCATTGAGCAGAAAATTCAAGCCTTTGAAGTAGGAGTCGGGCAAATTGCGCGTTTCAGACAAAATCTGTCCAATGTCAAAGCGCGCAGCCATCCAGCCTAAACCAAAAAGCAGCGGTATAAAAATTAACCACCAGGATTCAAAATCCACGTGTTAGTTCCAATCAGTTAAGTTTTAGAATGGCGACAACGGGACGACCGCATCGGGTGACAGCTCAGTGTTCGAGGTATTGACCGCTGTTTGGATGCGATCAAGTTCCTTACGCAAACGAGCTACCTCTCGTCTGCGTCGCAAAGAAGCCGGCACCGTCAAAAGCAAACCAAATATTGTTCCCAAAACAAATGTCGTCAGCATCACGACAATTAATGGAATATTTTGCAATGCCATGTCACCATAGAAATTGACAGCGACAGTCTCAGTGTTTTTAAGCGCAAACATGAGTACGGCAACAAAAACAATTAACCGTAAAGCCCACACCAAATAACGCATGGCCATTCTCCTAATTGCAAAACCCGATTGTAAGCGATGCATTCACACTACTAAACCATACAAAACACACTACCTATCAAAGAAAAACCGCCCTCATGAGGCGGTATTTCGTCGACTATTCTGGTAAAGCGAGGTTCGTGCTACAGGGAAGCTCGCTGCACCGCAGCCAAATGCTCGACTTCTTCGCGATCAGAAGACTCATCCGGCGCTTGACTGGTTTGCTTCTTATCAATCAGCACATCAGTTGAATCTACCCTTTCACGCAATTCCTTGCCTGCCTTGAAGTGTGGCACCTGTTTGCTAGGCACCATCACTTGCTCGCCAGACTTCGGATTACGTCCGACCCGAGGTGCGCGCTGCGACAAAGAAAAACTGCCAAAACCTCGTATCTCGATACGCTGGCCTTCGGCGAGCGCCTGGACCATAGCATCGAGTACTGTCTTGACAGCCAGATCAGTGTCTCTGACGGCTAGCTGTGGATAGCGAGCCGCCAGAATCGCAATCAGTTCAGACTTGGTCACTGGCTTTATTCAGTGTCGCGAGCCTGATCGAGCTTAGCCTTGAGCAAGGCGCCCAAGTTCGTAGTGCCCGACGAAGCGCTGGCTTCTGTCATGCGCTGCATGGTTTCAGCAGTTTCAGCGTTGTCACGGGCCTTGATCGACAATTGAATCGAACGGGCTTTGCGGTCAACGTTGATAATCATTGCTTCAACATTATCGCCAACGTTCATGACTGTCGTAGCGTCCTCGACACGACCAGAGGCCATTTCCGAAGCGCGCAGATAGCCTTCAACTTCATGTGACAGTGTAATTGTCGCGCCTTTAGGTTCAACAGCTTTCACAACGCCTGGCACCACAGCGCCCTTGTCGTATGTTGCTACGAAGTTATTGAAAGGATCGCCCTCAAGCTGTTTGACGCCAAGAGAAATACGCTCTTTGTCTGTGTCAATGCCGAGCACTACCGCATCAAGTTCGTCGCCCTTCTTGAGGTTACGAACAGCCTCTTCACCAGTCTCTGTCCAGGACAAATCTGACAAGTGAACAAGTCCATCGATACCGCCAGGCAAGCCCACGAACACGCCAAAATCGGTAATTGACTTGATGGCACCGCGAACTTTATCACCGCGCTTGAAGTTAGATGCAAACTCTTCCCATGGATTTTGACGGCACTGCTTCATGCCCAATGAAATACGACGACGATCTTCATCGATTTCAAGAACCATGACTTCAACTTCGTCACCCAAGGTCACCACTTTACGTGGGTCGACGTTTTTGTTGGTCCAATCCATTTCTGAGACGTGCACGAGACCCTCAATACCGGCCTCAACCTCAACAAATGAACCGTAATCCGTCAAGTTGGTTACTTTGCCGAACAAACGAGTGCCCTGTGGGTAACGACGAGCTAAGCCCACCCATGGGTCTTCGCCCAACTGTTTGACGCCCAGCGATACACGGCTCTTTTCCTGGTCGAACTTCAAGACCTTGGCTTCGACTTCCTGACCGACTGTCAGCACTTCGGATGGATGACGAACACGACGCCATGCCATATCGGTGATATGCAAAAGACCATCAATACCACCGAGGTCAACGAAAGCACCGTAGTCGGTGATGTTCTTGACCACGCCTTTGACAATCGAACCTTCCTGCAAGTTTTCGAGTAGTTTTTGACGCTCTTCACCCATGCTAGCCTCAAGCACGGCACGACGCGACAACACAACGTTGTTGCGCTTGCGATCAAGCTTGATAACCTTGAACTCCATGGTCTTGCCCTCAAACGGGGTCGTATCCTTGACAGGACGCAAATCAACCAAAGAACCAGGAAGGAAAGCGCGGATACCTGCGGTCATGACAGTCAAGCCACCCTTGACCTTGCCAGTAATGGTGCCAGTAACTAATTCGTTTTTCTCGAGCGACTGCTCGAGTGAAAGCCATGCAGACAAGCGCTTGGCACGATCACGCGACAAAACGGTATCGCCGTAGCCGTTTTCGAGCGAGTCAATGGCGACGGATACAAAATCGCCAGGGGTGACTTCAAGCTCACCTTGATCATTGAGGAATTCTTCGAGCGGAATAAGCGCTTCGGACTTCAAGCCGGCATTGACGACAACGAAATTGTGATCAATACGAACTACTTCTGCCGAAATCACTTCGCCGGACTTCATGTCCTGCTTCTGAATACTTTCGGCAAACATCGCGGCAAAACTTTCGCCGGATTCGATAGAGGTTTGTTGAGTTGACATGTAAGGGAAATCCAAATGACCCAAATGGGTCGGGTAGCACACCCTCATACGACTTAATCGATGCAGGTGAGGTTAAAGTTAATAAAACCTATGGCCGGTAAAAGCTTAGGATCTTTTGCACAGTCTGGTCGATGGTCAAATTCGACGAATCGACGGTATGAGCGTCTTGCGCAGCAACCAAAGGCGCTACGGCCCGATCGATATCGCGCCTGTCACGCTCTTGCATATCTGCAAGCAAGTCCGCTAGATTAGCAGAAATACCCTTATCGATCAACTGCTTATAGCGCCTTTCGGCTCTAGCATGAACATCGGCAATCAAGAAAATCTTAAGAGTTGCATCTGGGAATACGATGGTACCCATATCACGCCCGTCCGCCACCAAGCCCGGGAACCGTCGGAACGCCCTTTGGCGAGCCAACAATGCCTCCCTCAATATCGCGTTAGGGGCTAGCTTTGACGCCAAGTTACCGACGTGCTCCTGCCTGATTAGGTCACCAACCTCCTGTCCATCGAGACAAATACCCTTATCGTGAAAGACCACATCAAGGTTTTTACCCAACGGGGCTACGGCAGCAACATTGTTCGGATCAACGTTGTGATTAAGAACGGATAACGCGGCAAGACGGTAAAGTGCACCACTATCCAAGGTGGACCAACCCAATGCATGAGCGACACGACTGGCAACCGTACCCTTGCCTGAGGCGGTCGGACCGTCAATGGTAATGACGGGCGCAAGCGTGGCGATATCACTCATCACTTGATCAGCCCGCGGTAAACATCGAAATAAGTCGGAAAGGTCTTACTCACACAACCGGGATCCATAATTCTGACTTTAGCTGGACCGAAGGCAGCCAGCGACAAACACATCGCCATGCGATGATCATCGTAGGTATCAATAACTGCATCGCGCCACTGACTTGCCCCGATCGGCTCAACTCGCAACCAATCTTCCCCACTCTGAACTTTTGCGCCAAGTTTGGTGAGTTCCGTTTCCATCGCGTGAATGCGATCCGTTTCCTTTACTCGCCAGCTACCAATATTGCGTAAGGTGCACGGGCCATCCGCAAAAAGCGCTAGCGTTGCTGCCGTCATGGCCGCATCGGGTATGAGGTTGAAATCCTCGTCAAATGCCTTGAGCTTTTCACCTCGAACGACATGAATACCGCTGACAGCGAGGTACTGAGCCTCCCGTTTTATTGTCGCGCCCATCCTTTCCAAAGCATCAGCAAACGCGATGTCTCCCTGGATGCTGGCTATACCCACCCCAGTCACTTTGACAGGACCACCGCCGATGGCTCCCAACGCCAAAAAATAAGATGCAGACGACGCATCACCTTCGACCACGATTGACCCTGGAGAGCGATAATGCTCTTCTGGATGAACGATAAAACCTTGACTGCCAATCCGCTCGACACGCACACCAAAACGCGCCATCAACTTGATAGTCAGTTCGATGTAGGGTCGCGAGATCAATTCACCCACAACGTTAATCGCAATCGCTCGCTTTGCTTGTTGAACCGCCAAAGGTGCGGCCATCAAAACGGCAGTCAAAAATTGACTCGACACCGATCCGGGCACACTCACTTCGTTTAGCAATTCACCGGCAGGCCTTATTTTCAAAGGCGGGTATCCTTTCTGCCCTTGATAATCAATATTTGCCCCCCAAGCATTCAGCCCATCAACCAAATCGCCAATTGGTCGCTCATGCATGCGAGGCACGCCCGATAACTCGTAGTTACCTTGCATCATCGACAGAGCTGCAGTCATGGGCCTAAACGCGGTACCCGCATTACCAAGAAACAACTTTGCGTCTTTGACAGGAAACGAACCGATACCATGTACAAGAACCGATAGCTCTGAAATCGCGTCGATCTGAACCCCTAACTGACGCAAAGCGGCGAGCATCACGTCGGTGTCGTCAGACTTGAGCAAACCATCGATACGCGTATCGCCTTTGGCTAAAGCTGCCAACAGTAATACTCGGTTCGAAATACTCTTAGACCCGGGTAACACAATCTCGCCGGATGCTTGATGCGCGTGAGCAAGATCGAGAAATGCCATCTTAGAATCTACGCTCACTCTCCGAATCCTTTCCAATCTCGCCGAGCATCAGAGGCCTCGCCTAGGAAACTCTCAATAAAGTTCGAGTCTTTATCAACCAGTGCTGACTCGGCCCGATCCATCATGAGCCTAAACGCGGCGATATCCTCCAATAATGCATCACGATTGGAGAGAAAAATATCGCGCCACATTTCAGGAGAACCTTGAGCAATTCGCGTGAAATCCTTAAAACCTGGGCCGGCCAAATCAAGACGTAACTTGGGGTCGTCGGTTTGCAACACGTGCATCACATAAAGCGCAGAGACCCAGTGAGGTAGATGGCTAATCGAGGCAAGCGCAGCATCGTGAACTTGCGGATCAAGGGTAATCACATCAGCACCACAAGCTTGCCAGAGCGACGCTACCAAAGCGATGTCACGCTGCCTGTTCTCCTCAATTGGAGTAAGCATGACGCGTCGATTTTGATAGAGGTCCGAGCGGGCAGCACTTGGACCCATCTCATGAGATCCCGCCATCGGATGCCCTGGGACAAACTGCAGGGCACGCGTTTTCATTACTTGGCGCACAACACCAATCACATCTTGTTTGGTACTACCACCATCAGTAATTACCGACGAGGCTCTTAAAGTAGGTAAAAGCTGCTCTAACACGCCAGTCATTGCACCAACTGGTGTACCCAAAAAAATTACATCAGCTTGAGCGGCCTGTTCGTAAGACACAACTTCGTCTATCAAACCTAACTCGTGAGCCTTGTCTAGGGTTTCGGGACGACGTCCCGCACCAACGATGCGTTTTACTACCCCCGCGCGACGTAACCCTGCCGCAAATGAACCACCAATCAAACCTACACCGATTACAGCTAGGGAATCGATCAAAGGCGCAGTTAATTGATTCGATGGTGCTTCGGAACTCATTTCGCCTTCGCCAAAATTTCTGTCAGCGCGTCGATAAACCGCTGATTTTCCTCAGCAAGCCCAATGGACACACGCAACCACTCTGGTAAACCGTCACCAGCAACTGGGCGCACAATCACACCTCTTTTCAGTAGTTCAAGATTAACGCTTGCGGCATCGCCAACTTTTACTAGAACAAAGTTGGCATAACTCGGCACATACGTTAAGCCCAGTTTGTCAAAGGCAGCTTGCAACTGAGCCTTGCCTTGTCGATTAACTTCAAAGCTACGCGCAAGAAAATCGCTGTCTTGCAACGATGCAATTGCTGCCGCCTGTGCAAGAGAGTTAACGTTAAAGGGCTGTCGCACGCGATTCAACAAATCAGTAAGCGCAGGTTGAGCCATCGCAAAACCCACTCTAAGACCAGCCAAGCCATAGGCCTTGGAGAAACTGCGCGAAACCACTAAGTTTGGATACTGTTTTACTAGTGCAACGCTATCGACACGCTGATTTGGTTCAAGAAACTCGTTGTAGGCCTCATCAAGAACCACCGTTACACGATCACCATGCCGAGCAGCGACTTGCTCCAGAAAGCCCTCAAGCTCGGAGTTCGGCAAATACGTACCCGTCGGATTATTAGGATTGGCTATGAATACCAGTCGCGTTGTGGCATCAATCGCAGCAAGCATCGCAGGTAAATCATGACCCAGGTTTAGCGCGGGCACGACAATATGGCGAGCGCCACGCGCCTGAGTAGCGAGTCGATAAACCGCAAACGCATGCTGTGAGTAGACAACACCACAGCCGGGTTCAAGCAGAGCCAAGGCCACAAGCTCAAGAATATCGTTTGAGCCGTTGCCAAGTGTCAACCAGCTTTGAGCAACGTCATAACGGGTGGACAAAGCTTTTTTCAGATCGAAACCCGCCGGATCCGGATAACGCCCCAAGTTGTCAATCGCGGCAACGATAGCCTGCTTGGCCGAGGCAGGCATACCCAAAGGATTTTCGTTAGATGCAAGCTTAACGATTTTGGCAGGATCAAGTCCAAACTCCCTCGCAAGCTCTTCAATGGGCTTGCCTGGTTGGTAGGGTGAGATCGCCGCAATATGTGCGGGGGCGACAAAAGATGATTTTTCAGACGACATATGTGGTGACCGAGAACTGATACGTTTGAACGTGATGATTATTTGGCAGGGTAAGAGCCCAAGATTTTGAAAAAAGCGCATTTCGCTTTCAACTCAGTCAGCGCTTGCTTCACAGCTGCGTCCAACTGATGACCTTCTATATCGATGTAGAAATAATATTCCCAATCACCCGTACGCGCCGGGCGAGACTCAAAGCGTGTCATGGACACGCCATTTACCGAAAATGGCGCTAGCATTTTGTATACGGCACCTGCCTCATTGGATACAGCAAGAATCAAGCTGCTCTTATCTCTACCACTCGGCAACGTATCTAGCTGGCCTATCGCCAAAAACCGTGTTCTATTGTAGGGATCATCCTGAATACCCTCTGAAACCAAGCCAAGACCCCAAGTTTTAGCGGCCGTATCACTGGCCACCGCAGCAATAGTTGGGTCCATGGACGCCAGACGAGCGGCTTCTGCGTTGCTCGACACAGGCTCTCGCAACAAACCTGGGTAATGTGATGTCAACCAAGCCTGGCACTGCGCCAATGCCTGTGGATGAGCCATGATCTTGGTCACACCCTCCATCGCACCACTCTTGGTCATCAAGCAGTGACGGATCAGAATCGAGTGCTCACCGATAATTTTGACGTTTGACTCACGCAGCAAATCAAGCGTGCGATTGACAGCGCCCTCTGTCGAGTTCTCGACAGGCACCATCCCAACTTGAGCCGTACCACTTTGCACTGCTCTGAATACTTCATCAAACGAAGGGCAAGGCAAACCCGTTACAGAGTGTCCGAAGTGCTCTAGCGCGGCCTGCTCCGAGAATGAACCTGCAGGCCCGAGATAGGCTACCGTT
>Ga0164297_10001426_pt1 | contig 25414 bp, 9 predicted proteins | sample GEODES058metaG_FD_113539 | JGI IMG/M metagenome (GOLD analysis project Ga0164297, IMG submission 113539) | Dystrophic lake water microbial communities from Trout Bog Lake, Wisconsin, USA - GEODES058 metaG | ecosystem: Environmental > Aquatic > Freshwater > Lake | place: USA: Trout Bog Lake... | reverse complement strand
TATGAGATTGCCTTTTTAGCTCAGAGGTAGAGCATCGTATTTGTAATGCGACGGCCGTCGGTTCGATTCCGACAAAAGGCTTTGTTATTTTAAAGATCTACTAATTTAACGCATCTTTTGTGAATTTAATTCCAGATACTTTCTGACTGTGTGCATGAATCAGAGATAAGACTCAGCTTTGCTGATCTAAATCATTCAGCAGAGCTCATCTGATGAGAGGCTTCGCTGCTCGAGCTCATACTACTCACTTGATTGAGTTTTTTCTGGGGTGGAAGGATTCGAACCTCCGAATGGCGGAATCAAAACCCGCTGCCGTACCACTTGGCGACACCCCAATTCAAAAATTTCCAAATAAAACGCACGTGCGTGCTCCCAATTGTGGATTTGACAGCATGCGTTCTTTTGGGATGCCTGGGACTCGAACCCAGAACTATTCGGTTAAAAGCCGAGTAGTTAATCTCAAAAAACGTATAACGGGAAGTTGACTTCCAGCTCTACATTTTTTGGACTTCAAAACCGTGCATGAAACTTTTGTTTCACACGGCTCCTTACAAGCGAAGAAAAACAAACAACGCTTATAGTTGAAAGTTAGCTAAACAATTTTTATGTTTTGAGGCTCCGGTATCAGGTTTTCTGATTTTGGTCTCTATCCTGAGACATTACATCTAGGCATTTGCTTTTTTCAACATCCTTTGAAAAAAGAACTCCGGTCGTATAACTGGATCAGGTTGAGAAGAATCAGGCATGAGCTTCTCTCTGGTTCTGGGCGAAACCCATGTGTTAGCTATACAATTTTGAAGTTCTTACATTCCATTTCTCCTGTTCCTAAAACTTTTTTCATGCATAGATTCTTACTTTACGAAATTCACGAAAGTTCTTTTGAAGAATTCATAATTCTCGGATGTTTATTCTGAGAAAAGCTTTCATTGTCAGATTATATGTAGAGAATATAATCAAAAAATTCACTCTTAAGATATATCAGCTTTGCTGATTCTCCACGTCAAAGATGACGCAAGCTCAACACCTGAAACCTGATCAGTTGATTGACCAGATTGAATAGTGCTGATATCAAATAGAGTCTTTCAAATCGTTTTATACTGTAAGTTTTCTGAATAGATAATCTTTACATGCTCACAAAAATTCTGCTTTTCGAAAGAATCAATCGTCTTCGAAACGAGATACTGAGATACGAATTAAGTTATTTGACATGTCAGTTGAGATGACCAGCGGTCATTTTATCCATCAAAATCTCTTATTCTCATTTTTCATATAGTACCGAAGAGAGCAATTCTTTTCTACATTTTGTGTTTCACTGTGACACATCAGTGCAGGGACTTAAACAAAGAAATGAGTTCATATGCATGCTACTTTTAAAAGTAGTTGACTGACCAATTCGTCATGTTGTTCACCCTGAAAAGTTTTAAGTTCTGAAAAGAGATCAGACAATCAATCCAGATTCGCCTGGAGTTTTGATTGTGTCTTGAAGCTTCGATTCAAAGAATCATGAATTGAATGCGTCGAGAACCTTAACTCTTTTGTTTGCAGGTCGCACCTCTACCATTGAGTTAGCACCCCATATGATTACTTTCATGTATGAAGCAATGCTAAAAACAGCATAGCCAATTTCTATTGTTTTTACAAGGGTTTCGAACTTGAGCCCTTCGTATGGCTGTCGAGCAGCTCTGCATGAGGTTTTTCTTTATACATAATTTTATTATTTCCAATAACCGTATACTTCCTGCTGAAGTAAAAATGTGTATGATGATCAATAGTTTATTCTTGCTTCCAATCATTCTTGATTTAAAACAATATCATAATCAGATACATGGGTCTTTTGTGGATCTTCAGGTACAGATTCGGAATCAGAAGATCAGGGAGAAGGCATCAGAGAGAAGCTACGCTTCTGCCTGATCAAGCTTCTCTCTGATGCCTTCTCCCTGATTCTTATCTCTGATCAACCTCCTACTCTGATGCGAGCTACGCTCGTGCCTGATATGAAGCTGATCATCTCGTTATAAATTTTTCTCTCTATGAAACTAGTTTATTGGATGTATAATGGTCCCGCGCATTTAGGAAGTTTACGAACGGCGAGTTCTTTTAAGAATGTTCATGCGGTTATGCATGCTCCATTGGGCGATGATTATTTTAATGTCATGCGATCAATGCTTGAGCGTGAACGAGATTTTACACCAGTTACAACAAGTATTGTCGATAGGCATGTGTTAGCTCGCGGCTCACAAGAAAAAGTCATGCTTAATGTAGTGAGAGCTGATAAAGAAGAACAGCCAGATTTAATTTTACTTACACCTACGTGTACCTCAAGTATTCTTCAAGAAGACTTACAACATTTTGCTGAACAGGCTAGACTTTGCACTCAGGCCAATGTTCTTTTAGCGGATGTAAATCATTATCGTGTCAATGAATTTCAGGCTGCAGATCGAACTCTTGAACAAATTATCAGATTTTATCTTCCGGGCCTCTCGACCATTAAATCAAAAGACCAAAACTCTACGAGTGGTCTACCATCCAGCACACTATCAAATACAGATGACCCGAATGGAAAGGCTTCTGTTCCTATTTCTCGTCGTTCCAGTAAACCATCTGTAAATATTTTAGGTATTTATACTTTAGGTTTCCACCATCAACACGATTGTCGAGAATTAAAAAGACTTTTATACGAATGTGGAGTAGATGTGAATCTCGTGTTACCAGAAGGTGGTAATATTCGCGAACTTCATCGTCTTCCTGAAGCTTGGTTGAATATTGTTCCTTATCGTGAAATCGGTTTAATGGCAGCTCAATATTTAGAACAAGCTTATGATATGCCTTATGTCAATATTCCACCAATTGGTGTTCTAGAGACAGCAGCATTTCTTCGAGAAGTTGCTCACGTTTTGACATGTATGACCGTTCCGTTAAATGTTGATAAGCAAAGCAAAGATCAACAAAACTTGTCACAATCAGACAAGATGATGGAAGGTCATACTCTCCTTCCATTCAATCAAAGAATTGAATCTTATATTGAACGACAAACACAATTTGTTTCACAATCTGCTTGGTTTTCTCGTTCTATTGATTGTCAAAATTTAACGGGGAAAAAAGCTGTTGTTTTTGGAGACGCTACCCATGCTGCAAGTATGACAAAAATTTTAGCTCGCGAAATGGGTATGCACGTCTGCTGTGCTGGGACATATTGTAAGCAGGATGCTGATTGGTTTCGAGAACAAGTCATGCCTTATACAGATTCGATTTTAATCACTGATGATCATACACAAGTAAGTGAAATGATTCAGGAACTCCAACCAAATTGTTTATTTGGAACTCAAATGGAACGTCATATTGGAAAACGTTTTGGTATTCCTTGCGGGGTTATTTCTTCACCTTCACATATTCAAAACTTTCCATTAGGCTATAGACCTTTTGTTGGATATGAGGGGACGAATCAAATTGCTGATTTAGTCTATAACACCAATCAATTAGGAATGGAAGAACACTTATTAGAAATCTTTGGTGGACATGATTCATCGCGAACACAAGATGGTGAATCTGTAGATGAGGCATCGGAAATCCGCTCGACGACTGAAAATGTAATCTCGAGAATCAGCAAAGCTGATAAAGAGACGAGCGATACTCATTACGAACTCGAATGGACTCCTGAAGCTTTGCGTGAACTTTCAAAAATTCCTGGCTTTGTTCGAGGAAAGGTAAAACAAAATGTTGCTAAGTATGCAGAAAAGCAAAACATCCGTTCCGTAACACCTGAACTTATGTATGCAGCAAAAGAAAATCTGTCTTGAATGATTGCAGTGGTTGCTCATTTGAAGAGAGCGAATCAGGATTGAGAGGATCGGAATCAGCGATCCTTCACAATAAAAAATCTAAGTATGAAATTAGCTGTTTATGGAAAAGGAGGCATTGGGAAGTCAACGACGAGTACCCATATTTCTGTTGCGCTTGCTCACCGAGGAAAAAAAGTACTTCAAATTGGTTGTGACCCAAAACACGATAGCACGTTCAGCCTGACAGGGTTTTTAATCCCGACTATTATTGATACTCTTCAAGCAAAAGATTACCATTATGAAGATGTATGGGCAGAAGATGTTATTTTTCGGGGTTTTGCTAGTCACCTAAATACAACTGCTCGTCCGACGGAATCTAGTTCCTTTCAGATGGGATTGGTAGATTGTGTTGAAGCTGGTGGACCACCAGCTGGAGCTGGATGCGGTGGGTATGTTGTAGGCGAAACCGTAAAACTCTTAAAAGAATTAAATGCTTTTTATGAGTATGATGTGATTCTCTTTGATGTACTGGGAGACGTTGTATGTGGTGGATTTGCTGCTCCCTTAAATTATTCTGATTATTGTCTCATTATTACGGATAATGGCTTTGACGCACTCTTTGCTGCAAATCGAATTGCTGCTTCAGTATTTGAAAAAGCTAGAACACACCCTTTAAGGCTGGTTGGTTTGGTTGCAAATAAAACCGTTCAACGTGAACTTATCCAAACCTTTTTAGAAGCTTGTCCAGTCCCGCTTTTAGAGTTCATTCCTTCGCTTGAAGACTTACGCCTTTCTCGTGTTCAAGGAAAAACAGTTTTTGATGACTCATTACGAAATACTGTTGCTGGTTCATTTATTTGTGGGCAGTATCTAAATATTGCAGACCAACTTTTAGCACGTCCTGAAGGGGTGGTTCCAAGAGAAATTGCAGATCATAAAGTCTTTCGATTACTTTCAAAGTTTTATGCAAGTCCACAAAACAAACAAGAATCGAATCTTGATGATGCGACTGCAACGAATTCTAAGCTCCAAGGCTCTGCTCGGCAACTTCTAGAAGTTGCCGATTCTCAATCACAGGTTTGGACTTAAGAGACGTGGATGAGCTTTGCTCATCCTCAGCAAAGCTTTCATGATTCCGATCTTCCTGATTGGAATCAGAGAGAAGAATCAGCTTCCCTGATCTCGCCACCGCATCAAAATAAAAAGCAATGCACGAACAACTCTCTATAAAAAATTTTGAAACTGAATCGAGTGTTCACACATGTGAAACTGGGAATTATCATACGTTTTGTCCGATCAGTACAGTTTCATGGTTATATCAAAAAATTGAAGATAGTTTTTTTCTTGTTATTGGAACAAAAACTTGTGGCTATTTTTTACAAAATGCACTTGGTGTAATGATTTTTGCTGAACCAAGGTATGCAATGGCTGAGCTTGAAGAAGGTGATATTTCGGCTCAGTTTCATGATTTTGAAGAATTAAAACGTTTATGTCGTTCTATTATTCAAGAACGTAAGCCCTCTGTTCTTGTTTGGATTGGAACCTGTACGACTGAAATTATTAAAATGGATCTTGAAGGAATCGCACAAAAACTCGAACAAGAATATGACGTTCCAATCGTTGTTGCTCGAGCAAATGGTCTCGATTATGCATTCACGCAAGGTGAAGACACGGTTTTAGCTTCACTTGCTCAACGTTGTCCGGAGCGAGGAATCTCTCAAACGTCCAAAGGACAGAATTCTGAACTTGTTCTTTTTGGTTCGCTTCCAAATACAGTTGCCGATCAATTAACTCTTGAATTGAAGCGTTGTGCTCCAAATATTCAAGTGAGTGGCTGGCTTCCATCACCTCACTATAAGGATCTTCCGGCGGTCGGTGAAAATACTTATGTCTGCGGTGTGAATCCTTTTTTAAGTCGAACAGCCACAACTTTAATGCGAAGAAGAAAATGTAAATTGATTACTGCGCCTTTTCCGATAGGACCTGATGGCACGAGAGCATGGTTGGAAAAAATTTGTCATATGTTTGGTCAAGAACCTATTGGACTTGATGTGAGAGAAAAACAAACGTGGAAAAATCTTGAAGAATATTTAACTCTTCTTCGCGGAAAATCTGTGTTTTTTATGGGTGATAATTGTTTAGAAATTTCTCTCGCACGATTTTTAATTCGATGTGGAATGATAGTTTATGAAGTAGGGATTCCTTATATGGATAAGCGATTTCAAGCTGAAGAATTAAAGTTTCTTGCACTTACATGTGAACAAATGAATGTGCCGTGTCCACGAATTGTTGAAAAACCTGATAATTATAATCAAATTCAACGAATTCGTGAACTGCAACCAGATTTAGTCATTTCTGGAATGGCACATGCTAATCCATTAGAAGCTCGAGGAATTTCCACAAAATGGTCAGTTGAATTTACTTTTGCCCATATTCATGGATTTACAAATGCACGTGACATTTTAGAACTTGTCACTCGTCCTTTGCGTCGAAATGCTGCAACACACGAGAATATAAACTTTGGAACTCTTTCACCGACGGGAGAGAACAAGAACACCTCTTCGAGCTCTAAACTTCTCTTTGTCTCTGAGAACTCACCCGAGTTCACTGATGTCTGAAGTGTCAAGACGGAATCATAATCATTCTTGATCGGAATCAGAAGATCAGCGAAGCTGATGCCTTTGCTGATTCTGCAGATCATCGTCATCTCTTTTCATTCATATGAGAAACGTTTATACTATTTTGTAAGAATTCTTACAAAATGTTAGCCTTAGTGGCGGAATGGTATACGCGGCTGATTTAGGATCAGTTGCCCCAGGCGTGGAGGTTCGAGTCCTCTCTAAGGCAAACTCTAATGACAGAATGATGATGATCAGCTTCGCGGATCATCATTCAGGCTCACTTGATGGTTCATAAGCGATCAGCTTTGCTGATCTTAAACTTTTCTAAGCATATATTTCGGAATGTAGCGCAGTTTGGTAGCGCATATCGTTTGGGACGATGGGGTCAAGAGTTCGAATCTCTTCATTCCGAAACTAGAAGAATTGGCTTGAGAAATCACATATGAATATCAGGAGTAAAGATTGTACTTTAAAGATCTTTAATAAGATATATCTGTATGAAAATATTATTTTATAGATTTTCAAATCAGTTTTCTTGATGATTCTGATCACGAATGAGCAGAACTCATCTAGTGAGCTCTGCTCATTCGTGATTCGTTCATGATATCAGAGGTTTTGATGTCTGGCTCAGACGGGATTTGAACCTGTGACCTTGGGCTTATGAGTCCCCTGCTCTACCACTAAGCTACTGAGCCTTGCACTGAAAAGATTAAGTGACTTTCATTTTCTCTTCTTTCATCCTATCAAAATCATCTAAAGAGCGCTATATGGCGGTTCATGAATGGACGAAGATGAGCTCGAAAATGATCGCTACTTGCGTATAAATCTTGAATTCTTTAAAGAATTGAAAATAAGAAAAAACATAGTACAATAAATGTATTGAGACGAATTCGATGTTCTCCGCTCTATCTCAAATCTTTTGTCCATTTCTTTGAAATTCAATCAGCAGCTGAGCATAATTAGGATTGAGCATGAATGCCGAATCAGAAGACATAAAGGAACGAAGCTCTCAATCAAGAATGAGCGTAAAATGCAGAAAAATTATTCCTGCTAAAGCTCTACATGCGAGGTGATCCGCGTGATTTATTTCTACTTACATCTCATTCATTAGACTTTCACTTCTGATACCTAGTTTCTTGATTTGTCATCAGACCCTCATACCTGTTTACGCCCCTGCCTGATTTATTGGAGGTTAAATATGAAAGTTCGAAGCTCAGTTCGAAAAATTTGTGAAAATTGTCGACTTATTCGACGTCAAAGACAGGTTATGGTTATTTGCCAGAATCCAAAACATAAACAACGCCAAGGTTAAGCACATTCACGAGATCGTGTTCATCTATATCAAATGAGAGTGTATTTGCTGCTACCCGATCATGTTTGATTCACTCATCTCCCATATCAGAATCAAGCGAATCAATGTACAAGTAAGAATGGGCGGATATGTGATGAATCATGATCAGGCATGAGCAAAGCTCATCCGCTGATTCTGATCAGGTAGAAAGCAGCCTCAGGTATGAGCTTCGCTCAATCCTTAGAGCAGCTTTGCTGATTCCGAACCTCGCATAAGAGATAAGCTACGCTTCTACCTGATCTTCTGCTCATTCGTGATGCTTACCTGATGGAGCTCATCGACTGATCCACATCTCCTCAATCAACATCTTACACTCATTCACGATCACCTCATTATTGCCTGATCTGCTCATTTCTAATGCTTCTTTTTTTGCTCACTTACACAATATGCACCCCCCCCCTTTTTTTTATATTTAGACAAAAATGAACACAGCTTCATGAGCCATGATTTGTTTATATCAGTGATAGAGAATGAGCAGATGAAAATCGAACAAAAATCATGATCAGGCAAGAATCACGATCTGATCATCTGGTGGGGCATACTCGATATCTTGCTCAAAGTGAGTATCCGTAAGAGATTATCTAATTTATGCTGAGATATTTTTCTGTTCCCTTAAACTCAAAAAAACTACATCCTCAAAGCGAGTTAAAGCTTCAATTTCCTGATTTTGTTGAGAATCAAAAAAAAAGTGTCAACAGTTTTTGGACCGATGGCCTTGTGGAAGAATTTGAATTATTTTCTAGTGTAGCGGGAAAAAAGAAAAAACTTCACATGATTTTTTCTGGTTTTCAATGTATTCTTCAAAAACCTCAATTCTCTTTCGAGTTTCTTTTAAAGTATCAGAAAACATATAGTGTGAGTCTTTTTGTTCCAACTCAATTTGCTTGGATCGACTCAATCAAGAAAATTGAACCAATCTTTGGTCAAAAAATTCCTCTCTATTTTGGTGAAATTCCTGTCATGACTGAACGTGGTAGTTTTTTAGTCAATGGGGCGTCACGTGTTTTAGTCAATCAAATTCTGCGCTGTCCTTCTGTCTATTTTAAAGCAAAAATTGATCCCAAAAATCGTCGAACGTATACAGCAAGTTTTTTATCTGAATATGGTTCATGGCTTCGTTTTGAAACCGATATAAAACATCGTGTTTGGTTCCGTATTGACAAGTCGCAACGGTTTCCAATTTATACTCTTTTGAAAGCCCTTGGATTTCCAGAAAATTTTTTGAAATTTCAACTCAAAAATTATTCCTTTCTGGAGCCATCCCGTCAGGACTACCTGGTATCAATAACAAAAGAACGATTAGGCTCTTCTGGGGGGCAAAACCAACCAAACACCCGCGGAGAACCTGCAGTCGACTTAAGCATCAGCAAAACTGATCCTGGAATCAGCAAAGCTGATCATAACCAGATGAAGGATGAGCGAACAAGTATCCGTCCAGCAGGCATCAGTCAGGCAGAAGAGTTAACGCCTGATCTGGTACTTCTTGATACTTCCTCTGCGGATCGTTCGCCAGCCAGTGGTTCTGATTCTTTCTCGAGTCGAGAGAAGATCAGGGATGAGCTTCGCTCATACTCTGATGCGAGCTCTACTTATCCACATATTCGAGAACGCAAGCGCGACAAACGTACTGAATTTGTAGTCGAAAATCCCCATGAAGCAATTCAAACTCTTTGGCAAAAATTAAACCCTGGTCGTTGGAACTCGCCACAAGGCTGTTACAGCTTTCTTTATAATAAATTCTTTCATCCAAAACGATATTCCATTGGAAGTGCAGGTCGAGCTCGACTGAATCGTCGACTTGGGCGCCGAGAATCAATCTCGATCACAACATTAACGCCAGAAGATATCTTAATTGCTTTGGATCTATTTCTAGGGTGTCATTATTCTGAAGAAGGCTTAGATGACATTGATCATCTAAAGAATCGACGAATTCGATTACCTGGTGAACTGATGCAAAATCAATTTCGGGTTGGCTTAAGTCGAATGATGCAGACCGCACATGAAAAATTATCAAAGCTTGAACTTGAATTTGAGAATAGAACAGAAGGGGGAAGAACAGCAGAGCTTCTTGAGGCAATTTTGAAAATTGACCGTTTTCCAATCCGAGATGTAGTTCAAACTCAATTTTTTGGGTCAGCATTTCGTGAGCTTTTTCATACAAGTCAACTGTCTCAATATATGGATGAAACAAATCCATTATCTGAAATTACTCATAAACGTAGGCTGAGTTCTTTAGGCCCCGGTGGCATTGGTCGAGATCAAGCAGGTTTTGCAGTTCGCGAGATTCATCCGAGTCATTTTGGTCGAATCTGTCCTATTGAAACTCCAGAAGGACAAAATGCTGGTTTAGTAGGTTCTCTAGCAAGTTTTGCATCTTTAACTTCAGAAGGATTTATCCAAAGTCCATATTTTGCTTTTGGGAATCCTAGACCAGTTCTCACAAGACCATCTTCGCTTGAACGAAATCAGCAAAGCTCAGAATCAGCAAAGCTGGGCGCTCTCTTGACTGATGATCGAGAAGCAAATTGGTTCTTATTTCGTGCAGATGTAGAAGATGAGTTCGCCATCTCTTCAGACGTTCTTTGGAGAGACAATAGCTTTGAAGAAATTCATCAGACGTTCATCAGCAAAGCTGACGAAGATGGGGCGAAGCTCTCAATGAAGAATGATCGAAAGAGCACAATGAGAGCTTCGCTCACGTCAGAATCACGAATGAGCAGAGCTCGTCAGATGAGCTCTGCTCATTCGATCGGAAGTAAAGTGGAGCGAAACTCTAATCAATCAGGGAGAAGCGTAGCTTATCTCCCAGTTCGTTATAAGCAAGAATTTTTAAGTATTCCTGAAGATCATATTCAATTTTTTGGAGTATCGCCTATTCAAATGATCTCTTGTGCAACCTCATTAATTCCATTTCTAGAACATGATGATGCGAACCGTGCCCTTATGGGGTCAAATATGCAACGTCAGGCAGTCCCTTGTTTATTTCCAGAACAAGCTTTAGTTGGAACAGGTCTCGAAAAACAAACTGCACGTGATTCGAGTGGTCTTTTACTTGCGGAAAAATGTGGACAAATTCGTCAAGCAAGTGGCTTTTCTATCCAAATCATGCATGAATGGAATTTTGACTCTCGTTCATCAGCAAAGCTGACGAAGAATCACCAGATAATCACCGAGAAGCGTAGTTTCTCTCCTGAGCAAAGTTCATCTTCTCGCAGCAGGATTGAGCGAAGCTCATACACTGATCGATCAGCAAGAAGTGAAGATGGTCTAGTGGTGCCTGAGCGAGCCATTGTGGATTCGTCATCTTCTGTTCAGTCTTCTGAGTCCTCAAAATATAATCTTCGAGCGTTTTCAAGATCAAATCAAAATACATCTTTTGTCCAAAAACCTTGTTGTATTCAAGGTGAGTGGGTAGAGCAAGGAGACCTAGTCGCCGATAGTTCGGCTACTTTTTTTGGCGAACTTGCTCTTGGAAAAAACCTTTGTGTAGCTTATATGCCTTGGGAAGGGTACAACTTTGAAGATGCGATTGTCATTAATGAACGCTTGGTTCATGAAGATATTTATACATCAATTCATATTGATAGATACGAAATTGAAACTCAAGAAACTGAATACGGCCCTGAAATTATCACTCGCTCCCTTGAGTTTCAAAACGATTTGGATGAAAGTATCAGCAGAGCATTAGCAGCTGAGGGATCAAGCATGAACGAATCTCATATGAGAGTCCAGCAGGAATCAGAAGAGAGGTTTATCAGCAAAGCTGATGCTGCTCTTGAGGTGATTGATCGAGCTCCAAGCGCGAGACGCTCTCAAAATCCAAAAATAGCTCATTTAGATTTTCATGGTGTAGTTTCCCCTGGAACTTGGGTTCAAGAAGGTGATATTTTAGTTGGCCGAATGACACCAATTGCTCCGCCAAAACCAACACCAGAGTATAAATTGTTATGTGCAATTTTTGAAACAAAACCACGCGCAGCACGTGAAACATCGCTCCGACTTCCTCATGGAGCTCAAGGTCGTGTTTTAGAAGTTCTTCAATCCGAAACTGAAACTGGCCTAAAAATTCAAGTTTTTATTGCTCATACTCGACGCATCCAAATTGGCGATAAAATGTCTGGTCGACACGGAAATAAGGGTATTGTTTCTCTCATTCTCCCGTCCCAAGACATGCCGTTTCTTCAAGATGGAAGTGTTGTAGATATTCTCTTAAACCCATTAGGAGTCCCTTCGCGGATGAATGTTGGTCAAGTTCTTGAATCATTATTTGGTCTGGCAGCGAAATATCTTAAACAACAGTACCGTCTTTTAGCCTTTGATGAAATGTATGGAAATGAAGCATCACGAGGTCTTGTGTATAAAAAGCTTTATGAAGCTTCAAAATTCACACATTATTCGTGGTTATTTGACCCAAATCATCCTGGAAAAATGCTTTTATTTGATGGGCAAACAGGTGAAGCTTTTGATCAACCTATTTTAGTTGGCTATTCGTACATGTTTAAATTGATTCATTTAGTCGACGAAAAGATACATGCCCGATCAACGGGGCCATATTCACTTGTGACTCAACAACCTTTAGGTGGACGATCAAAAAATGGTGGGCAACGCTTAGGTGAGATGGAAGTGTGGGCTCTGGAAGGTTTTGGAGCAGCCGCAATCTTACATGAATTTCTGACTTTAAAATCTGATGATATTGATTCTAGAAATACATTTTTATTTCATGTGATGAAAAGAAAATATTTTCCACAAGAACGTCTTCGAACATGTTTACCAGAATCTTTCCGGGTGTTGGTTCATGAATTACAAGGTTTGTGTTTAAGTGTTTATTATAATCCTGATTTTCGCTTAAGTTATCCTGCAATCACGAATGAGCAGAGCTCATCGTGAGATCAGATCATGATCAGGTAGAAGCGTAGCTTATTTCTTATGCGAGGTTCGGAATCAGTAAAGCTGCTCTAAGGATTGAGCGAAGCTCAGACCTGACGATGCTCTTGACCTGATCGATCAAGTATACGCGTAGCTTCTCTCTGATTCTATCAAGAAAAAAATATCTATGAGCAAATATAATTTTGTTTTTTATAATCAAATTCTTGATAAAAAAGGAACAAAGAAAATCTTATCCTGGTTTTTAGATCAATACGGTCCAACTCGAACGAGTCAATTTTTAGAAGAATTAAAGACAATAGGTTTTCATTTTGCAACTTTGACTGGACTTTCACTGGGCTTCGATGATTTGAAAATTCCTTCAAAAAAAAGTCTTCTCTTAAAGACTGCAGAAATCCAGATTCAAGCTTGTGAACAAGGTTTTCAACAAGGAAAATTGACAGCTGTTGAGCGCTATCAAAAAGTTATTACTCTCTGGACAACTGCGAGTGAAAATCTAAAAGATGAAGTTATCCAGTATTTTCAATCGACTGATCTCTTTAACCCCTTGTATATGATGGCATTTTCTGGTGCTCGGGGAAATATCTCTCAAGTGCGACAACTTGTTGGAATGCGTGGATTAATGTCAGATTCTGGTGGAGGAATTATTGATTTTCCGATTCGCCGAAATTTTCGTGAAGGTTTAACTGTAACTGAATATGCGATCTCGTGTTACGGAGCTCGAAAAGGTTTAATTGATACGGCACTTCGAACAGCAGATTCGGGGTATTTAACCCGTAGACTCGTAGACGTCGCTCATGGAATCATGATTGGAAGAACTGATTGTGGAACAGATGAGGGTTTTCCAATTTTACCTTTACAGACAAAAGGATTTGGAAAATCATCCGTCTTGCTTTCACTTGAAAAACGTATTCTTGGGCGAGTTTTAGCTCAGGGTATTCCCCAAGTCGCACAGAAGAATCAAGAAATCACGCCAGTTCTCGCCCATGAAATTGGTCAGATCGTGCATACGAAAGCAAAAGCAAGTCTGAAAAATAATGCAGCTTCACTCGATCATCAGATGAAACGAATCAGAAGCGAAGCCACCTGTAAGAGTCTGATTTCTCTCGACTTGATACCGAGTTTTGACACTGGAGTTTTGATTCGTTCCCCCCTCACTTGCAAACATTTTCAAAATTTTCGTGAAGATATTTGTCAATTATGTTATGGATGGAGTCTCGCTCAAGCACGATTAGTTTCGTTGGGAGAAGCTGTTGGAATTTTAGCTGCTCAATCAATTGGTGAACCAGGGACCCAGTTAACAATGCGAACTTTTCATACTGGAGGAATTTTCTCAACTGATATTGAAGCAAAAATTTTTGCTCCACATTCTGGAACTGTATTCTATGGTTGGGGATCAAAGAAAAAGGGGAAAAAGATTCGAACTTTAGATGGTCAAACTGGTTTTTTCTTATTTGAATCACTTCAATTAAAGATTCAGGCATCAGCGAAGCTGATGCACGAAGACACAAACAACATTCATCCGTTTGAATCAATCTTTTTTCTTCCAGCACAAAGTATTATTTTCGTCTATCCTGGACAACAGATAAACAAAAATACATTGTGTGCTGAAATTTCAAATTTTCAACAATCAGATCCATATAGAACACATGCACGAGTAGTGAATCAAAATCGTTCTGATTCTGAACTTGCGGGTTTCCATGAAACGGCTCAAAAAAATGAACCAAGTTTGAGCCCTCTGAATACGAGTGGTAGTCAATCAATACTCCCCCAAACTCAAAAACTGATACAGAACCAGAACGGCGAGACTCACAATGGATTGAGTTTCAACCAGGCAGAGACTAAATCGATAGAATTTGAGCTCAGTGAATATGGGGAACATTTTCATTTAGATTCAAAAATAAGCTCAGAGGATACGCCTCTGAGTGGCGCTTGGTTAGGGAAATCAATGGATAACTCTGAATCAATAGAAGAACCAACTGAAGGGAATATTCAAACAAAAAAAGTACTTTCTGAAATTGAAGGTCAAGTTTATTTCACAAATTTTTCTTCTGTCCGATCTGGAGTTTTTTGGGTTCTTTCTGGTTTTGGTATTTCTTTTCATCGAACAATAAAAAATGGGGATTTTTATTGTTCAAGACCCCAGAAGAAAACAACTCCTGAGACTTTTTCTCCTCCTCTTAAGATGAGCTCTGCTCATTCGCTTATTTCTTCTAAGAATAAAACTGATCTAAGATCGCGAAGCAGAGGTGATCACAATCTTTCCTATGATATGACGAGTGGAATACCGTCTCATGCAAGGGTTTGGACTTTTTGTCGCAGCACTCCACCAGGACCTAGTTCCAATGTGCAACTTCCCTTTTGTCTTTTTTCAGATCCGACGTATTTCATCAGTAAATCTGTGCAATCAATGAAATTAAAAAAAAATTTTTGGGATAGCTTTTTTTGCTTTTCTGAAAAAAAGGGTTCCTTTGTTTCAAAAAATAGAATTCGCAAAAGAGAGAAACAAAAAATCCCGGATACAATGAAGATTATTAGAGGACTGATCTGGCACAAGATCAAGTATCAGCAGAACTCACTGGCTGATTCGCAATTGTCTACAAAAGATATGATAAGCGTAGCTTCTCGCTCAAGTGAAGAAAATCACAGAAGCTCCATTCTAGGTGAGATTCGTGGTATTCAATCAAAGCAAGTGGCAAATCTTGGTTTAAACGATATTTTACGAATTCCTGCTCAGTTGACAAATAGCCTCCAAGATCAAGAAAAGCTTTTATGTATTTACAAGAAACACCTTCGAGTACTTACTCTTCCGCAAACTCAAAATAAAAATTCGGATCTGTCTGGAAGTAGTCCAGATTTTCAAACCAATTCTCCTCTTGGAAATTTTATTGGTGCGACAGAATCATTAAATTTTTTGAGCCAAAAAAATGACATTCTGGAACTTGGTAGGCCTCTCAACAAAACTATCGCGCTGTTCCAGAATGTCAATCTTGATAAAAGTGTTCATATTTTGATGCATACATCAAAAAAATATGCTGGTCGATCACATTTAACCACGGACCTCGTTCGAGATGAGCAGAATTTAAAAGCAGTCATCAGCAAACCAGGTATGATACATCCACTGAGAGCGAAGCTCTCAATGACTGATTTGACCCAAGAACTTTTTGTTGTTCGACGAATTCACCCGTACTTAATTTCTGATCAATCGACAGTTCATGCTCGTCATGGTGACATTGTGGGATCTCGCCAGCTTCTTTTTGAACTTTTTTTTGAAAAATCAAAAACTGGAGATATCGTTCAAGGATTACCAAAAATTGAACAACTTTTTGAAGCACGTCGAACAAGTCTTCACGTACAAGAAACAATTCATAAAAAATTAAAAGAAAAATATCTAGAATTTTCTAACCAATATTCGTGTTTTGAAGCTACAGCTCGAAGTATTCGTTATATTCAAAGAATTTTAGTAGACGAGATTCAAAGCGTATATCAATCGCAAGGTGTTGATATTGCCGATAAACATATTGAAATCATTGTTCGACAAATGACCTCAAAAGTTATCTTGCATGAAAGTCGATTTGGCTCTATTGAGACTCCTTTTTTTCCTGGCGATATTGTTGATTTTTATAAAATTGCAGACGCCCAGTCTGAATATGAGCGCTCGCGAAATCAAGGTTCTCTCCAAATGATGAGTAAGCTGGACTCAAAAACGTCAGAAGTGATTGAACCTCTCGTTTTAGGCATTACAAAAGTTGCTTTTCTAACAGAAAGTTTTATTTCTGCTGCTAGTTTTCAAGAAGCAAAACGTGTTCTCATGTATGCAGCCCTTGAATCGCGTGTAGATTTTTTATATGGACTGAAAGAAAATGTTATTGTTGGCCGATTTATTCGCGCTGGAACAGGTTTTCAAGTGAATGTATTTCCTAACTATTAAAGGAAAGAGACCACCTTTGATCACGTGAGAGAAGCATACCTTCACTCAAGCATAGCTTCTCTCGCCTGATCTTTTTTCAAAACTTGTGTATGAATTTTTCAAAATTTGATTCGGCACATTTTATTCAAATTCGTTTAGCATCCTCAGAAGAAATCAAAAATTGGGCAGAAGGCCAAAGCGCCCCCCCTACAGAATCATCGAGGATGCTTGATTTGCAGATGATGAACCTCACTCATGATCGTGTTTGGTCTGGTGTTTCGGAATCCGCAAAGCCAATCATGGGATCGATTGATCAAGAAGGTGTTCGACCTCTTATTTGCCGTGAAGTTAAAAAACCAGATACTCTCAACTATCGAAGTTTTCGACCAGAAAAAGATGGTTTATTTTGTGAACGTATTTTTGGACCAATTAATGATTGGACGTGTTCATGCGGTCAAATAAAAGAACAAAAATTTGCTCTCGATCATGAAAAAGCTTTAAACGGATCCATAAAAGCAAAAATATGCCAGACATGTCAAGTTGAAGTTACCACATCTCGATTTCGCCGATATAGAATGGGCTATATTTCTTTAGCCTGTCCAGTCACTCATATCTGGTATGTAAACGCTCGTCCGAATCTTTTTTCTCTTTTACTAAAGATGCCTACAAAATATATGAAAAAAATCATCTATTATAAAGCCTACAGCCCAAGTCTTGGGCTGCCAGAATATTTAAGCGCTTGCTTAAGTCCTGGAGGTGATTTTTTTGATAATGAGTGGGAATATCTTCATACATGGCTTGGTGGCAAACAAGCATCTGAAGATATTTGTTCACCGTGGGCACTCAATCCTTTATTTTTAAACAAACCTCATGGGCAGCTTGCCAAAGATAAGATCCCTCAATACGGCTTATCAGACAATAAAAGAGTCATGAACAGTCAAGGTTCAAGGGCGAATCAATTGACTACGGGATTTATGAGTGGCGATCTTCTGGGGAGTGTCCAGCATCCTCGTAGGATGAATAATCAGGGTTCCGAATCAGCAAAGCTGATCAGGAAAATGCCTGAATTTCCAAATTGGTTAGAAAATACAGGAGCTCAAGGACTCTTAAATGAATTTACAACTAGAAATTGGAAAAAAGAAATTGAAAAACTTCGTCAAGACCTTGGACCAGAACCATTCGTGGATTCAGAAATGAAGGCTTTCAATAAAAATGAGGTGGGATTCGTGAGCGGAATCAGACATGACCTTACGTTCATCAGCAAAGCTGATGAACACGAACATCAAAATCCTAATACTTCATCTTTTGATCGTGCTTATGAGACGATACTGGGCGAGAGTTCTGAAATGGAGCAGCAAAGCTCAACTGAATTTAATTCCACAAAAGGCAGCAGAGATATCAGCAAAACTGATACTCGAGTTGATACAATGAGAATGAAGCCGTATCTAAAATCAAGTGGCAGTAGACTCAATATGCGCGAAGCTCAATTTTTTGATCAGACCATCTCTCAAACAGAGGAAAACGAGGAAGACGATGATGAATCTTCAGATTTTGTTGGAAAACGAAGAAAAAATCGTATACGCCGCTTAAAGATTCTGCAAACATTCCAAAAAAGTGGAGGAGCTCTCTCTTCTTTGATTTTTTCATGTGTTCCAGTTTTGCCACCTGATCTCCGACCAATTATTCAACTTGGACCTGGACAAATTGCAAGTTCAGATGTGAATGATCTTTATCGTCGTATTTTAATTCGAAATAATCGATTAAAATATTACTTATATGAAACACATTTTGTGGAATTTCTTGTTCGAAGTGAACAACAATTAGTTCAACTTGCCGTAGATGCTCTGTTAGAAAATGGTAAAACTACACAAGTTCGACATACAACAGGTCAAAAACGTCTTTATAAATCTCTCACAGAACGAATTGGAGGGAAACAAGGTCGATTTCGGATGAATCTCTTAGGAAAACGAGTCGATTACTCAGGGCGCTCTGTTATTGTTGTGGGCCCGCGCTTACATATTTCACAATGTGGAATTCCATATGAGATGGGCTTAGAGCTTTTTCAAGCTTTTTTACTTCGTTTTCTTCTTGAATTTCAAATTTGTAAAACACTTCGAGCAGCAAAAAATATCCTTCTCCATAATAAACCATTCGCTCGACAACTTTTGCATCGTATTTTACAATCATATCCGGTGTTATTAAATCGAGCGCCTACTTTACATCGGCTAGGTATTCAAGCATTTCAACCCGTTTTGAGTTTTGGCAAAGCCCTTCGACTTCACCCTCTTGTTTGTCCGGCTTTTAATGCCGATTTTGATGGTGATCAAATGGCAGTTCATGTACCTTTATCACCTCAATCTCGAATTGAAGCACGGATCTTAATGTTGGCAACTGGAAATTGGTTATCTGCATCGACAGGCCAACCAAATCTTTTACCAAGTCAAGATATGGTTTTAGGTTTCTACTACATGACTCTTGAAAAACATGGGTATCAGAAAGGTCGGGGGCGACTATATCAAAATCTTTTTGACGTTGTTCAAGCATACGAAACAAAAGAACTCGAACTTCATTCACAGATTTGGGTTCAACTCCAGGAGCGAAACTCTGATACTTCTAGATTTTTACACCGAAACTCAAACACGAAGAAGCCTCCGCTTCGTTTTCATGTTCATAAATTTCCAAGAAATTTACATCAAACGACAGATGCATTGGGCCGTTTGACATCAATTATGGAACATAAAAATGAGTCATCTGGTAAATCGAGAGGTGTTGCTCTCGGAGACGTGGTATCAGTTAAGCAAAGTTTTCAGAATATCGAAAACTGGTCAACTCATTTTTTAAACAAACGATTTGCACGAGAATCTCATCAACCACTTGAAATTCGTGTCAATTCTTCCGGAATCATTACCAGTATTTATCCAAGTCTGTCATGGAAAGAAGATAAACAGAAAACTATTTTAAAACTTTCTTTTCGAACGACACCTGGTCGAGTTCTTTTTAATTCTATTTTTCAAAAATATACACTTCGAAAAATAGAATAAGCGAAATAAGAAAATATGGACCAGCAGGGGAACTCACAGCTGGTTCATATCTCGAGAACGATCGGCATTTAGTAAGCTTAAGAGCTAGCCTCAAATTCGTCAAAATTCTTATCTCATGGTATTATGATTATTAAGTTGTTAGTTATAAAAATAACTAGAAAATGACTTGTTCATGCCGCTGTGGTGGAATGGTAGACACTCGACACTTAAAATGTCGTGGGCGCAAGCCCGTGCCGGTTCAAGTCCGACCAGCGGTAAAGAAAAATAGGTTGAATGAATCACCAAAGGTGATCAGGATCAGCTTCGCTGATCATCGTACTCATAGAGCGTCATGAGTCGCATATATGGCGGAGGGGACGATCGCATTGGCCTCATAAGCCTATTCCTTCGGGACAACGCAGGTTCGAATCCTGCTTTATGCATTATTTTAAAAGATCTAAAATAATAATGAAATATGAGAACGTCGTAGGTTAGACTTGGGAGGGTCAGAATCACCAATGAGCAGGATCAGAGATAAGCATAGCCGCTATGCTTATCTCTGATTGTCAATCCTCTCATTCATGCTCACCTGCTCATCATAGAGTAGGATCAAGCTTTTGCATCAGCAAAGTTGATGCTGCGTCCACCAGTTTTTTATAGAGCGTTACCACGTGGTAATACTTCTTCTGGGAATACTAATTGTTCATGTGGTTGGTCTTGAGCAGCCATCCAAGCACGAATACCTTCATTTAGAAGAATATTTTTTGTATAGAATGTTTCAAACTCTGGGTCTTCTGCTGCACGGATCTCTTGTGAAACGAAGTCATATGCACGTAAATTTAGAGCTAAACCTACAACACCAATTGCGCTCATCCAAAGACCTGTTACTGGTACAAATAGCATAAAGAAGTGAAGCCAACGTTTGTTTGAGAAAGCAACACCGAAGATTTGAGACCAGAAACGGTTTGCAGTTACCATTGAGTATGTTTCTTCTGATTGAGTTGGGTTAAAAGCGCGGAATGTGTTTGAACCGTCACCATCTTCAAAAAGTGTATTTTCAACAGTTGCACCATGAATCGCACATAGAAGTGCTGCTCCAAGAACACCAGCTACACCCATCATGTGGAATGGATTCAGCGTCCAATTGTGGAAACCTTGGAAGAATAGAATAAAACGGAAAATTCCTGCTACACCAAAACTTGGAGCAAAGAACCATCCAGATTGACCTAAAGGATAAATTAAGAATACAGAAACAAAAACAGAAATTGGTGCAGAGAAAGCAATTGCGTTGTATGGACGTAATTGTACAGCACGAGCAATTTCAAATTGGCGAAGCATAAAGCCAATTAAACCAAAAGCACCATGAAGTGCAACAAAAGTCCAAAGTCCACCAAGTTGGCACCAACGAGTGAAATCACCTTGTGCTTCAGGACCCCATAAAAGAAGAAGTGAGTGAGCCATACTATTTGCAGGTGTTGATACTGCTGCAGTTAATACGTTACATCCTTCTAAGTATGAGCTTGCTAATCCGTGTGTATACCATGAACTTACAAATGTAGTTCCAGTAAACCATCCACCAAGTGCAAAGTATGCGCATGGGAATAGAAGAAGACCAGACCAACCTACAAAAACAAAACGGTCACGTTTTAACCAGTCATCTGCGTCATCAAACCATCCGCGTTTTTCTTCGTTTTTTCCAATAGCAATTGTCATAATAATTTTTTCGTATATTGCTCAGGCTAGCTTTGCTGAACTACGGTATTTCATCAGGCACTCAAGCATTCTCTTGTATGCTGATTGATAACGTGTAGGAACAGCGCTCGAGATCAGATATCTTCAGCTTTGCTGATAAACCTCTTTTCTGATGCCTGATACTTCATGCATTTTAAGAACTACGGAATCATAAAACTCTGATTTCCCTTACGAACACGTTTTCATTCATGATGAGCGGTACTCAGGGGTCTTGTTTGTTTTTCCGATTTTTGTATTTTTTTCTGCGGTAACTATATTATAACAAAAAAATTATTTTTTCGTGAATTCACCAATGAGTACTAAGCAGATCAGAGCTGATCGGCTTTGGGAATTAAGACTTCTGAGGATCAGGGAGAAGGCATCAGAGATAACAATCAGAGAGAAGCTTGATCAGGTATAAGCGTAGCTTATCTCTGATGCCTTCTCCCTGATCGAGCTTCCCTCTGATTCTGATCAGGAATGACACCAGAGCTGATGATCAAGGAAGCAACGGGGCTCTTGTCTTTCGTCCTATTTCAAATTGCTAAAGAATTGTAAAAATGTTATACTTTGATAAAGGATATATTCACTACATAAATGATGGATGAGAGACGAGCTTGAATAATGAATCATGATCAGGCAAGAATTACAAATGAGCAGAAGATCAGGTAGAAGCGTAGCTTATCTCTGATGCGAGGTTCTTCTCGCCCTGATCGAGCTTCTCTCTTATTCTGCTCAATGATCTTTCGCTTCTGAGCTGCTTTGCTGATGCGTCATTCAAGTTCGTCTCTCATCGAGTTAAAAATTTGCATCGTATGAACCAAAAAAGTTGGTCGTCACCAAAGTTCATTTTTGTTTTTGTGCTCAGTCTTCTTTTCTTTACTCTGGGTGAATCAGGATCAGTTTCGGCTTATCCATTATATGCACAACAAGGGTATGAAAATCCACGTGAAGCTACTGGTCGTATTGTGTGCGCAAACTGTCACCTCGCTCAAAAACCAGTTGAACTTGAAGTTCCTCAAGCGATTCTTCCAGATACTGTTTTCGAAGCTGTCATTAAGATTCCAACAGATCAGCAAGTGAAACAAGTAACAGGAACTGGGAAAAAAGGTCCATTAAATGTCGGTGCTGTTCTCATCCTACCGGAGGGCTTCCGATTAGCTCCAACAGATCGTATTCCAGAAGAAATGCAAGTTCGAATGAATAAATTATACGTACAACCGTATAGCGAAGAAAAACAAAATATTCTTATTTACGGTCCAGTGCCTTCAAAAAAATACAGTGAAGCTTATATTCCAATTCTTTCACCAAAGGTATCAAAAGATATTCATTATTTAAATTATCCTATTTATCTTGGTGGAAATAGAGGTCGCGGCCAAGTGTATCCAAACGGAAAAAAATCGAATAATAATGTCTTTACTGCATCGGCAACAGGAAAAATTGAAAATATTACACCTGGAAAAGAAGATACGGTTGTAACTATCCGTACAGCAGCAGGAGTAGATGTTCAAGATACTATTCCAGCTGGACCAAGTCTTATTGTTTCTGTTGGACAAAACATTGTTCAGGATGAACCCCTAACAGAAAATCCAAATGTTGGTGGTTTTGGTCAAGAAGAAACCTCTATTATTTTACAATCTGAAACACGCGTTCAGGGACTAGTACTTTTCTTTACAGGAATTGTTATTGCACAAGTTTTCCTTGTTGTTAAGAAAAAACAATTTGAAAAAGTACAATTGTCTGAGATGAATTTTTAACCTTAAAAATCATAAAAATCACAAACCAGCCTCCAACGTACTCAGAATTGAGGGAATCATACTCTCTTAGGCCTGATCAGAATCAGCAAAACTGATCGTAAAGGAACAGCAATGCTGTTCCTTTACGATTTATTATCTAAATAGACTCGCTTGTAAAATTTGATACTTAAGCTATGATGTGAGTAAATCGAGTTGATAGCTCGAGAATCAGCGAAAAGCAGATCAGATGTAAACATACCCCAGCCGCTGATACGCCGGCCGATGAGCTCGAGCAGCGAAGCCTCTCATCATGACCAATCTTCTCTCTGATTCCAATCTTCGTCCATTCAACTGACGATTCACTTGTGTGATCCGCTCATTCATGTTAATCTTAGAGCAGATCAAAAAAATATGGCGGATGTAGTCAAGTGGTCAAGACAGTGGATTGTGACTCCACCATCGCGGGTTCGAACCCCGTCGTTCGCCCATTTAAAGTCGAGAGAAGAACCAGCAGATAAAGGATCCATAAACGAGTGAACTTCGATTGCTGATTCGTCATCTCAGACAAACAATTCATCAAATATTTTTAAAGATCTTCTATAAAAGAGTAGTCTGAAAATGTGAAAATGTATTCACGAACCGAACGATCAGTCGCTGAGCTTGCTCGAATGCTAATCAAAACTTATGTTATAATACCGATAGATGAAAAACGAAAACTTTGAACTCATGAATCAATTATTAGGAATCAGAGATAAAAGAATCTCGAGCCTGATTACGGACCTATCAAAACATTTCATTCTTTACGAATAAGACTCTGATTTGATGATCTTTTGGTTCATTTATAAAAAAATTGTGGAAACACTTTTTAACGGAAATTTAGTTGTAGGTGGACGCGATCAAGAGTCTACTGGTTTTGCATGGTGGTCTGGAAACGCACGTCTGATTAATTTATCAGGAAAACTTTTAGGAGCACACGTTGCTCACGCTGGACTGATTGTTTTTTGGGCAGGTTCAATGAACCTTTTTGAAGTTGCACATTTCACAGCAAGTAAACCGATGTATGAGCAAGGATTAATTCTTCTTCCACATCTGGCAACGCTTGGGTATGGTGTGGGTCCTGGTGGTGAAGTTCTAGATACTTTCCCATATTTTGTTTCAGGTGTTTTACACTTAATTAGTTCTGCAGTCCTTGGTTTTGGTGGTGTGTATCACTCATTAATTGGTCCAGAAACATTGGAAGAATCATTCCCATTCTTTGGTTATGTATGGCGTGATAAATCAAAAATGACAACAATTCTTGGTATTCACTTAGTAATTCTTGGAATTGGTGCTTACCTTCTTGTATGGAAAGCAATGTATTTTGGTGGTGTGTATGATACATGGGCACCAGGTGGTGGTGACGTACGTATTATTAGCAACCCAACTTTAAGTCCAGGTGTTATTTTTGGCTATCTTCTAAAATCACCATTTGGTGGTGACGGATGGATTGTAAGTGTAGATAACATGGAAGATGTTATTGGTGGACATATTTGGATTGGAACTTTATGTATTTTTGGTGGTTTATGGCATATTCTTACAAAACCATTCGCGTGGGCACGTCGTGCTTTTGTATGGTCAGGAGAAGCTTATCTATCATACAGTATTGCTTCTGTCTCTCTTATGGCATTTATCGCTTCAACTTTTAGTTGGTTTAACAATACTGTATATCCGAGTGAATTCTTCGGCCCAACAGGTCCTGAAGCTTCACAAGCACAAGCATTCACATTCTTAGTGCGTGACCAACGTCTTGGTGCAAACGTAGCATCTGCTCAAGGTCCAACAGGTCTTGGAAAATATCTGATGCGTTCACCAACGGGCGAAATCATCTTTGGAGGCGAAACTATGCGTTTCTGGGACATGCGTGCCCCATGGGTTGAGCCTCTTCGTGGTCCGAATGGTCTTGATTTAAACAAACTGAAAAATGATATTCAGCCATGGCAAGAACGTCGTTCAGCAGAATATATGACACACGCTCCTCTTGGGTCTCTAAACTCAGTAGGTGGTGTAGCGACAGAAATTAATGCTGTAAACTACGTGAACCCAAGAAGTTGGTTAGCAACATCACATTATGTGTTAGGTTTCTTCTTCTTTGTGGGACATTTATGGCATGCTGGTCGTGCACGTGCTGCAGCTGCTGGGTTTGAGAAAGGTATCGATCGTGATACAGAACCAGTACTTTCAATGCGTCCATTAGATTAATTCACGGAAGCTCTTTAGCTCTTTGTGTATTCGGTTATCTGTACGGCATGAACTGCCGTACGGATAACCGAATACACAAAATAAAGATCTTAAATAGTATAGAGCTCATGAAGGGGTTACAATTCAATATAAAAGATATCGAGT
>Ga0164297_10001425_pt1 | contig 25431 bp, 20 predicted proteins | sample GEODES058metaG_FD_113539 | JGI IMG/M metagenome (GOLD analysis project Ga0164297, IMG submission 113539) | Dystrophic lake water microbial communities from Trout Bog Lake, Wisconsin, USA - GEODES058 metaG | ecosystem: Environmental > Aquatic > Freshwater > Lake | place: USA: Trout Bog Lake... | reverse complement strand
CGGCACAACAGGTACAGAATAGCACGGCCAATGCGTCGTCGTTCACTGATTATGGCATGTTCGTGTCGTCTTCCCAGTATTCTTACAAGATTTTGCCGATCAATGCCTTGGGTGCCTTCGGTGCCTACTATACGACGACACCTACCAATTTGGTCAATGCCACGGTCACCTTCAATGCCGCTGCGGGATACGTGGTGTCGTTGAGTAGCATTGCCTTTAGTTTTTTGAGTGCAATTACCTTTTATTATATTACAGTGACGCCGATTATCAATGGTATCGCGTCTAACACACCAGTCAAATTAGCGGTGGCTCAGACGAATTATACCGATACAGCGAATGCACCCTTTTACAGTGACAATTCGTACTGCTATCTGTTGACGCCTTACAATACCTACGGTAATCCCACGCTAATAACGGCGATTACGACGCCGACGATCACGAGCCAGGCGACGATAAGTACGACATCCTTCTTGACGGTGACCAATACGGTCATTGGGGTGAGTTATAGTGCCGGAACGTCGCGCTATTACTATGTGACCGTGACCCGTTATATCAACGGAATCAAGGACCCTCTGGGCGAAGTTCGGCAACCCATCCGGGCCACGACATATTATGACCCGTCGGGTCCATTCTATGCCAATACGAAATACCAATACCAATTCTTGCCTTATAATGCGATAGATTCTTCCAACCTGGCTTCGTTAACAACGACGGCACAGGTATCTCCTCCTGCCGCGGCGACATTTTTGGGCTACACGGGCAAGGACGTTACCAGTGTGACGGTGAATTTCGGCCCCGTCGCCGCTGGATACCAGTATGTACAGGTAGCCACGATTACCGATAGTACCCAGGGCCCTTATCAGAAACTTTCCAATGGAGCTACCAGCGCATTTTACGGCGGACTTTCTCCGAAAACAAAATACCAGTTCACGGTGGTCCCATACAATGTGTTGGATTCGCCCAACTACTCGTCTCAATTCACTACCCCGGCCATATCTCCTTATCCGTATTTGACGGGAGTCAACGTCACAGTAACGGGAAATACCTCCATTGCGATAAATTGGGGGACGCCGACCTCGTTCTATAACGTGTCTGTCACATCCATTATCAACGGAGTACTAAATACATTTTCTAGCACGTTGTCGGCCAATGTGTCTACGTATAACGACCAGAGTAATTATTTTTACGGCGATACCAGTTACGCTTACGTATTGACCCCATACAATGTGATGGGTGACAAAGGCGTGCCGATAATTACCACCCCTGTATCCGCTTATGCCACCTTGATAGTGACCCCGGTCACCATCACGAATCGGTCGTCGTCTTTTACGATGACCAATATCCACGATTTTTATACAGTGGCCGTCACCCCGTATGTGAACGGTTCCGCCGTATCCAGTTCGGCTACGGCGGTCGGTCCCGGGGTAGCGACTTACAACGATACCCGACCCCTATTCACCGCGGACAACAGTTATGCGTACACATTGGTACCGGCGAACCGTGTGGGGGTGGCCAATCCGGCCGCGACCGTGGTGACGGCGCCTGTGTCTCCGGACGCATCGGCAGCGCAAATCCTGGGCTATGTCACTACGACAAACACGACCATCGGGTTCACCTATGCTACCGCGGGTCTATGTTACTACGTGGCAGTGACCCGCATCGTCAACGGCATCCTGACTTCTGCGACGACGACGCAGCCCCCGGCAACGAACCAGTATACCGACACGGGCATATTCACGGCGGACACGAGTTATGCGTACCAGGTGGTCCCCTACAATGCCGTGTATAGGGTCAATCCTGCGGCCACGGTCGCCGTCTACACCTCGCCCGTCTCCCCCGATGCGTCGGCCCCGTTGTTCCAAGGTTTCACCACGACCACCAATGCGACCATGGCTTTTACGTATGCCACGGTGGGCCTGTGTTACTACGTGCAAGTGACACGGATTGTCAAAGGCGTGGTGACCGCCGTCACGACCGTCCAACCTCCTGGAGCCGTCCAGTACACCGACCCCAGCAGTGGCATATTCACCGCGGATACGAGTTACGCGTACCAGATGGTTCCTTACAATGCCGTGTATAGGATCAATCCGGCGGCCACCGTCCGGACCCCTCCAGCTTCTCCGCCTGCTACGGTGACCATCGGGAACTTGTCGGTATCTTCCAATACCGTAGCGTTCCCGTGGCTCAACCCTCAATCGTTTTATCAAGTCTCGGTGACCCGCTTAATAAACGCCGCCGTGGTGGATACGACCACATATACCGGGGTTGGTACTGGAACCTACACCGACCCGAGTAATGTCTTTACGGGCGATAGCAGTTATGCCTACGTATTGACCCCGTACAATGCGGTAGGAGGGTTCGGAACACCGTATACAACCACACCAGTATCACCGGCGGCGACAATCACCTTGGGGGTCGTGAGTGTGAGTGCGACGGATATTTCGTTTTCGGTAGTGAATCCGACATCATTTTACACTTGGTCCGTGGACACATACGTCCGGGGGTCCTTGAATGTTGGCGGAACTGTCATGATGCCTCCCCGGTCTCTGGTCTACGTGGATCCCAATACGGTATTTACAGCTGATACGAGTTATGCGTACCTAGTAAAGCCCTACAATGCGGTGGGGGTGGTCGGTACTCCAGCAATCACGGTGCCGGTGTCTCCCCCAGCGTCCGTGCAAATTGGACCCGTTTCCACATCTATGATGGATGTGTCATTCGGGTTCGTGAATCCGACGTCGTTTTACCAAGTGGCGGTGGCTCGCATGATGAACGGGGCGATTTACGACAGTAATTATACGTTGTTGCCACCGGGTACGACGGTCTATGTGGACCCTAGTGACGCGTTTATAGGGAATGTGGCATATTCTTACTCATTGATACCGTACAATGCAGTGGGAGTGGCCGGACCGACGGTCATCACTCCTACATTCCAGGTGGGTATCAATTCGGCCGTATCATCGCAGTTTTATAATGTCATAGATACGACAGAGCTTACGATGTACATGCCGTTTGATTTCATTACCGATACGGTGTTACCATCCTATATTCCAACACTCAGTTCGGTCATTGATACCACGGGCTTGACCATGTACTACGGATTTGATGTTTAGGAAATTCTACACCCTTGATTTTCTCAAGGGTGTAGGCACAAGGGTATAGGCATAGGCGTAAGACCCTACACAACCGCGTATTTGCCGGTTTCTATCCATTGATGAATAGGGCTGGGCATGGATGTCGCCGGACTCCAGGAGGTAAAGGGTTCGTGACGGGGAAGAGTGGCCGCGTAACCCGTAGGGGTGGTAAACACATACGGACTCCACATGGTTTGCATGGACTCGGCCCCCTCCTCGCGTTCGTCGTCGCTGCCGTCGTCCGGTTCAGGGGTGCCCTTTTTATGGGATTTCTTATGGGCCTTTTTGGTCGGACGGTGTCCCTGGGTAAAGGCGGGAACGGCTTGATGAACGGCCACGGGTGGCTGTATAACGGTGCCCGACCCCCCACTTTTAAGCACATTGCCCACGTCATTGATGGCTCCGTTGCCTAAATCAATGGTGACTTTTGCCACGTCGGAAACGGTGTCGGCCGACACATTCAGGATTTCTCCCGTACTGTACGATACTCCTGCCAATATATTTCTCAACAGCACGAGGACGCGGTCAATCACGTTTTCTATGGCTTCCAGAATAGCATGGAAGAAATGTACTCCCAAAATGGAAAGCAGGAGGAGCACAGAGAGAAGGATGATGAGGACATCTTTGTTGTCACTAAACATTCCGCTCCATTTTTTTTTGAAACTGTTGGTGACGTTTTCAATGGGGGAATTCATCGGCAGCTCATATACATTGGTTGAATATATTGTTCGTTCGGGTAGCGTGTATACAAACTGCGTACATTGTCATTGTTTTATTTAGTCACATAGGATAAATATCCATACACGATACCCCCGACCATCATGGGCCTGAGTGTGTTTGGATTTATAGAGACGTTTTTCTTTCTGAGTTTAGCCGTGTCGTTCGTATTGATTCTGCTCTTGGTGTACCACTTTAAACAGCGGATTTCTTTCGTGGAGAAGAAGACGGAAACCGTCATCCGCGTCATCAACGATGTGGTGATGGAATTGAATACCATGAAACAGATGGGATCTTGTATGGGAGGCGGTTTTACCGGATGTTTCATGGGCGGAGCGTCTCTTTCGGCAGGTGAACCCTACATGAACTGTGAAGAACGGGTGGTGGAAGAGTCCCCCGAGGAGATTGTCCTGCAGTTGGACGAAGATGATGACGACGACGAAGACGATGATGATGATGATGACGACGACGATGACGACGACGAACACCCACCCCAGAATACGGAATTTGAAACCAAAATCGTGGTATCGGATACCGAGGAGCCCGCGTCCTCTCAAGAGGCAACCGAGACGGACTACCGCAAAATGACCCTTCCGGCCCTCAAGCAATTGGTGGTGGCGCGCGGTCTGGTCGTCGATGCGTCTGTGGCGTCCAAGATGAAGAAACCGGACCTCTTGCAACTCCTCAAGGTGGAGGCTTAATTGGGTACAGCTTCTTTTTCTCCGGAGCCGGCTCCGGCTCCGGCTCCGGCTCCGGCTAAAGGTACGGAGGCGGGTACGGAGGCGGGTACGGAGGCGGAGGAGGTGGCAGCAAACCGTAGATACTGCCGCTTGGTTTTTTCCTTGGATTCGGCGTGAAAATCCATATGATCCGGATGAATACATGAATCGTTGTTATCACGGTACGTAAACGGAGGACAACGGTAACTGTAGGTTTTCAAGAAACAATACAGAAACCGATCCGCATGGTGGTAGTAGGGTACTTCGGGGCCCAGGCAATATTTAGGCATAGCTGGCGAACTGTACCGACACAAGTATTGGATCAACCGTTTCGCCGCCTCGTTCTTAATCAAATACGCGGCTGCCCCGCAAAAATTTTTTCGCATCTCCCATATTTCGTATTCAGTTTCAGGAAGGGTCTCAAACAAAATTTGAGAAAGTTGCAGAACCTCCCAATCAGGTGGGGCTCGTTCAGCCATTTCACCTAAGGTCATCGGCCAAAACGGCACAAATTCCGCGGTAACGTCGTCTTCCAGAATCAATCCGAGAGGTTCATCCGTCATGGCGAATTGATGTATGGCACGAAAATGCGATAAGGTAGTAGCATACTCCGTATCCATCATCCGGGGGTTCTTGGTACATTGGTAGAAATCCAGGTATTGGGAAATATCCTCGGACTTGCCGTCAATGCCTCGGACCCGTTCCACCGGGATATCTTTAAAAATCGGGTCAGCCAATACCGACTGCATATGAACTTCACGATCGCGGGACCGGTCCATGTTGATGTAGTAGATGGCAGAGACACCGGCCATCGGGTCCGTCAAGTTGGTTTTAGGCAAGTGGTCGGCCAGATTGATTTTTGGCGGCGACGGCGTTTTGAAGACGTGCTCTTCCGCCTGGGTATTGGCAGGGTCCGTTTTTTGGATAAAGTCGTACATTGGGACAATGTAAATCATATATGGCAATTCTATATATGACTTTGGCGCCAGATAACGTAAAATATCACGTACAATAGATGACTGGTATTTCATCGCGCATTGTGCGGATTCATAAATTATCCTTTTCTATTGCGCTATTTTTAATATTCATGGGGATCATTCACTGGGTCCGACCTGGGTTTATTTATGACGAACGGGGGCGGTTTCGGCCGTTTGGTTTAGGATACAAAAAATGCACCGTGTTTCCGATATGGCTTGTCACCATTGTCCTGGCGATTTTCTCGTATCTCTTGGTCCTGTGGTACATTGGTCTGGATTGACACCCTCCCCCTCCTTCCTATTTCAACCCCCTATTACATTTCGTTGCTCAAGATGTATTGAAACGAAATCAGAGTACCGACCAAGGACGCAAAATAGAGCCAACACATGTTCCCCACGGTGTTTTTATTGAGGATAATCTGCAGGAGGTTTCTGACACGGGCAGTGTTGATACCCTCTTCGTCGTCGGTACGTATTTCAAAATCGTACTTGGCATTGTTCTGGTATATTTCTTCCAAGACGGAGGGGAACGTTTCCAGAGACATGACGTTTAGCAAAAAGTCATAGTAAATATTGGCCCCGGGGAACACGTACTTGTTGGTAAAAAACTTGTGCTGGAAGATGCCGTTCATGGCGTCTTGAAGGGCCTTGTTCATGAACAGTTTGACGAAACCGTACCCTACCACATTTTCAAACGGTCCCACCATGGTCCGGTTATTCGTGAATAAAAAGGTGAATCCCAAGATGACTGAGAGGACGATGGAAATCATACGCGCCGCCGCTTGGTAGTTCTGCCCCCGGTAATACAGAGAGTAGGTCAAGAGGGTCGTACCGAGTAGAACGACAAAGAGTGCGACGACCAAGAAGAAGCGGCCCCGGGTAATGACCCGCATCACGGAGACCAAGACCTCTTCCCAGAAATATTTAAACGTCTGTTCTTGTCCGTCTATGTCCACCGCGAAGTTACCGGTTTTGAACGCCATCACCATGGCGTCCAAGACACCGTTTTGATTGATCAAGAGCATGACCTGGTGGTTCAGAATGCCGCTGTAGAGAAACGTCAAAAAGGGCACGACCACAAGAAGAAACAGAATGAGCACCGAAAGGTAAAACGTCGGTGGCGAGGTCGCTTGATCGGTTTGCAGTTGTTTCCATGAGGCATTGAGTTCCGACATTTGTTGTTTGATGCGTTGATTCTCGGCCAAGAGGGCGGCCGGGCCGGATTCTTGAGACGGCGCTGATGGTGCCGTGACCGAAGACATGGTTACTATATCATCATATAGTTTTGCTTTGTGCTGCGGCGCGGGAGCGCGTGCAAATTTCTCCCAGGCAAACGGTCTAGGAAATTATAGAAGAACCGTGTCCTCCGTCAACGGGCGAAACATGGACGGCGCCCCCAAGTTGATAGAAAACGGCGTTCGCCATTACATGCATACCGTGTTGCATAAATGCTACGAACAGCGTATTCATCTTTATTCAACGGTTCTCAATGTGGGCATCTTGGTCGTATTCATTTTGGTGGTCGGTTGCGCACTCTGGTATGGTTCTTCCCGGAAATTGTCCCCGGAAGAACAGAAACGTAAAATGGTCAAGGAGCAGCAACATATATTGTCTAAAATACGGGATTTTCAGGTTCAGAAACAGCATCAGCGGGAACAACTGTCGGAACTGATGCGGCGGGTGGAACCCGCGACGACCCCTCTTTCAGGGGGTGCTGGTGCCGAGGCAGCCTCTGTGGATCTCGTCTACGCCATGGCCATGGACGAACGGCGTTAGGACGCGGCCGCCGCCACTGCGGACCAAGACATCGTGTGGTATTTCGCCCAATAGGGTATATGCCGCATGTCTTCCGTAGAAACTCCTCATCCTAAAATTCGTTTGAATGAGGCCGACCAAGAGCCGGTTCTTTCTTTCCGTTCTGGGTCTGTAACAGGATCCGAGCAGGGGGGATCCGTACCCGGACCGGGGTCCGACGATTCCCCTCCCTATGAATTGCCGCCCTCGCCCCAGGATTCGGCCCGTTTAGAAGAAATCTGCCAATCCATGTTTGACCAAGACCCCGGGCTCCAAGTATTAAAATTATCCGAGCCCTTGCAAGGCGACCTGGATTTCCATTTCTTGGGGGACCGCGCGGTCCGTGAAATAGAACTGGCCGAGCACGGGCATGTGACACGTTTGACGGGACTGCCGGCTACGTTGCAGATCCTGACCTGTGTGCATAATGAGCTCCAAGAACTCTCCGACCTGCCGGCTTCCTTGACCGCCATCCATGTCTCGCACAATCATCTGTCTACGCTGGATTTTAGCCAAACCTCGCAATTGCGGGTCATCCGGGCTGAACACAATCGCCTGTACGCCGTGGAGGACTTACCGTCCACCCTGGAAGAGTTGTATGTGAGCCATAACCGCCTGTCTGAACTGAATTTGATTGGACTGACCCAACTGCGGATCTTACATTGTGAGCACAATCGTCATCCGCTTATTCTTAAACATGTGCCGAGTCAGCCCATGCAAATCGTCATGGACGACGGCCCTCTCAACCAACTCCAGCCGGAAACGGGGGAGACCGAACCGGCCTCCCAGAACAAGGCGCCTAAAATAGACTACGTCCAGGCCCTCAACAGTTACATGGCCTACAAAACCAAGTACGAAACGTCTGCCCGCCGCTGGCGCCTGGCCAAGAAAGGCGCCAGCAAGAAGACCAAGGACCCCGGCCACCCCCCCTGTGTCCATTGTGCGGCGAACGTGGGCATGACCTTTTCCTACAAGGACCAACAGTATCATGCTCAATGCGGGGCGACGGCGGCCCTGAAAAATTGCGATTTTGACATTCATTTGAAGGCGGGGGCGTTTGTTTCCTTCCACCAATTTTTAGAAGAGGAAACGGCCAAATACGACCAAGAAAAACAGGATTTTATGCAGCAGAAAATGCAGACCTTGTTTGGGTACCTGCCTGAAAAAGACTCGGCGGAACTGTTTAAACGACGTTTAGAGGCCTACGTGGAAGACGCCCAGTTCCACGACATCTTGGTCCAAGACTTTACCAACATGTACCACAACCCCGCGCGCCAAGATTTGATAGACAAGGAATTGAAACGGATGGCCGAAATCAAGGCCGACATTGCCACCTCGCTTCATAACTACCGGACGGACCCCACGAATCGGGCCCTTTTGCACGCCGCCGTAGAAGAACACGTGCAGTCGCTGGTCCCGATCATTCAACGTCTCCGGTCCCTCAAATACCCGGTGATGGAAATGAACACCACGTTGAACCAAGAGGGGGAACCGGTATGCGCCTCCTTATTCCAATGCGGGTTTGACCTGGAACGCCTGACGTATACTCTGCAAGCACCCGAAGTGGTTACCTACCAAGTGTGAGGTTCGGGTCATGGTGCGTTCTTCGTCTCTAACAATGGTTATAGTTGTCCACCCCGGTCCACACCACATTGTTGGTGGCGGCCCAGTTTTTCTGGGCACAGATGGAGGTCATGGCAGTGGACGAGATGGCGGATGGACTAAAGGAATATCCCGCACGGAAATTGCCCAGATTCTTTGTTCCGGCCACACAGTAGCCGCGAGCGTCCTGGGTCCAGTAGTCGGGGCACACCAAACGGTCGGGCGGAAAGGCGGCAACAGTCGTGGAAGAATTCATATTCATGCCGATATAGGTCAAGAGACAAATGAGGACAATGACCGCAATGATCACGAGAACCACATAGTATTCCATGAGTAGAACACGTCTATAGTATAGTATACTAGTATACTATAAGGATTTCCACGGTGGGTGGTCGCTAAAATATGAATTATTCCACATACAATGACCCCGCGAAGCCACGTATTTTAGACACATACAACGGACGGGTCAATATCTTGGAACCCCCGGACGCCACGGTCCAATTCAAGATGATGGAACGCATCGCCATTAAAAACAAGGCCACCGAATTCCGCAACCCCCTGGAAGGGGTCTGGGAAACCAACACGCTGGCCCGGGTCTTCTTCTCCGCCGAAAACGTCCAAATCCTGCAAAACGGTCTCCGGGCCGGCGTGTACCGTCTGTCCCAAGGTAAGTATGTGATCCCCCCGCAGAATCAGGACGCCCTCAAAATCATCATGCGCAGCACCTTTTTGCAGTACGCCAAGAATGCGCCCGACCATATTCCGGAGCAAGTGGAAACCCTGAATAACCTGGTATGGGATTATGCGATTCCGTTTGTCTACAACGAGGCCGTTTCCTATGTCCGCTATCTGGAAGACCAGAGTACCTTGGTCGTGCCCCTGGACCGCGAAGTCCGCCCCGACCGCGAATACAAGCAACTGTCTACCAACCCGTTTATTTGATTCGGACCGCACAAAAGTTCCGAATCAACCCGTTTTAGAAACTAAAATCTTTTTACCAAAATCCAGGGCCTTGGAAAACCACGTGCCTCCCTCGTCAGTGGTGGTCTCTGTCTCTTTTTTAGCAGCAGGCCGGGGCTTGGACCCTTCCCCCATTCTGTCTCCGTGGCCGTAGTTTCCGCCCAAATGGTGCACCGGCAAGGGTGGAGGCATCGGCGCCCCCGCCCCCCCTCCTTCCATATTCCAGTCCATGCCCCCCATCATCGGGGCCGACCCCATGTCGGGACCCATCGTGTTGCCGTTGCCGTTGACCAAGACCGGTGCAAAGATGATTTTGCCCGTTTCCTCCCCCCCTCCTGATTCCTGGCCGCCCTTGCCCCACGGTATGCGGCCGCCCCCGGTCATGGCGGCCGGTGAAGTGGTCGCTACGGAAGGAGCAGTGGCGGCGACCGGAATCAGGCGCGATTCCTTCACCACCTGTATTTGGTCCTGTTCACGGAGTCCCTCGTAGTCGTTGGTCATCAGGGTGAAAATGACGGCATTGTTCTTGGTCAATACCATGTCGTGGATGAACCACAGTCGGTCCGGCTTGGTGTCTCCCTGCAAATGAACAAATTGTCGTTTGGCGTAGGCCTGGTTCGGCGTCAATTCCGACACTTCGGGAGGCAGTCCCAGACGGCTTTGTGGCGGCGGCGCCGACGACGTCGGTCCCGTAGCTAGAGGTTGAGAGCGCAATTTCCATATGTCTTCTTCTCCTGATTGCGGCTTTCCTGCCGCCGAGCCCGAAGTGTCCAGGGCCAGGCCCTGAGCCATGTCTATGCCACTGGCATCTCGGGGCGATGGCGTATAATCGTCCACCCCCCGATACTGGGGCGTATCGTGGTCTTCTACAGACGGATCCGATACTGGTTCTTGGGAAGGTGACGGCGTCATCTCCTGGTGCAAGATGTCATGCACCTTTTTGTGCAAATCTTGGTGCGCTTCGGCCGCCTGGGCCACCTTTTCCACCTGTTTGGCAAAGGCCACCGGGTCCGGGATGCGCGCGTAGGACATGGACTCCAACTGGTCAATATTGTCCTCGGTGATGATGCGCATTTGTATGTTGATGGTCTGCAGCTCCTGAATGAGCAATTTCATGGTATAAGGTATTTCCACCACACTGAAATTGCGGCCAAACCGTGTGACCGTTTCCAGTCGCAACTGCGACCCGTCGCGCACATGCTCGTTCAAGAATTTCAACGGACCGTCCGTCATCGGGCTCATAAACAGGTTCTTGGTCGGATTGTAAATCGCCAGCATCCCCGTCTGGTTGCAAACGGCCACGTAATACTTGTCGCTCCGTTCCATCATAGACTCGTTGAGGAACCCCGCCGCCCCGTGTGCCAAGATGGAATCGCGCTCCATTTCCCCGATACGCAGCCCCCCGTCGTTGGCACGTCCACCCACCGGTTGCTTGGTCAACGCGCTTCGGGGCCCCAGGCACCGGCTCTGTTGCTTGTCTTTCACCATGTGCTTCAACCGCATGTAGTAGACGGTACCCAAGAAAATACTGGACTCAATCTGTTCGCCCGTCATACCGTTGTATAGGATCTCGTTGCCGTACGATTCGTAGGCGGCGTCGGTAGGGTCGTCCTGCTTCTGAAGCATGAGACCGAAGTGCTCCACCTTGGCGCCCTTTTGCCCAAATGCGGTGCAGTCGGCAAATCCCCCGTAAATGCAGCACGCCTTGCCCGTCACCGACTCCACCAACTGACCAATCGTCATGCGCGACGGAATGGCGTGGGGGTTGATGATGATGTCGGGGCGGATCCCGTCCTTGGTAAACGGCATGTCCGCCTCGGGAATGACCATGCCGATGGTGCCCTTTTGTCCCGCGCGACCGGCGAATTTGTCCCCCATGGCCGGAATACGCTCCTCTCGCACCCGGACCTTGGCCACGCGCTCCCCCTCCTCCCCCTCAGTCATATACGTCTTGTCCACGTAACCGAGCTGCCCCTTCTTGGGTTTGACGGAGAGGTCGCCGCGTTGTAGCGCACCCGCTAAAGCGGAAGAGGAAGTGGTCGCAGTCATCCCAATCAAGATGGTTTTTTCGTTGACGGGGGTCCCCTCGCGCACCAATCCGGCCACGTCCAACTGACTGTAGTCGTACCCAGGTTTCATGCCGACCACCGTCTCCGCCACCCCCTCTATTTGCGTAAATACCTTGTCTATCGGCACCGAACCGTCCGTCGCGTCACCGCGTTCCTCGTGTGCGGAATACGACGTGTACATGGTGGTACGGAACATGCCTCGGGCCAGCGCCCCCTCGTTGATGAGAATGGCGTCTTCCACGTTGTACCCGGTGTAACAGGCGATGGCCACGATGGCGTTGAATCCGTAGGGATGCTCTTCGCGGTGAATGTAGTCCAAATACCGGGTCTTGACCAAGGGAACCTGCCCGTAGTGCAACACCGCGGCACTCTTGTCCATGCGCATCTGGTAATTGGAATGGTACAGCGACGTGGCCTGTTTGCTCTGGCCGCACGAAAACAGGTCGCGGGGAAACTGATTCATCTCGGGGAACGTGACCTGATTCCCCATCACCCCCAGAAGCAACGAGGAATGAATCTCACAATGAGTATAGGATCCTGCGGAAGACCGATGCCCAGCTTTGACTGCGTCATGGAACGTCGTCATGTCCATGGCAATATAGGCATTCTCCGTCTCGCTGCTGTCAATGTAGTCTATCACGGCCTGCTGCTTCAAAAAGTCGGTCAATTTGGTGGGGGTCTGTTCCAACGATTCGCCCACGCCTTCGTACAATTCATGCAGTCGGGTAAACAGCTGGTCTGCGGTGACGTCCACCTTGGGAAGACGGGGGTTCCATCCGCGGACCAAGCCGTCCCACGAAATATGGGGGGAGGACAGATGTTTCTGAACGTCGGCGCGTTCTATGGACAACTTGCCCCCCTCGTCCGTGTAGAAAATAGGACGGCACAGACGCCCCGAATCCGTGTAGATGGACATCTGGTTGAGGCGATAGTCAAAGGTCACCGACGTATGCAGCGGAATCATGGCGTTGCGGCGGTAAGTGCGAATTTTTTGCACGGCCCCGAGCGGGTCGGTCACGCATCCGGCCCAGAACCCGTTCACCATCACCTTGGTCGCCTGGGCCAGTTCAAAGGGCACGTGATCGGTCACGAAGCGCATCCCGACCATTTCGCGCAACCAGGCAATCATGGGTTCGCGGGAGTACCCACGGGAGACGGCCGTGACGATGGCCAGGTTCTTGTGGATCCCGATGTTGCCGCCATCGGGAGTATCCACGGGGTCAATGAACCCCCACTGGGAATTGTGGAGGAGGCGTGGCCCCACAATTTTAAGACCGGCGTCAATCGGCAAATTGGTTTTGCGCAAGTGACTGATCATGGTATTGAAGGACAGACGGTTCAGATCCTGAATGACCCCGATACGCTTGGTATGGGCGTGCGCCCCCCAGTTGCCTTTGAAGGCTCGGCGGAACCCGTCCTCCACGATGCGCCCCTCCTCGCGGAAAATGGTGCGCTCGTTGTCTTGGATCAGACGGGGGAGATTGGCCGCGTAATTGCCCTCGTTCATGTTGAGTTCGGTTTCAAATTTCAGGTGGATGCGTTTCAATTGCAAGGTATAGTACTCGCGAAAGAGTTCGTGGACCAAATTTCCGACCAATTCCATGCGTTTGTATTTGAAATGGTCGCGGTCGGTCGGCAATTCCCACCCGGCGTGCACGGACAACATGCGAAACACCATGTGGCCCAGATAGTAGGCCTTTTCCAGGTAATTGGTCTCGCCCACGTGCGGCAAAAAATAGTCGGCCAGGATTTCCAGGCCATGGTAGTAGTTTTTCCCCTTGGTCAAGTAGCCCAAATGTTCAATGGCGTTGCGTTGCGTATAAATGAGGCCGGCGTCGTGGACCGAGGGGATGAACACGTCCACCAGAGACGCGTACTTGTCCATGTCCAAGAGGATGGTAGAAATAATGTCGCGGTCACTGAGAACGCCTAAAGCCCGGAACAGGATGAAGAGGGGGACCGGTTTGCGCACATTGGGAATATTGACGACGATGTTGCCGTAGGTGTACTTCTTCCCGGGAGCCATGAGACGGACGGAGAGGGTGCGTACCGGTTTAGTGACATTTTCCGAGACCGAGCGTATTTCCGCCGAATAGAGGTAATCTTGGTCGGCACCGCCGCTACGAATATACAACATGTTGTCGGCGAACTTCTCTTGGGGGATGACGACCTTTTCCTTGCCGTCCACGATGAAGTAGCCGCCGGGGTCGTTGCGGCATTCTCCCATGGTGTACCGGGCCTCTTTGGAGGCACCGTGTAACACACAAAAATTGGATTGTACCATGATGGGGAATTTACCCAGGTAGACCTTTTCCAGCTTTAGGATGCGTTTTTGCACAATACGGCCGGTCTGGGGGTCCTTGTCTATGGTGCTCGCAATGTATTCCCGGATGGTTTTGGCGTCGCTGGGAGTGATGTTGGGGGGTCCCCGTGCTGCGGCCGCATCGGCGGTTTTGGCCACCTTTTTCTTGGGTGGTGCGCCGCCGTGCTGCGTAACTGCAACGTCCTCGTCCTCGGTCTCCTCCTCGTCGGCCTCGCCGCCTCCCCCCGAGAAATCCCCCCGAATCGCCTCTTCCACGGAATCCACCGGCAAGATATTTAGGAATTCTATTTCAATGTCGTAGTGGACGGTCATGGCGTAGGTGATGTTGCGGAGGCGGGCCTCGTTGGGAAACATGAAATGCGGTTCGTTCTGGTCGTAGAGCACCGGTTTGCCGAAATAGATTTTGGAGCCGTCCCGTCCCCCCATGTACATGGTACACTGGGTCCGGTAGTCACCCAGCCCTTCGTCGTATTGGGAGGCGTGCATCCACTTTAGCGGATTCTTTTCCCGGAAGATTTGGAAAATGCCCTTTTGAAAAAAGTCGTTGTAGGATTCCACGTGGTGGTTGACTAAAGCCTGGGGGTTGTCCCGGAAATAGCTGTCAATCATTTTCCATACGAGTTGTTCTGCGGATGCGTGTGGGTCCGATGTCCCGGCAGCACCGGCAGCAGATGCGCTCATAGGGTCGTGGGGTGAGCGACGTTTTACTTACAAACTACGGATAAAAATCGTCAGGATATATATACGTAAAATGGCGTCTCCCTCGGTCTCTTTAGATAATTACCTGTTTGGCCCCGTCTCGGCCCAGTACTGCATCTGGTTCTACATCATTTCCATCTTTGGTTTTGTCTTCCTGTGCTTGAACTTGCTGGGCTTTATTGTGTCGCTCTTCATGAAGAAGGTGCACTTTTCCGTCCCTTTCACGCTCTTTACGTCCGTGGGCACGTGCTTCTTCGTGTACTTCCAGAACCGCCTTCTCTACAACATGTGCTTGAAGTCCGAGGCTTAAGGTCCGGTACCCTTGGTACCTTGGCTGAGCCCTTCAATCCCCGCATCCGTCAGAAAGATAAAATAGGGCTCTATCCCTATTTTATCCGTGCCTTCCCTCGTCGCCGATGGATATATTTTATTACAGTAACCTTTGTCCGCATTCACAAAAGGTGATACAGTTTGTCGTCAAACACCAGCTGCAGTCCAAGCTCTCGTGTATTTGTGTGGACAAACGCAAACGTGACGCCAACAATCAGACCGTGGTGGTGTTGGAAACCGGCAAACATGTCATGTTGCCGCCAAATTTACAGTCGGTGCCGGCGGTGCTATGTGTCAAGAAAAATTACGTCTTGGTGCAGGGCACCGACCCCATTTTAGAATACTTTCAGGCGGCGTTTGGTCTGTCGGCCTCGGCGCAGCAACTGTACGAAAATCCGTACGATGCACCGGCGAACGCAGTGAACCGTCGTCCCCAGGCCATGGACCCGGTGGGGGTGGGAGTCCAAAGTCTCACAGGGAACATGGGGATTTTCTCGGAAACCTATACCCAATATCACCTGACCCCGGAAGATTTAGCCGGAGATAGCCAGAGCCGGCGGCGACCGATGTACGGTTACACCCCGGTAGACCGCCACATGGCCATTGAAACCCCGGAGGACAACTGGCGTCCCGACAAGATTGCCTCCAATATGACGGTAGACGTGATACAGCAGCAGCGGAACCAAGAAATCCCCGTGGTTCAGGTGACCCCGCCGTCGGAATTGTACGGCGCCGGCGCCGGCGCCCCCGGCCCCAACCTGACACGGTCACAACTGTGATTACAGACGCCACAACCGGCTCATTACACGCGTACTGACAGTAGAAATCCAGGGAGAGGTTATATTCATGTACTTTAGGCAAACCCCCTATTACTACCAGCGTACCGGCGGCGACCGGCGCCGGCGCGAAGAAAGCAAACGGTCCAAGGAAGCGCGGAAGACCAAGAGACGGTCCAAGGAAGCGCGGAAGACGAGCAAGCGTCGCCGGAAGTACGATTAGAAGAGGACCAAGGACCTGGACCCCCGGACACAGTGTATCCAAGGAATGTATATGATCCTGGCCCATGGCGTCGTCCACCGCCGCCGATATTTTGGGTTCGTCCAAGATTTTTTACATCTTGGTATTTGTCATTGCATTTTGTTTTAATTTGTTGCGTACAGCCCAAATTGCCCACAGCAAGGTGAATCTATGGCGCAAAATCCTGGGATTCGTCTTGGAGTTTTTGCACAACTTGTATATTGCCGCCATCATTGTGGGACTGTTCTGGTTAAATTTCCAGGTGATGTTGCTGGGATCCTATAACACATTTGGTCTCATTTTCATCAACATCGGGGTGCTGTTTGCGTACTTGTTGTACGGGTTCCTGCGCACCTGCCTCTTTTTCCTCTTCTTTAACCGCACCCTGGGATTCCACGACTGCGGGGAATACTACAGCGTGGTGGACATGTTCAAAGGACAGAAAATCTTGGAACATGGACGGCCCAATTGCGAAAAGAATAATAACAAATGGATCGTCGGTATCCGACTTCTCACCGTATTTGCGGTGATTTTGGACATTGTGTACCTGGACCATTTTTGGTCACTGACGTCCTCGTCCCCCCGAGGCGTACCCTCTGTGACGTCGTTGACATGAAATCCCCCAAGCAATGTATAGGATCCTATACATTGCCTTCATGAACAAGCTCCAAGAACTGGGCAAGGAATTGATGCAATTCACCTACGCGATTGGGTTTTTCAGTGAACTCATTCTCGCCATCTTGGTGCTCTATGTCTTGTACGAACGCTCCCTGTCGTTTTTCCCCGATGCAGTATATTTAGTCGGATTTGTGGCCAGCGTGTATTTGAACCGCGGGCTGAAAGAATGGCTGCGGGGTCGGCGTCCCGCGCGCCCGGTCAAGTTCCTGGCGGCGGAGAATTTCGGTACGGCGACGGAGATGCAGAACGCGTACGGCATGCCGTCGGGCCATGCCCAACAGGTGGCCTACTCGCTCGTGTACTTGTACGCGACGACCGGGGAATGGATGCCGTGGACCGCCATCGGCACGGTCATCGGGGCGCTCATGGTCTGGGAACGCTGGCAGTTCCGTAATCATACATTGGGCCAGCTCGCAGCGGGACTCGTGGTGGGTGCCGTCGTTGGCCTCGCGGTGGTAGGATTGCGGGATTTCGTATTCAAGGCGACGGATGCGGCACGTGCAAAACCGAGTGCAGCGACACCCCCTCCTCACAAAGACGTATAGGATCATTTGGTAGGATCTCCATGCACGAAATTGTGCAGTAAAATATCCGTATTGTGGTTGTAGACCTCGCCGCAGAGCATCTTGGAAGATTCGTACATTTTGCGCAACACGTCGTTGGGGGCGGTCGTCCCGGTTTTGATGAGACCATGTTTGGTCAGGAAACGCCGTATTTCGCTCATAGGGGTCTGTTTGAGACGGTACGATTGCGTGGTAATGTCTTTGCGAAGGGTGCGGTTGGAAATGAGAACCCCTACCTTGGCATAGGTGGGGGATTTGCCGACCTTGTAGGTGCGGCGGTTGGTGCGCTTTTGTCGTACATATTTCAAATCTGGCCCTGGACCTGGCCCTGGCCCCCCTGTACTGCTCCCTCCTCGCTCCGCGGCGGCCGCGGCGGCCGCTTGTTGGCGCATCATGGTACGGTAAGTAGGTATCTGACCGCCTTTCAGACAACCGTAGGCGGGAGCGGCCAAACGTAAGGGGGATGTTTCGGTAGGCGCAGGAAAATGCATGGAAACGTTTTCGTGAGGTAAGGGTGCCATAGATGCAAAGGGGCTCGGTCCGACGCCCCCGTGGAAACGTTTCAATGTATGGTTCGGTAGCGAAGTTGGACCCAAGGATGCCGACGGTATAGAACCTATTCCTGAAGTGCTCCCTGAAATACTGGCTGTAGGAGAAGGCATGGGCACCGGCACCTGTACTGGTGCAGGCACTGGCGCAGGCGCAGGCACCGCAGAAACCGGTCGGGAAGGATAGGCGATTTCTTGCTCTTTTTGTTGGACTTGGTCCGTCAGCCCCATGAGATAGTCCAACGTATCATCTAAATCCGTCTTGGTATCCGAGGTGGTGGAGGACGCAGTGCCGCTTTCATTGCCTCCGTGCATGCCCTCTTGCATCATTTTTTGGTAGTTGGATTCTTGATGCCGACGGATGAATTTCAACAATGCATGGCGTTTCATGGTCCGGTTCACATCACGCGGTCTGGGCGGAGGACGCATCTTAAGAGGAGCGGCATCGCCATCTACGACCGTTTTTTTCCGTTTTCGGGTTCCAGAATCACTGGCCGTGCTAAAATCCACGGTAATTTTCTTGTAATCCATGTTATCACGTAACTATACTATACAGTTATGTGATACTAGCCCAAGCAGCTGCGAACGCTCGCTACAAATACAGTCCGTAGCAACTTTCGGGAAGACTCGGTGCTTTCTTTTCGCCGTGGTTCAGAAACTGTTTGTGACCTTGCACCAGATCCACCATGGTGAGTTTCCGACGCAGATCTTCCGATTTGCCGTAAATACGGCGACCGTGCGCGATTTTCGTGTAGGTAAACAGGAGCTCCATGTCCCGTCCGAAATGCACGAAATCCTTCTTATGGGATTTGAACCATGCCTCGGTTGCCGGGGTCGTACCTTCTTCAAATGTCCAACCGTTTTGCTCCACCTTTTGCAGGAAAATGCGCATGAGTTCTTCCGGCGTGTATTCTTCCACGGTGAAACGCCAAATGAACCGCGAGGCCAGACCCGGGTTCATGCCGAAAAAGCACTCTTTGACGTCCTTCTCGTACCCGGCCACGATGACCATGAGCTCGTCTTTATGATCACTCAGTGCCTCACACAAGGTGTCTATGCATTCCTTGGAAAAGCTGTCGCCGCCGTCCTCGCCCTTGCCTCCGCATCCCAGGGAATATACCTCGTCAATGAAGAGACAGCCCCCTAAACATTCCTGGACCACCTTTTTCGTCTTAATGGCCGTTTGCCCCAGGTACCCCGCTACCAGATCGTTGCGTGTCACTTTGCGAAAAACCCCGTTTTTCAAAATGTCCAGCTTGGAATACATGGTACCGATGAGTTTGGCTGCCTGGGTCTTACCCGAACCCGGAGGACCATAAATCACCATGTGCTTGAAATCCTGTTCGCGGTTGAGATGCAATCCCTGCATGAAGTATAGGAGCTGGTCCAAGAGGGAATCCTTGAAGGTTTTCAGACCAATCATGGCGTGAATTTGCCGCAGCTCGGGTCCAATGTTGTGCAGGGCCTCCAAATTGATGTTGGATTGCGTCCCGGGAACATAAGGGTGTGTCTCTATGATACGGATTAAATCTGCCAAACACGTAATATCTTGTTCAATGATGACTTTGGGCAGAGGAACTGTGGCGACCACCTTGGAACGTTGTATAGGGGCGGGTAAGGGCGTGGGTCGTCTCACGGCGGATACATGTGGTTCGGTGGTTGCCCATTCGTCTATTTCTTCTTGGGTATTTTCCATCTCATGCACTGGGCCAGGGAATGAAGGGCTCGGATTCCATGTGAATCCATGCGTTGGCGTTGGCGTGGGTGGGTAAGAACATGGACGAAGATAGAGTTCATAATGACCTTGACATATGGTCAAGAATTGAAGGTAATCGTGAGTGGATATTACACCGGGGGGTACATTCTGAATATGGTGTAAATAAGAGTGGAATTTGTTATTAGTATGCGGTCCGCCAGGATGCATGATGGTGTCACTGCTGGTCTGAACTTATATCGTCGTTTGGGTTTATGTGGCTTTGCACAGATGAGTGTAGATGGGCACGCGCAGCTGTGGAAAATCCGTGTAAAAAAGAAAATGGTCTATCCTATAGAAGGGGGTCGTCGTTATATGTCCTTGCCCAGAAATACGAGTTTATCCAAGAAAACGTCCCTGAAGTTGGATAGGGTGGGGTTACCCGCGTCGCCTACCACTAGGACTGGTTTACCAGCTTCGCTTACCCTTGGCAGGACTGGTTCACCAGCGTCGCTTACCCTTGGCAGGGTTGCTTCGCCTACACGTCTCCTCGTGGTTGGATACTACAATCACAGCAACCTCGGCGACGAACAGTACAAGTCCACGATAGCGCATGTCATGAAACGGGTCTTTATCAAAAACACCGTTCCCCCGGAAATCACCTTCATAGATTGCGACCAACTCAAAGATTACCAAATTCTCCCCCATACTATGGTGGTTCTAGGAGGAGGCGACGTTTTGAATCCGTATTTCTTGGACAAAATGTATGCCAAATTCGTGCTTTCTCCTGATGGTCCACCCCCCCTCTCTTTGGTGGCTTGTTCCGTCGGGGTCCCCTATAATGACATCTATCTCCAACCCGAACACCGGAAAAAGCTGGACATGTTTGACGCCATTTTCCTACGCACCAAGCAAGACCTCCAGGCCTTGCAGACCCATCTCCCCCCCGAAAAGATACATTATTTTCCCGATACATCCTGTTTTGCCTTGGAATATATTGCGAACACTACCCAATTCAGGCAGACCATGGTGCCCCCGTTTTTTTCCCTATACAATCGTATTCTGTCTACCCGAAACAAACGGAAAATCGTGGGGGTCATGTTGTGCCGGCATATTTATCATCCCAACCCCGACCACCGTCCACGGTACCAAGAAATCGTGCAGCATCTTGCCAACCTGCTGATGCGCCTCGTGAAGGCGAAGTATATGATCGTCTTGGTACCTTTCAATACCAAGCCTTTGAAACCCGGGGAAAGTCCAGACACGAACAAAGAAAACGACGTATTGATTCAACAGGACGTCCTCACATGCGTGCACCCATCCTATCTGCCCTCCATCGTGTCGGTGGATTTTAAATTGACCTTGGAGCAAACTATGCTCCTTTACAAAATGTTCTATATGACCCTACCCATGCGGTTCCACGCCACGCTGTTTAGCACATACATGGGGGTACCCATGATCCCTGTATTCACTACCAAGAAAATCACCAATTTTTTGCGGGACATTGACTGGAAATATGGTGTTCGCATGGAAAGGGACCGCAGCGATTTACCTATATCATTGGATGAAGAACAATGGTTTGCATTATTTCGTCAATTGGTGCGCGCCGACGCGTATTTATCCGGCAAAAATCGGTTGCTGGTCGCGACCCAAGAATTTAAACATGCCACATTAGAAAAAGGCGCCGTTCTCAGGATGGAATTGCAGGGCGAGGGACGAAGGATACGTGAAAATAGTGCGAAGAACACCATATCTGGTAGTCCCGCTACGGGCCGCACGGCCTCGTTTTTGTTGTCCGTGTTTGATACGACCAACGATACACCACGTTTAGCCGATGTCGTTTCCGAGGGTACTCTTTCGTTGGTCACCCCCCGTCAAGCACAGGAAGAGAAGGAGGACCGAGGTGGGAACGCGTCTCCTTCGTCAGAAATGAACCGCATTATCCAACGAACCTACACGAAGCTTCAACAGTTTGCCGCGGAATACGGGGTCGCGGATTTTCGTGAATTGTCCGAGCCCCAATTGCAACAAATTGCGGTATGCGTGGTCAGCTACTATTTGACCGGGAACATTGATTCGCGCTACAACCATGGTCTTCAAGAAAAAATGTTTTGCGCCAATTATCCTTACCGCGAAGAATGGAGCTGGGTATGGAAACATGCCCGCAGTCAATCCTATAGTTTGGACGTTGCCCCCGAACCCGGACCGTTTCCCATGCGATTCAATCTAGATTACATGGATCAAAATGACCGTTCAGGGGTGCATCGTTCGGGATGGAAATACGTCTATGATGCGGTCCGGGGGTACCATGACCCCCATGCGAACCTGTTCTTGGACCTCTACGTGGACCGTACGTTTCACTGGAAACGCGATATTTACAAATACGTGGATTTGATCCCCTATACACGTCCTTGGATTGGGGTCATTCATCACACCTTTGAAGAGGAATTTACCCCCTACAATACGACGGCGCTGTTGCGATGCCCCGAATTTATAGCGAGTTTGGGATGTTGCCGGGGACTGATTGTGTTGTCCAAGACACTGCAGGCCCAGTTGCTGAAACAGTTACCTACCGACATTCCCGTGTATATGATGACGCATCCGACCGAGATGGATGTTTCGGGGTTTCAATATAGTGCATTTATACGCAACCCTGACAAGAAATTGCTGCATATTGGGGGGTGGATGCGCAACCTGTTTTCGTTCTATCAGATGGAATTGGCGCCGTCGTATGTGATGATTCAACCCACGTCCGAATGGAAACGGGTCAACGAACACCGGGGGCGTAAGGACCGAACCGAAAGAACGGACGGGTTGTTCTCCAAACTGATATCCGATGAGCCTCATGGACCCGACGAAACTGCCGTCATGACCGAAAACCCTGGTCCGTTGGGGGGTACTGAGGAGAGAAAGCTGACGCTGAGCCGGTGGTTTACATGTTTTTCTCGGCCCCGGCCCCCGTGCCCTTCCTCGGCCCCGTGCCCGGCCCCTCCCCCGGCCCCGTGTTGTTGCACAAAATCCGCCGTCGCCCTTGCCACTCATGTACCTCTCTCTGGACCACCGCCGCCGGCGGCGGAAGCGGCAGCACCACCACTTTCCCAGGATCGTATACCCCCCGCTGCCCCAAGAATGGTGGTGACGACGACCGAGGTCACGTTGCGTAAACTCGCCCTCAAAGGGCGTAATATGGACAATTATTATCCGCCGGCGGTGTGTTGGGGGTCGGACCCGTCCTTCTGCTGGGACGGACTTGCTACGACCACGTCCCTCCCGTACTGCTCGTCCAACGCCTTTGCGTCATCGTCATCGCCATTCGCGTCAAATCAGGCACCATCCATGAACCGTTTGGCCGCCAACAATTGGATGAAGCATCTGTGGAACTATATCCGCCGACTTTGCCTGAACCAGGCCGTCGCCGACTATGTGGACAATGCGAGTTACGATGAACTTCTCACCAAGAACGTGGTATTTTTGAACTTAGTGGACGGGTCAGCCGTGAACACCCTCCTGGAATGCTTGGTACGCCATACCCCCGTGTTTGTGAACCGCCACCCCGCCGTCGTGGAAGTTTTAGGCGAATCGTACCCCATGTATTTCCGCGACCCGTCCGAGGTTCATACGATGTTGTCGCAACACCCCCAGCTCATTTATAATACGCATCTTTACCTAAAAAAACTGGACAAGACGCCCTACAAAATTGAGACGTTTTTGGCGACCCTCAACGCCATCGTGACCGAATCACACACATAAAGCTGTCCACCAATGAATGGTATAGGATCCTCTCTTTCGCCTTATTTGAACGTATTTGAACGGTTCCAATGTCTAGGCGTATCATGGTGTTTACTCAAACGTATTCCAACAACCGTCATCGGCTCTTTGATTATCATGACTGCGATGCAGTGGATATTCGGTTTCGTAATGCATTTGATAAGACCGTCTATGCTTTTCACAATTCCCCTGCGGATTATATTCAAGATATTCTGCGCAACCATTCCTATTTCCAAGAATTGGACAACTTGGAGGTCATTCGGTATGACAATATGAGTTATCCTGAATCGTTTCGTCGCACCTTGCAAAAATGCAAGTCCGAGGGATACGATTACATGGTGTTTCTTCAAGACGACGTATTTTCGTTGGGCGAGGGCGAGGCCGCGGCACATTTAGACGATTTGATCTCCTACATTCAGACGGGCGATTTCCAGATGTTGCACCTGGAAAATTACATCTTCAAGTTTGAGGCGGAACCGGAGACGTTTTCGGCTCCACCGGTCGTCCATGACAATGGAGCGGCATTCAAGGTGTTTGCCAATGATAGCAAGCATTTTGAGGCGTCGGGTCAATGGGCCATGGACGACGGTCCATTTGTAGCTCATATAGATTTCCTGTTGGAACTGTTTGATGCCAAGTATTTCACGTTCCCGACCATTTGGCCCGCGGAGGGGTATATCAACGAAAAGGTCAAGCTTAACCCGATTGTTAGGTACAGTGCTTCGCACAAATTTTTTCGTCGGTACAACGCGGTGGGACCCAACGATTGGAACAAGGTGCAGGAATTTGGGGAACTGGACCGGTTATTTGCGGCGACGTAGTACGGCGCCCATGTCTGCCGCGATGGCGTCCAGGGTTCGCGACAAACGGTGGGAGGGGTTGCCCGATGCGTCCATGAACACGGGTTGGGCAATGCGCTCCAGATAGGCTTCGTCGTCGGTGGTCAAGGTCAACACATCATTGATGGCGGATCCAATACCGTCTTCGTCTAATTCATGGACATGTATGAATCGGTCGGGATTAAAATAGGTGGTCACGTGGGGAGCGCCCCAGTAAATCGGGACGGTGCCGGTGAGCAGAGCATGGGTAATTTTTTCGGTCACATAATGCCCTCCTCGGGAATTTTCCATGGCCAGGGTAAATCGGTATTGGCCGATGATGTTGCGAAATTCTGGGCTGGTGTAGGGGGCCTGAATACGGGGGACATTGTTGCGGAATTGTCCACCGTAATCCACGGGTACGTACCGTTCCAAGATGTCCAAGAAACGGTTGCGGTCCGGACCGTGGGGGTTGGAAATCACGGTGCATACCCGGGCCAAGCCCGGGGGCATTTCGCTGAACCGATGAGAACGTTCTTCCAAGGGTGCCAAGAGTCCCGTAGAGTATAGGTAGGGAACAAATTCTGGGCAGCACACGACATTGTCATGCGAATCAGCGGGCATCTCGCCCCATAAGACGCAGTCGTAGTCTCGGTATTGGGGGCAAATCCGGCATTCGCCGGAAAAGAAGATGGTGTAGGTCCAAGTTCGGGTCGTGAGCATAGAGGTCCCAAACAGGGATTCCAGGAGAATGTCGGCCGCGGCGGGATCGCGCGTGACCGAGACCGATGCCTCCGGACCAAGAGCCGTGCTCAAAAGTTTCAAGAAAAAGCCCACTGTGACCGGGTCGGTGCCTTCCAAGAATCCGGGCCAAAACGCGTTGCAATAGACGGTCCACCGCTTCTTCTCAGTCGTCATGGGTCCACAATATGAAAATGTGATCTCATGGTTCTATGTGGGTTTTTTATCCATTGGTGGTGGGGGTCAGTTGTATCGCGAAATACAATGTTCTAGAACATTTT
>Ga0164297_10001424_pt1 | contig 25441 bp, 7 predicted proteins | sample GEODES058metaG_FD_113539 | JGI IMG/M metagenome (GOLD analysis project Ga0164297, IMG submission 113539) | Dystrophic lake water microbial communities from Trout Bog Lake, Wisconsin, USA - GEODES058 metaG | ecosystem: Environmental > Aquatic > Freshwater > Lake | place: USA: Trout Bog Lake... | reverse complement strand
CTCTTTATCTTATATTTATCAAAGCCATTATCTGCTAGTTTAACTCTTGTAATCTGTATACCAAACACCCGGACTAACCTTTAAAAATTCTGAAATTTTACTATTATCATTTAGAATATTAACCGGATTATTTTTATTTCCATCCCATGCTGTTCCAATTTGTTTAATTACAGTAACATGTGTTCCTTTGTTTAATAAATTAGTCAATGTTATGGATTTAGAAACACCATCTACTGTAAAGTCTGCTGGTAAAGTTATATCTCCAGCAGGGCTATATGGGTTAACATTAACATTATGTACTTTATAAGGTTGTTTTTTCAAACGTATATTTCCTATAAAGAATGTCCAATTACTGCTATCAGATTTAAATGTCAATCCGCTAGTATGAGCTGTTGTACATCTATAGGTATAGCTACCAATATTAACAATATCTCCTACATTATAGTCAACACCACTTGCCCACGCAGAACCGTCATTATATCCGCCGACAAATACTTCAATATCTGCTGGAACTTGAGCTACAGGCAAATGGGTTTTTGTATCATTGATAGGATACAACTGAGGAGCAAAACTTAAATTAACTGTGCTTGTGCCGTCACTAATAATTTGTTCTGTAATGGTAGTTTCAGTATATGGGATTGTTTCAGTTGGCCCGATATCTTGTACAAACGCACCTTTTTTGTGTAATTTATAAACACCAGTACCTAATGTACCTCTGCGTAGTCTACTTAATACATTTCCTGAAATAGCAAAATATTCAATACGTTCGCCTCGTATTTCAATTACACCTGGTTTATTAGCTGTAGGATTTGGAATATCAAAATTACCAGCATCTGTTAAAGTAATAGTAGTGTCGTTCCAATGTAAATCTTTAGCAAGAGTAGTTCTCTTACTTAGACTTAGACGTTTGTAACTTACACGATTTAACATATCTTTAAACTGCATGTAAGCAATACCTGCAGCCAGTACATTACTACCAAAAGTAATAAATGTTAGTTTATCAGTACTGATAGGTAATTTTGCTAACTGTACACTTTGATTATCATCATTTAATTTATAATCAATAGTAGGCGTTAGTAATACACCATTCTTAGTTATCCAAACATAATTATCACTTAAAACAGTTCTGTCTAATTTTATCAGGCCTGATGCTAGATTTTTATAGTAATAATAATCAGCAGTATTTGGTGTTAAGGTAACATTTGATGTCACATTCACACTTGATCTTCTTATATCTAGTACAGAATGATTGTAAGAACTTATAACTTCTACCACATGAGTATTGTCATAGGCTTGAGTAAATGTAATAGTCTGAGATGTAGGATTATAAAAATAACTTTCATCGGTAGTAATACTTACTAATAGGGTTGTATTTTCATATAAAGTATAAGCATTTTGTGTCAATGTAATTGTGATCCCCGAAAGATCTACAGTATAATCCGAGCCTAGTTTCAGAGCGATACCATCTGCAAGTACATTAATATTTTGAATAGTAGCAGAATAAGGAGTAACCTTTGCTGGATCTATATTATATTGTAATTGATCGTTTTCAATAGTGAAATAATTATCATTAGGTCCTGTTAAAATAGTTTGATCCACACGAACTATCATATTTGATTCATAAGGTAAACTTGTGCCGACAGGATATGCTAGCGAATATGTTAAACTTACACCATCTGTTGCTATTATTTCTTTATTAGTAATAGTAAAAGTCTGCTGACTACCACTCACAATTATAAAATTAATTAAACTTCCTGCCGCTGGGGGTGTAATAAACTTAAACCCAACAGCATTGGCAAAGTCGTAACTACTGTCTGTTTTAAATAACTGAGGATTAGACACAATTCCGTCAATATAAACTATCGATGTTATGTCTTTAAGCCAAGGAGCCTTGGTTACAAATTCTGTTGTAATTCCATCGCCAACAAAATAATCAAGATCGAGAATACCAGAACCAGCAAATCCTATATTGAATACAGTAACAATAGTGTTAGCCGGTGGCGTTGTTGTTAGTATGACTTGATTAGTTTTATAATTAACTGTGTAATCAGTGTTATATGTTTTGATATTGGCGCCAACTTTTACAATCAATGCTTTTGGACTATTTGGTTGTTGCGACAACGTAAATTTGTTTGTATGGCCATCGGTAATAAAATTATCAGTAGCAACATTGGCAGCTCCTGAGCTAGCTCTATCAAATACTTTAATAGCGACTGTATCAACTACTTGCCCTGGAACTACTTCTTCAGGAGCAGGACTTGTTGTAGGAGTAACCATACCGTCCCCGTCTACAATTATATCATCTGCTGACAAACCAGTAGCTGTACTATAAGCAAGATCGCCTCCAACTAATGATGTATCATAATCATTAGCATTTGGTAATATAGATCCATCGCTGGTACTACGTCTTAAAATAAATTCATCTCCGTTAGAAACTGTATACCCGTTTGGAATATGAATTGTATATTGATACAGTCCTGGAGCAACTTGACTATCCGGAGTACCGGTTGATACTGGAGTAGTCATGATAGCATTTTTATTAGTCTGACTACCAGTTCCATAATGTGGATCATCTAGTCTGATAGGACTAATTTTACCAGTAATATTAAGAACTGTTAAATTAGACAGTCCGGTTGGATAAGCGGTAGAATTTAAAACTGCTGTACCATTAGCATTAATTGTAATATCGGTTGGCTGAACTAGAGTTTTAGTAAATGTTAATTCGACTCCTGGATTAATATCCGCATATACAATCGAATTTAGCATAACAGTTTGACTATCAATAATCTCAGTAACTGTTGAATTATAAATTAAAGATTTAACTGTAGCACAAGCTACTACGTCACCAACATTGATGTAAGTAGTATCGGCCACGGTTAACTTTGTACTTCCGGCAAAGTTAAAAGTAAAGACTAATGTTCCGCTAGGAATACTGTCTGGTGCTCTGTTTAAAGTAACAGTATTAGTAGATTGATTTACACTAACAACTTTATGGACCGCACTGCCAATAATTGTACCAGATTGTGTTTTAGTTCCGGTCGCAGTACTGGAATAGCTGACACTGGTAGTAGTACATGCTGTTACTGTGTAAGTGCCGTTGTATGCTGCCGGTAATACATTGTTTACAATAATTGTTTGGCCGACACTATAAGGAGGCACTGATTGAGTATCAAAAGTCAAAGTAACTACCGAACCAGTTCCGCTGGCACCCGTTGTTGTTAATACAGCAACATTAGAACTAAAGCCAATTCCTATAATTCCCATACCTGGTAATATTCCAGTAGCATCTGTTACAACTAAAGTTGTTTCATAACTTCCGGCAGGATTGTATGTTGTAGAATGGCCAGCTGTATTAATATGTGTAACAGTTGTTGCTACTGGGCTACTATCATTAATATTGTAACCAAATTCTAATAGTCCGTTGTATGTTCCTGTTCTATTATCATAACTATCTACATTATTTTTTATTTGATAAATGTTGATATTTGTATTAACAGCAGGAACATATGGCAAAGTAAAACTGTGTGTATTGGCCGCAACAGTTACATAGTAGTCATCAAAGGTACTATCAAAATTGTCCCATTTATCTTTATAGTATGGACTAGAACCCCAACCGGTTTGTACATTAAAACCGAGACCATCCACGATTGTTCCACCATAATCGATTCCAGTCATTACTTGTGCTAGGTCCTTACCTAACATTCCAGATCCTGGCTCGTAATAAAATTCAACACGGTCTGCCGCATTCAGCATCACTGTATTAATAAGATAAGTTACAGACAGGGTAGAACCTTTAGCCGGAGCATTTCCTACAACAAAAGTTAACAAACCAGAATATTGTGTGTAACCATTTGTTGTTGATACCACAGTACTCAATGTGTATAATTCTCTTAGTACAGGTATTCCATTGACTGTTATCGAACTTTGACCAATTCGTATATCAGGTGCCCATGTTAGTGCGAATTTTAACTGGCTTCCGTCACCAGTAAATGTTTGTGTTTGTTGTAATTGTGTTATGTAATTTGTATGACTTACTCTATCAAATCTCATTCCAATAGTAGTTGATCGAACCACACTATCACCAATTATTGCCACAGCTCTAGCTTGAACTCCCGATGGACTTAACCCCCCGTCTAATACTACTTCAGGAACATCTAAATAACCACTACCTGATGTTAATAATACTACTCGAGTTACTTTACCATTATTAATGAAAGCTCTGCCGGTAGCACCTGTGCCGCTTGGGCTAGTGAATACCACGTGCGGAGGAATGTTATAACCAGACCCTCCGTCGATTAATATTAATTCAGTAACAATAAATCCTACATTATCTAACCAGAATTTCCAAGGATAAGTTTGTATAGAAGTATCGCCTGCTACAAGTTTACCGTTTTGTACTGTAACCCCAATTAGTCCTACTTTATCATTTTCGTAAATAGGCATTAGGTCGAAATCAGTAATAGGTAGCTGAGCGGTATCTAAACTTTCATAATTACTTACATATTCTCTAACTTTTGTTCTATAAGGTTTTACTTCCGCTACATAATCTTCAAAATTTGCTAGATTATCCACAGGATAATTTACAGGTTGGTCCAACATTCCGACATTATGCTGTGCTTTAACAAAACTAGTTTTAAATATCCAGTCTACATATACTTGTTCGCTGAATACATAACGTACACTGTTAAAAAATAAATTTAAATATTCTTGCTTTAAGTCATTAACAAAAATATTATTTTTTATGGCATTTAAAATAATTTTTAATTCCGTAGCCGCTACAACATCGAAGCCTTCTCCGTCAAATATACTTGAATCATACCCAACATCAGTGGCTGAGAAGTTGTATAAACTACTCTTGAATTGTATTGTACCGTTTTGAATACCAACTGTTTTATAACTCTGTGTCCAGTCTACACTATTCACATTAGCATATTTTTCTAATAATAGCCATCCGCCATTATTAGACATTTTAATCCTTACAATCTGACCTATTTGAGAATTTAAAGAATTTAAATCTGTAAAAGTATTAACAGAATAGTCTTCTAGTGTATACTGGTTATAACCGCTAGCATACCAATCATCATAAGTCCAATAATTTCTCACATCGTAACTTTGTGTCAATGTTCTAGACCATTGCTTATAAACAGGATCGTAAGTATAAATGCTCCAATTATTGTTTGCTTGACTATCACTGTGAACTAATACCGCATAATTTCTAATCACACAGCGAGTATTGTTATCGTAACCATTACCTTGAGAGATAACTGTAGCACCAGTAACTTGTCCAAGTGTGTTTATTGTTGCTCTAACTACTGCGCCAGATCCTGATCCAACGATTTCTATATAAGGTGATGTGCTTACACTATTAATCGACGGAGCATAACCTTTTCCTGAAGAATTTATGATAATTCCTGTAACTTTTCCGTTAACAATCACTGGCACTAAATTTGGCGAAGCAAAACTAGATGCGTTTGTATAAGACAACTCAGTATCTGTATCTAATGCAAGATCGTATAAACCAGTAACAACGGTTGGTTCTTTGTCATAACTTTCTAGACTGCTTATATTCAATTCAGAAATTTGATTAGTAATCATTACTTGATTAGCATATTCAATTAATTGTTTTAATGCCTCAAAACGATTAATAAACATACTTTGTCTTGGACGATTTTCAACTCCGTAACGAATTTTAAATGGTAGTCTTGGATCAGGAACTACTTTTCCTTGGCTATCTATTCCACATAAACTATCAAACCATTTTTGTTCAACTGTCTTAGGCAAGTTTATATTAGGATCGTTGCTGATCATCTTATACTGTGTATGAATATTTTGATCTGTTTTGTCTATAGTCCAGTATTCTACTGAAAGAACTACATTACTAGATGAAAGATATCCTTTAGCATTTGTTAAACTAAATGTATTTGTACCCGTTATAGCAAGATAGGTATAATTTTGTCCTCTCGGATTTGCTATTAAGTTTGCTACATCCAACGCAGACATATTTCTTCCGGTAACATAAGGAATAACTGCTTTATTTTTAACCCAGAAATAATAAGTGTTTTTAAATGTCTTGCTAATCTTATCATAAGACTGTGTCATGCTATACACGGTATCGCCATATAAACTCTTACCGCTAATTCCTATAGAAATACCAGCATTAGTATCTGCTTGAGCATCCCACTGACTTGGTTTAAAATTAGAACTTACCCATTCGTAAATATCGATACTAGCACCAGTAGCCAATTGATTCCAAGTTGAGTTTCTATAAACAATATCCTGATCGTAACTATTAATAAATTTGGCAGTTCTTAAATCCCACCATAGTTGTCCAACTTGCTGTTTAGACCAAATTGAGGCAGTATTAACTACAACATTACTTGTGCCAACACTATAAGTAGCAGGATCATAAAAAGTTTTATATCTGATTTCTTCTTCAGCAGGTCCCGGAATTTTTCCTTGTAAAGGATCAACCACATCTAAATATTTTAATAAACTACCGCTTGCTTTGTTATATAAAAATGCTTTTTTAATTTTCTTAACATCTGGAATAGCAACTTGATTAGTATGTATTGCCCAGGTGTAAGTATTTGGCAATTTATAGTAGTTGTAAATAATTCCAGCATTATTAAAACTATTTTCAGTAGCATTAGGAGCGCCGGCAAAAATCTGATTTGCTCCAACGGAAAATCCTGTTCCTAAACCGTCAGTATTAGATCCTGTAGGATCAACAGTTTCACTATACACCCATTTAGTATCATATCTATCGTAAATGTCAATGCGACCAGACGAACTAACTTGTGAAAACACAACTAATGTATTATAGTTGTTCATAAACGAAATTTTATTTCCAAATACACCTGAAACATCAGGACGCGGAGTAATATATGATGTATGAACTGTATCATATTGCCCAGTAAACAATAGAGGATAAATTAAAATTCCACTTGTTGATACTGACAGATTGCTAATCGCAACATATTCTGCGTCATCTGAAATACTAATACTAGAAGCAAAAGAATGGGTAGATCCCGTGATAGTCTGGCTTAAGGCAAAACCTGATCCAGAATTTTTATATATTTTTACTAGGCCATTTTGCGATCCGCCACCGGCTGCTATAGCTAGAGTTGAACTATCTGCGCTCACTACGATTGAACTACCAAAATTGCTGCCTGTCGTAGCACCAGTATATGTCGCGTCGTATTGCCATCCGGTTACCACAAAATTTAATATTCCAGCCGGAGTACTATCGGGACTTCCCGATAACTCTAGTGTGGTACTATTAATAACTGCTGTTACAGTTTGGCCGCTAGTAAACCCGGTACCTTGTACAACTAATCCTGCGGTAATACCAGTAGTACTAGTAACTACTAATGTAGCATAACTACTACCAATTGGATTATAAGCAGAACTTGCTTTAATGTTTGAAGTATAAATTAATTTATAAACACGACCAGTATTGTTATTATAACCAGTAGCACCTATATATAATTCATTTGTATTAAAAGTTAATGTCGATCCAAACTGTTCTCCAGTAACATGGCTAGAATCTAATCCTATCGAAGGACTGACGATTGAATCAGCTAATTGATAAGCATTTCCAAAAGATTTTTGATATAAACTAATTACACCTTGATTTGTATTTGAACTATTATTGCTTACAGTACTTGTATCAACAGGAACATACGGTATTTTATTCCATGCCGATACTCCATAAGGAGCAACTATTTGATATCCATTTATAAATCCAGATATAGGAGTAGGTAATGTGATTAATAAATCGTTTATTATGTCCTGACCACCTATCTTACTTCCGTTAATTAATATTTGATCCCCTGCTAAGTATCCTGTGCCTGTACCTGATACTATAACTTTGTAACCTGTTAGAAGAGGACTTACAGTAAATGTTGCGCCAGATCCTAGTAATACAGATCCTGCTAAACTTGTATAAGTTTGTGGAGGAGTACCTACACTTGACCAAGTTATACTTGTTATAGATGCTTGTGCCACTGTTTGTACAACAATAGTTATATCATTAACTGTGTCAATTCCGCCTACTTGAGATCCTAGGATAACAATTTTGTTTCCTACTTTATAGCCAGCACCGCCCGAAATTACATTTACAGTATAATTTGATCCAATTACTACAACATTAAATCTAGCACCTTGTGCTTGATTTTGTGTAACACCAGTTATACCTGTATATTGATGTAGTAGTGCTCCAGTTGTTTGATAATAGTTAACACCGTCAGTAACAATAGATTTGGCAATGTAATCTGTGCTGTTAGGAACAGAATATATTCCTTTATAATTAGTAGCTACATAACCAGATGTAGGGCTACCAATAGCTAACCATTGTTTGTCATTACTAATTGATATTGTAGTAGCGGCCGATGACCTAGAATTTTTGTTTATTGCTCCTACTAAAACACTAAAACCAGATCCCGATCCGCCAAGATAAGAAGAATTAACTGTTAGCTGATCACCAACTTGGTAACCGCTGCCTCCGTAATTTAAAATTAGGCTTGTTACTAATCCATTGGTCACTGTTAATGTGGCTGTGGCTGTACCATCGCCGGTTCCTGAACTAACATAACTTAACGGTACATTAGGAAATACTGTTGTTCCTGTCTGATTATTATTATATCCAGAACCGCAAGTATTTGATACTTGTATTTCAACAGGTGTGTTAACAACGCCTCCTAGATATATAGGATCTGCAGTAAGTGTTTCTCCATTAATGTATTGTGTGTCAAATCTGATTAATTTAACAGTAGTTACAGTGCCATTGAATACAGTAATATTCGCTATGGCTCCGGATCCGGATCCTCCTGATAATGGAACATTAGAATATATCTGTGTTCCAGAATTTGGTCTGTATCCTGATCCACCAGATGTTAGTGTTATAGTTAAACTCAACCCGCTTACATTAAACGCTTCCACAGTACCTTGTACTCCAGAAGTAGTATAATTTGTCGAGATAGAAGGCGTCTGTATTAACTGATTTCTAGTCCAGTTAGTTAATATACCTGCTTTTAAATAGATAGCAGTTTGCCCGTCTGATGATGTTATTGCGGCAGCATCACCTGTCTTGGTCATAGCTATTGCTCGACCAAAATTATGATTAGTAGTATTCACTTGATCAAGTATAGTAGATTTACTATAAACAGGATTATAAATCCAACTTGCCCAATTTGAATTTGTAGAAGATTCGATATCAGTCCATAACAACTGTCCGGTTACTGGTGTTATCGGTAGCAACGATTCTAATTGATCTATCGAAGAATTTAATGAACGTTGTGATATAAAATAAAAAACTTCTATTGTAGCTAAATCATTGAAGGGTGCTAATACTGCTCCGACAGCCAAATTAATTGTAAAAGTATTTGTACCTACTGCTACTATAGAATAAAAACCATTTATTTTTTGTGTACCAGTGATACCAATATAATCTCCTACACTAAATGTCACCGTTGTAGGAACTGTGATTGTAACTGTATTAGGTTTTACACTAGTATTAGATGTCACAGAGTTGATAACACCGGTGGCATATTTTAATGTGTATCTATAAACATTCCAATAATATGGTGGAGGCGCAAACGCACACCAGACATAATTACCGTCTGTATATTTTGTTGGATCATATGTTAATATATCCGACAACTGTCCTAAACTAATGCTAACATCTTTTGAATTTACATATCCTGCGCTAGCTAGTAATGGTTGATAATTATTAAGGGCAGGCCATGGATTAGAATCATAATTGTTACTAGGCAAATATACATCGCTAGGTAAAATCTGTATTATGAATGGATTTAGATTTTTATCAATCTTATCAACTAATGTATATCCTTGCGGATTGTTTCTCACTAATCCTTCGTCCAACGTAAATTCAATTTGCTGGAATCCGTGGGCGGCACCATATTGTCCCACTCTAATTGCCCACTCTTCGTAGAACACTAAACTTTCTTTATTTTCACTACTTAAAACATCAAATAATTTGTTAAGAACATTCTGTGTTCCTTTCTCACGAATCATTCCTTGGTAGAATTTAAATTCGCTAACATCATCTTGAATAATATTATCTAAATATTGACGTTTCTGATAGCCAATTAAATGTTGTCCCATTGTCTGTTGGGCCGAATCAAAACTATCAACATCTAAACTATAAAAATCTTGGAACTGTGTAGCAATATTTGTCCAGTTAGGCAATATCTGGCTACTAGGTTTGTTTGCTAGCTCTGTCCACTGTGTAATATCAAACGTTGCGCTACCAGGTAAAAATTTATTGGCACTATAATAATATCCTTGATAGTTTATAATATCTCCAAGGTTGTAGTCTTGCCATTGTTGCCAATTTTGTATTTTTGCGGCGTCAAAAATAAATCCAGGAATATCAAGTCCGCCGTACCAATTAGTAGTAATGTAACCAGATATTTTAATTCTTTCTTGTCTATATCCACTTTCTGGATTATAGATAGTGTCGTTGAATATTGTATTGTTATTAAGTATTACTACATGCTCGTGTTGTACAAGATAAAAACTTGCTCCGTAGATACCATCAGTGTTTCTTGGACTATAATTTACAGTATTATTTTTTCTATAACTATCCAGATCTGCTGTATTAATCGCTGTTCCGTTAACTTTGAAAATTTCATATCTGTTGAATAAATTGTTAATATCATCAACAACATTCAAAGGAGTATTAAATTCAATATTGCCGGCTGCCGGACTTAAACTTATTACGCTGGCTCCAGAAACACTCAACCCATCTAATTTAGTAAAACTATTATAATCGAAAACATTAGATGCTGGAACATTTCTAGTGGCACTATAATACTCACCGTTATAGCGTACAATAGTACCGTATGGTACTGCGATATTTTGTGTCCAATCACTCCACTTGTCCTGTCCGCTACTCCAATTTTGTGTAGTCCAGAACATAAATTCTTTTGCGCTAGTTTCCCAGTTGCTAACTACGCCTAGATTAGTGTTGTATTGATTAAAGATAAAACCCTGATCTTTTAAATATTCGCCATATCCTAATAAGAAGTCTACTACATCCTGAACCTTACTAAAAGAATATCCATATGGCGCGGTATAAACTTGTGTCTTATCCCAAGATTTTCTAAAATTAGCAGTCACACCACCACTAATAGGTAATGAAGGAATAGCAATAAATTGTGTAGGATCAAATTGCGAACCGGTAGTGATAGTTGTTAATGTTTTAAAATAACCATTATTATATTTTACAATACTGCCGGCGGCATATTGTTCATTAGCAGTCCAATTTGAAAAGTTTTCTGAGATTCCGCCAACATTAATATTTGCTCCAGGTTGATTAAATGTATAATAATTAAAATAAGGTTTTGTTAAACTATATCCGCTTACTTGATAACCATCTTGTAGTTTAGTTATAATCACGCCACTATAAGTTAATTTTCTTGTAGGGCTAGAGCTATTTAAAAATATAGAATAATCTTCTTTAGGTATAAAAACACTACCTGTACTACTAGGTGTTTTACTTTCTAGCAACAAATTAAATTGATCTTGATTTGTAAATGAGCCAACTCTATAACTTAGTTGAACTGCTATAGACGACAAATCATTAGCATATCCATCGTATGATTTTAAATTATTACTAAAAATGTAATTTAAAATAAGATTTACAACATAATTAATGATACCAGCAGTTTGTAATCTAGTTGTACTAGATGATATGCTAGGTAACATAATATCTTGAGGTCGAATTCGTAATCCTGTATCTTTATAAATTAATTGTCCTGCTTTATTACGAACAATGCGACTTCTATCAAGTAGCACACCAAATGTATTTGCTGGAGTTAAAAGCATACTAGCTATTAACACACTGAATGGATAATGACTGCTACGTCTCCAACTAGCTTCTACTGGAGCAACATCGCCAAATACAAATTCAAAATCAATACTAGGCTTTACTTGTCCTAAAGCTAGAGTAGAAACTAACGGACTAACAAGATTACCATTCTCGTCAACCGGAATATGGTTTATTAAGAATGGTTTTACATAATCAGCTCGATATATAGGGGCGACTCCTGGCGGTCTTAACATGCCGTCGGCTATGTCTTGCCACATTACTCTATTGTCGCTGGTATAAGGAGCAGGACCATATACTTGTGTCCACCAGCTAGGCTCTATACTAAGTCCTAGCATTTCCCAAGGACAGATATTTGGACGATCGGTGTTTAACAGCCAACGATATACACCTCTCCAGTATCCTGGTAAACTAGTTCCGTTAGGAGCACTATTTCTACTATAATTATAAGTAAAACTATTGTTAATATCGTAACTTAATGGTTTACTAAAATTAATGCCCACATCCTTAGCCCACAGATAAAAATTAGGAGCTAACACTTCATTAAATTCGTCTCTAGTGTAAGCATTTTTTTTATTATAATTAGGTACTACACTATTAATATCAAAAATATCAGGATCGTATTCAACTTTAATATTGTTAAAAATTCTTTTTTCTAGCTCTAAAATTAAATAATCTCTGTAATCACCATAGGCTAAAACCTGGCTGCCATCGTGACCTTGTATCATCATTTGCGGAGCAACTAAAGATGTATCAAGATAAATCTTAGGTTCATACTTTGGATATATTCCTAATTTCGTAGGAGTCTCTGGAACAAAACAACCATCGGTAGTTTCATATTCTAATGTAGTAATCACATCTCCGTTATTCATTGATAACGAATTATCCATTACAACAAAGCCTTGATCGTTAAAAATGTAATCTTTTCCGTAAATTAATTGATGATTATTTAAATACACTCCAACTGCTTTGTTAGATAAAGTAGTCAATGTAAACACTGTGCTTAACGGATAAGTTTTAATTCTATAATCAACTACTATGATGTCTGTGCGTATGTTTGCTCCGTAAGGAATCATGTCACTAAAATAGTAAGGAGCAGTTTTAGGTTTATTAGAATTTATTTTTTCTAATATGATATCAACTAATTTAACTGGGTCTCCATCAATTCCTAAATTTTCAGCAGTTGATACAAAAATGCGTTTGAAATGATTGTAATCATCTCTGCTTTGCTCGATGGCTCTTACAATATTATTAGACTCGCTAGTAATATGATACATCGATAAACTCATTGGTCCACTATGCTGGACAAATCTTGTACCGTAAGCGGCTGTATTACCTAAATCTCTAAGATTGCTTGTTCCAGGAAAAGATCCAACAAAAATTGTTTCTAAATTATCAACAATAGAATTAACATGATCCGAGACTTCTCCAAGTGTGAAATCTCCCATAGCATTGTTTAATGGATTATTTTGTAAGTTGATAGGAACTTCATAATAACCTTTCTTGTTAATTGGTTGTGAAGCAAATGCTCTGATGGTTAATACATCTGTCGTAGCAATTGAATTAGTTAAAACAATTATTTTATATTGCTGACCATCGACAATTGACCACAAACTAGGATCTAATCGTTTTCCGTTAATGTAAATTCTAACAACTAAATCATTTAAATTTGTGATGTCATCAAATATATCTAAATTAAAATTATTTGTTTTATTTGATTTTTCGTAAATTTTTATTGCGGCTTGAACATTAGTTACCGCAGAAGTTTGCCAGCCATTTTCGTAAACTATATTTCCAGAATAATCTAATCTAATCAGATATCCTACATTTATATTTTGTGTTATTAGTTCGGCACTTTGTTTAAATTGAAAACTGTCTGTAGCAAGATTAAAATTAAAAACTATGTCACCAATATTGCTAACATTTTTATAACTTAAAGGAAACCCTAAGGTCTTATCTGCTAATCCTGATCCAACTTTATATGAAAAAACTTGTGTTCCTTTAAACGTAGATCCTGGATAAGTCTCAGTATTACCATAACTTATTCCATTGTTGTCTACGATATCAAACAAAGGAGGCTGATTAGTATTTGTTTTTTGCTGTCCTTTAATCCAAGTAGTTCCGTTAAACCAATACATTAAACTTTGATTTTCGATACCTTGGTTAACTAAGACAGTTTGATTTAATTCAGGTGATGAGATTTCAACAAGATGTATTTGTTTACTTCCTGTACTAAGATGTCTTACATCAACAAATTCTACACGATACACTTTGTTTACTACTAACGGATCGGTGTCTGCTGTAAACAATATTGTTTGATTAGCGGATAATGAAATCCCGTCAATGTTGTATCCGGCAGATCCTTCAATAGTAGAAAATACATCTGTTGTAAAATTATCAACTAAATCTATATCGGCTATAGCAGAAGTTCCAAAATTAAATAATTTTAAATCTGCTGTAAATTCAATAATAGGTCTAGTAGCTCTTGCTAACTGATCTAAATTAGGAACACCGCCATTAGCAATAGCACTAGAATTAATCACATCTTGATGGAACCAACGATTGTATCTCGACCATGGATTGTGATCTCGGCTAGCACGGTTTATAACAATATAATCTGCTATTGCGGCATAACCAGTGGCATCGCTGAAGGGTTCTTGGTCAAAAGGCGTATTATCAAATTCAACAGTTTGTGATACAGTATAAGGACTAACAATTTCTAAAACTGACTGAGGTACTAGTCTGATAGCTGTACCTACGCCTTCTACATAATAATTTCCAGTAGCATAAGTAGACGGAGTAACATTGCCGCCAAAATTTACTTTCATGCCGTTGGTCAGTGATGTACCATTGTTTAATTTGTAAGTTTTCTTACCTAATACATCAGAAGATACATCAATATATGTATTTTGGTCAATATCAAAAATTTCAATAACGCCGCCAAGATTAATATCGTTTTCGCTTTGATAGTAAATCATTGTCGGAGCATCATCAGCAATAGTCCAAGTAATTGTACCTTGCTGAACTCCAAAATTATCTATACCGCTTTCTAAGTATCTATCTATTTTACCTGTTGATCTCGATAATTTAAAACTAAAAGCATTACCTGGACTATTAATTTCAAATGTATAAGTCTGGCCACGATATAATTTTAGTACAGGATTTGGTGTAAAGCCGTTAGGTGTAAAAACATACTGGCTATCTTCGCCTACTTGAACTAAATCTACTGTATAAGTACTAACGACTTTTTGTTGTTGTCCATATATTGTTACTGCTTCGGGTCCGTAAGGCAACCAATAATAATTTTGAAAATTAACTATCTTATCCCAATCGATATGCGGATCCCAACTATAAAATTCCTCAGCATTTATTCTAGCATGATTATCAGTATTGCCACCAAACACCCCTAGCTGATTAATATAGTCAATATAGTCTTTATAAAAAGTTACATTGTTTAGACTGTCTTTAATTACAACACTTGGTTCTAATTGATAATTTTGTCTACTTTGATCGATAGCATTAACATAGATATCAGAGCCATTGGCTGCCTTAGCATTTTTTCTACCGATATATCCATTGACCTTTTTTACTGTACCTGGCTGATATAACTGATCCAGTGTTGCTTGTAAAAACTTTTTATTGCTCTGACTTTGATAAAATGCCGGCAATAAATTTGAGGTAAGATTATTATTTCCAAAAGGCGTATTAGCCATTAGATGCTCCATTTGTTGCGCTGGTTATATTTTGTGTATTAATAACTGTTGTCAATGCATCGCCTGTTATTGTTTTCAAGTTAGCACTAGTCAATCCGGATACTATAACAACATCACTGGCCTGAGCACAACTAATAAAAATTTGATTGCTAGGACATTGTATTTCAAACAAGCTACCAAAGTACTGGCCGGCTTGCTTTGGAACGATAACAAAACTAGTAATATCAGGATTTAATTGTGTTAATACATAGGTAGACAATTCTGTAAAATAGAATGTGTCTCCAAAATTCCAGTTATCTAAACTAAAGAATGTGTTAATAGCTGTCAATACCCGAGAAATAATGTTACTAGTGCTTGCTGTACTGCTAGCATTCTGTACTACGTTAAATGTTGCTTGTAAATTTAATTCAGCTTGAGATCCAAACAACAATTTGTAACTAACTGGATGATAGACAATTTCATCGCTAATAGATTTTACCAAGTTTAAATTAGGGCTTAGTTGACTACTCAATTGATTACTGCTTGGAGGCAATGGTTTAGTAGTGATAGCGCCGGCAATCCATTGTCTAAATGTAGTGTCGTATGTTTTGGTTAAGACATATACATCCATAATATTACTAGCACTAGGATCAATACGACTGTCATAATCAGCACTATGTGTATACTGGAATTTCAAGTTATCTCGGCCGACATACACTTTATAATCTAGTGTTGGTACAAAACCTTGTCCGTTCATATACTGAGCCACATAATTTGTGTCTACAAAATAATAATATTTTCCATCAACACCACTACCTGGTTTAGTTGATAAAATTGTAACTATTGGATTATTTGGATCGTTATACACATAACGATAATCTTCTTCGCCCTGACTAATTAAATACTTTTCTTGTACAATATAAGTTGTAGATCCATTTGGGGCAACAATATCTAAAAATAATTGAGGATTGTCAACAATTCCGCTGTTTGTAGTATCGGCAAAACTGACAACAATTTTACTTGGGTCAATATATCCGTCTTGGCCGTTGTATTCACTCACTACATCCCAGTCATAGTTTAGTGTGAATGGAGTTGTATAAGAAGGAGGTTGTGTGTTAATGCTTAAAATTTTGATGTTGTCTTTAACTATAGCAGAATTAATAACATCATAGATTTTTGTGTTAGTATCAAAATAGAATGTAACTTGTGTGTCGCTTTCAAATACATATCTCAATTCTCTTGTAGTAATTGTATAGTATTCGTTGTTAGTCGTAAACAATAAAATCCAGCTAGAATCCTTATTGGCATTTGTAAGGTCGCCTTGATTACCTAAACTAAAAGAGTCTGTTGTGTTTAAATTTGTTTCAAATATAATTTGCCAGCTTTGTGTAGTACCATTGTAACTTAGTCCAAATGGTTTGTTAGCAAACACTAGATCAATCATAGTTGTTATAACTGAACTACTAAATGTGCGAGTAAAGCTAGGAATGATCTGACTAATAATAGCACCGTTAGGAATAGATTTGTTTAGCATTATAGCACCATATCCGCTAGACAACACTCCAGTATAAGAACTATCTACTAGTAAACCTCTACCATCTCCTGAAACAGATACAACTTCTGCCCATAAGTATGAAGATGCGCCCGACTGAGTAGTGTCTCCAGTGGTCAATATATTATTCTTGCTTGTATCAAAAAACTGTGTATTGGAGTTAGATACTGTAAACTGTATTAATGATCCCGGTGTTAGATATTGTAATGAAGTATTTGTATAACTACCTACTTGTAAGGGACTGGTATTAGAAATTGTATCAACATATCCAGTAGAATTAGTAGTAGTTGAAGTTGTTTGATTCCAAGCAACATTACTATTAGTCAAAGAAATTACATACTGCTGATAAAAGAAATTTCTTAAATTAGGATCATTTAAAATATCATAGATCTGACCTAATATAACTCCTTGGATATCGGTTTGTGTTATGTAACTAAATGTAGAACTAGCAATAAAAGGTTCTGTATAGATAACACCATCGTCGGCAAATAAATTTGTACTAGAATATTTGCCAGTCGGGTCTGTCAAATCAAAATAACGACTAATACCGCTACTTGTTCTGTTAAGAGCTTTAACCTTAGCAACATCTGTACTTGCACTCAATGGACTAATATTATAATCTTCGCCTGTAATCATACGATTCTGCGTATAATATGTTTGTGGAGCATTTGTTTTTATATTAGCATTTGTTTCGCTAATAGCAGAATTTGATACAGTAGTTTGTAATGATAAACTAATAGTTAAAATTTCGCTTGTACCAGATGCGCTGGTATAAGGGATATCTATATTAACGTTTCTAATATCTGCCGGAGTTACTGTATAACTTAAATTGTTGCTAACTCTGTAGTATGTTCTAAACTCACCTAGCGGCAAATCTCCAAATATGCCGTCGCTGAATTGTAAACTTACGGCATCGGTCGCTCGTGTAATGACACTATAAATGGTTTTAATCTTACTGTTTAAACTGTTATAGATAATGTTGTTACCTGTAGTGGAAGGAACCTGTGTCCATAAAGTAGACTCAAGACCATTAGTATCTAATTGATACAACCAAAGATCGGTATTATTAATATTTTGTGTAGCAATATCAATCTGTTGATTACTACTCGGCTGTGTTATTGTAAAATTACCTACTCCTAGTGATCCTTGAGTAAAGTTAAAAAAGAATCCTGTTCCGGCACTACCGGCACCATATCCGTCATCTTTGTAAACACAAGCTATGCTATTGGCAATTTTGGGAGGTTCTTCATAGATATATGGTTGGTTAGCAAATGTTGTACTAGTAATTTCAAAATTCATATTTCGACCGGCAACAGGTTTATTAAAACTGTAAACAGGCACATCTGAATTTGTAGCATTGAATCTATACTGGGCTGTCGGAACTCCGTAGATAGTAGCATGGTCCGACGGATTGCCGTATTGTTGTGTCTGAGGCATTGCAGCATTAAGCACACTAATAAATTGATCATACCAGTTAGGATTTGAGCTATCATTCCAAGTAATATATTGTCCTGATAGGTTTCTACCATTGCTGTCTAATACCGCTTCTGTGGTAGAAATTACGCTAAATTTAAGCAATCCAGTAGCGGCGGTATTTCGTTTAGCATTGTAACCAATCATACGTGCTAGTCTTAACACGCTGTCACGACGACTAGCTAGTTCTAAGAAGTTTTCACGAGCATTTAAATCAACACGGAAAGCTATGCTTTGGCCCACATAGGCAATAAGATCAATTAGGGCAAGGTATTCGCTTGATTCGATGTAGTCGTTAAAATCTTCTGGGAAATTTGTACGGATATAATCAATCATTACACGACGTAGGTTGTCAAAGTCGTAGCTTTGGAAGTCGGCATTCTTGAATGATTGATAAATTTTCTGCCAGTCTTCGCTGACTAACAGGTTGTTTAGTCTATCCGTTGAGCTCATAATATGTCCTAATAAGTGTATTTATTGAATAAAATTATGTGCGTAGTTTATTGGCTTGCCAATAGTCCGGCAGCTTGATCAAACTTTAATTGTAGATTTTGCTGTATGTTATAAGGCAAATATGTCAATTTACATTCAATTTGTATACCTTGATCATATGGAGTTATAAGTATATTGCTGGCTTGAACACGTGGATCATAGTTCAATATTTCATTTACATTTTGAAGTATTAAATCCTGTACCTCGGGTGTAAGAGGTTCAAATAATACTGTCCATATGATACTGCCAAACGCAGGCTGCATCAAACGTTCGCCTTGACGTACATAAAAATGATTCAAAATATCTTGTTTGATTAATTCAAAATCATACAAGGCAAAATTCTGATTATCTTTATTAACTGTGCTAAATCCTCTGTACATTTGCGGTGTAGGAGGATTAGCCTGTGCTGAAGTAATGGTTAATTTATTGTGTATGGTCATGAATTCTCCTGATTTTTAGTAAATGTATCAGTGGTTGTTGTATAGGTTTTCCAAGCATCTGGTACAGGAATAGCGGTAGCCGCTTCCCTATCAGTGGCATCAGGTTTGAACATTGTAGCATCTAAATTTTCATGATGCGGGTATGGTTCTGTTGTTGGTATACGAGCTAATATACTTGTTAGTGTTACTCCGTCTGTTTCTGTTGGATTATCAATAGTTGGTAACGGATCGGGAGCTGTGGCCGGACTAGCAGGGCCAGCAGAGTCAGCGATTCCTGAGTTAAAATTAATATTGCCGCCGTCAATGGCCGTATTGGCCGCCTTAATAGTAAAATCTCCTGAGCTGGATACAACGCTTGCTCCGCTTACTTTTAAATTTAATGCGCCACCTGTAGTAATATTAGTTGCGTCTCCAGTTGTTAAATCAAATGTACTTTCGTAAGATTCTGCAACAGCACCTGAAACAGTTTCATCTTGAGTGCCATCTACTTTTATAGCAACATTCCCGTTGACAATGGTAATTTTATCACCACCTACTTCAGTTTGATGACGTTCAGCAACTTTAAGATTGAAATTTCTGCCTGCTTCCATATTAATATCACGGTCAGCATAAAAATTAATATCATTTTGTGTACGTACACTAATACTGTCTTGTGCATAGATATCTATTTTACCATCACTAGTTAATTCTATCCAAGCGGTTCCACGACTGTTAGTGATATAAATTAAATCTTCACTATTATGTAATAATATTTCATGTCCTGTGCGGGTGCGAATTCTAAATAATTCATTGTGAGGGCGAGTATTATCGCCACTAGTATCACCATTTTCTACACTGGCATACACCGGAGGACCGTCTGTAGGAGCAGTCATGCGCAAGAACTTATCATCGCCATCGTCCATAACAAAAGTTGTGCCACCAAGACGACTAACAGGATAATTTGGAATTAAATGTTCTTTTTTACCTACGGGCCCTGTTTTTCCGTTCTTGTCTAGCGGTCCTGGAGTACTGATACCAAAAACCATACTAGGACTTTCACGTCTGGCACTACTAGTTGTAATACCTCTAATATCATCAAATATTAAACCTTGTGCGGCTAATATTTTAGCTAGAGGATGTTCGGGTTTTAATACTCTAGTGGCATCTGTTCTTGTTTCGTTATCATCTATCTTTTTATTATATTCTGCTACAGGAACACGACCATAGTTACCAGCATTATCGGGGTCCACATCTTCAACTACTCGTTGTGTGGCCGCGATACCTGGCATCATAAAATTCATATTTTCAGCTTCACTACCCACACAACCGATCCAGTAACCACGCTTAGGATCGCCGTCAATGAAGATAATCATTACATAAGATCCTACATCCGGTGGAACCATCCACATACCATAACTTTTTTGTGTGTTGTTGTAATCGTCAATTTGTCCTAGATAAGAACTACTAGTAACTCCCCAAAAGGGACTCATATATTTTACCTGATGTAGTTGTCCTTCTGCGCCTGACGTAGCTCCGCTAGGTCTAAAAATTTCAACTTCTAATATGCCCATATAGGTAGGATCAATATTACTAATAACTTTAGCAATAAACGGACCTGGTTTAGGATCGGGTTGACTATTACTTGTATAGTCTAATTGATTATCTTTTAAAGCCATTAGGTTCCTTCTCCCCAACCATCGTTAGGTATATTTTTTGCGCCTTCTTCTGGCGATAGTTGAACAGAAACATTTCCTATCGCATCTTTAATTATTTTAGATCCGTCTGCCAATAGCTGTGTACTGGATCCATCTAAGAATTTTGTTATAGCGGCTTCGGCCGCTTTAATTGGAGAAGATTCGGTTGGTTTTATTTCTGGCATAGATGATTCATACATAGGTCTTCGATTACCCACTAATGTCTGTGTAAAATCTCCGCCTTTGAAAGTGCTTGTAACATTTGTAACTCTGTATAACCCACTAAATTGCATAACTGGAACACTTTGACTCTTAGATCCAAAATCATATAATCCGGTAGTTTGATTTATATCTATAGGAGTTCTAAAATTAACCATAACATCGACTTCGCCATTCTGATAGCTAACACTTCCGTCTAGATTTAAATTATAATATTTTGTAGGCTGCGCCGTGTAATTTCCCATGCCGCTTTGTGCTATCCAATAAGGATCACCTAAAATTTCTAAAGTAAGATCAGTCATGTCGGCACCGTGTGTAAGAGAATCGTGAAAAGCTCTAGCGGCTCGAATGTCTCTTGTTTCGACACCCCCGCCACCTAGTTTATCTGTACCGGCAAGCGTCTTAACGAATCTTACGATAGTATTACCAACACCCGGTGAACCGTCTGGTAGTTTTCCTGTGCCTGCTTGTTGAATAGCCGGATCTGGTTTACGATCGTCTGCTTGTCCAGTATCTTGAGCCTGTTTACTATCTTGACTTAGATTACCGCCATCTGGAGGAAGTGCTTTGAAGAAATTACTTTCATAGTGAATTTTAAAACTTTTTACACTGACATTTTTTCCAGTAAAGATATAATCGTACTGCTTTATTGCTTGAAGTTTTAATCCTTCATAAGGAGGTTTTGTATTGACTGGTAAAGTTCCTGAACTAATATGTGCGCTATAGTCTATTACTCTATAAACTAATAATCTAGGTTTCATTCCGGTAACTTTACTAGTTGGTCCTGTGTAATATACTTGAGGATCTACTCTAAACCAACCTCTATAACCTTCTGTAGTAATATTAGCCGAATCAAATGCCGACACAACAAAATTACTGTTGAGCACAACTTGATTTATAGCATTAATAATATCAGTATCTTGTCTAAATTTAAAATCACTTTCGTTTGGATTAACTGGATTTTGTGATCTGTCATTAATTTTTGTATCTGGATTGTAAACAACGTTGTCTTTGCCTACAGGAGTAGATCCTCTGCGTTTTTCATCAAAGCCCATCCGACTATTTCCAATAGTATTTACTGTAGCCGCGTCTTGTATTAATTGTCCGCTAGTTGTATCTCTTCCTAACCCTAGTTTTTTATAAAGTTGTGTAGCTAACACATCGCTAGAATCTACTGTAGCTTCTATAGCTGTTTCAATTTCTGAAATTGTTTGAGAATTAATTCCTGAAGAACTGATGTCTTTAGGAAATATAATTACTATCTCATCAGCTTTTTCTATTCCATTGGCACGTTGAATATCTTTCAACTTAGTGTTCAACGAAACTTGTAGACTTTTTGATCCGCTTTGGAGCATTTCTCTGACACTTGTACCTTTGGCGGCCATATCGCTTTTAAATTTTGAATGAACATCTGCTAACGCTTCTTGATTAACCGGAACTCCCTTTACTTTGTAGACCGCGCCTTGCTGATCTACTGTCATATCTATATCTGAAATTTTAAAAGGAATATATCTGTTAGTGCTAGGAATACTGAGTATGTGTCCTGTCTCAGTATTACCTCTAAATTCTATTGCCATGATAAATGGCGTACATGATCTCCAACTAACAGGTTTGCCGTCTTTAGATAAGGAATTAGCCAGATGCTGGATCGCTAGCAATAACATTCCCATACTGTAAGGTTCATAAACTGTAAATTCAATGTCAGTTACGTTAGTATTATGCCCAGCTTCATATCCTATTTGTTGCTGTAGTACAATATTGTCTACGTAAAAATCAAATTGTCCGTATGGAGTGTTTGCTCTGTTGTTAGGATCAGCATTACCGCTCTTAAATAACAAAGGAAATTTTTGTCCTGCTCGATAAGTAGTATCTGGGTTGTGATAAAAATCGTCTGGTAATATACCTACACTGATATTATAAGTGTAACTAGCATAATCAAATAAAGGATTAGGTAATGGTAATGGAATGTTTGCTGTTGGAGCGACTACTCGCGAAACTGTATTAAGGATTCCGCCAATACCATCTGTTATAGCAGTTAGGCCGCTGGCAAGTCCTCCAGTTATAGCACTAATAGATGGCAGGCCACCAGCGATAGTATTTTCAACTTTTGTAATTGCTGAACCTATACTATTTTCTACATTAGATACTATTGCTCCTGCGTCATCAAACAAACCCATCTTATAATCCTAATACTGATTTTAATTTACTATTTTTTGGAATGTAAATTTGAACACCTGGCACAAAGTCTAGGATAGGATCTTGTATAACATCCATATTGCGTTGAGTAAATACCCACCATAGATTAACATCACCGTATAGGTCAAAGGCCAACAAGTCTGGACGATATGTATACTGAGGTTGTATAGTATACAAGAAGTCATCGTTCTCGGCAGGAACTGGTCTTATTTTAAAAGTATCTAAATAATTTTGTCTAGTCTGGGTAACATACCAAGGACTAGTAGATTTGTAAACGGCTGCCATAATTAGATGTATCCAAAACTATTATTAAGATATCCGCCTTGAACAAATCTATCAAGACTAAAGTTCTTGGCGCTGTTTCTACTGTACATTGGCATCAACTTAACAGTAAATTCACTTTTAGTTGGCACATGACTAACACCACCACTGGTTGTTCCGCCTACTCCAAATGATCCTAAAACTCCAGCTACATTACCTATGCCAGATGCTAAGTTACTTACCGTACCTGCGATGTCGCCAATGCCAGGAACGATTCCGCCCAATGCTCCGCCCAAAGATCCTGCTAGTCCACCTATACCCGAAGCTATTCCTTGAACATCTCCGGCAGCACTTCCGACTACATTAACTCCTATGTAATCACAATCTTTATTAAGAGTTGTTGAAAAACTTGTAACAACTACGGGCACATTTTTAAACACATAGTTGCCGTAACCATTTAAGAACACAATAGGAGGAGGATTGCCTGCCTTTGGATCAGATCCTGTGAACATTTTGGTTAAGGAACGTAAATAATGAACCGCCGCAATCCAATACAATCCTTGTGTAGCATCTTCAACGTTCATAGGAGCAGTAATTGTAATCTCTCCTGGATCACTATGTTGAAAAGCGTGGAATGAATAGTTGGAATGTACGGTGTTTAACTTTGAATAGGTAGCCGTTGAAGTTATGTTTATACTAGGTGTATATGGAAATATCAATCCCCCAGCATCCTTCAAAGGCTTTAGAACTGGACTGGTTTGGAAACTAGTCCAATTAGCCATACTTAATCTTACACGCCAGTCATTAGCATTGGCATCGCCACCAAAACTAGCTACAGCACTAACAATGTCCCCAACTGCTTCACCGGCAGCTGGTAAATCGATTGCCCTTAGCGCACTGGCCAATCCTCCTGGGCTGTTAAAACCTGTGGAAACAGCGCCAGCAAGATTGCTAATCGTGTTTACAGCACTGGTACCAGCACCAATTAAATTTTGCGAAGCTGTTAGCGTTTGTGACAAGTCGAATGACATATAATACCTCTTTTGGTATAATATTTAGTTGACTTTATAAAGTGCGTAGTTTATAATTAACTATTAGAGGACTCTTAAGGATGACAGCAAAAGTAAATTACTTAAACAACAAAGACATGTTAGCGGAAATACACAAATCCAAAAGCAGTTATTGTGTGTTTACGCAACCAGAATATCACCAATATGACATTATACTACCTAGCGTAGACAAAATAAACATCCGCAGTATAGCCGAAGCCAAGCGAAACAGGGCTAAAAGACAAGGTGATCAAGAATATGCCAGACGCAAGGCCCTTGGCGAAAAAGTCAAACAAGCAGACTGTGAAGTCGATTATAAAAAAATTGCTAAAACTGATGTGGTATTTAGAATTATGACATTTGATCATATTCCGTTAAATACCGTTCGGAAAAAGAATCCTAAAAGCCTTGCTGACCATAGAGACAAAGTAAACTTTCCACCATTCCAACATTGGAAATTCAACGACCAAGATGAGCTTGTTTGTGTAGGAAAAAGTCACTGGAAGGGTGATTTGATTAAAGGCAAGTTCGATAAAGATGCGG
>Ga0164297_10001423_pt1 | contig 25445 bp, 26 predicted proteins | sample GEODES058metaG_FD_113539 | JGI IMG/M metagenome (GOLD analysis project Ga0164297, IMG submission 113539) | Dystrophic lake water microbial communities from Trout Bog Lake, Wisconsin, USA - GEODES058 metaG | ecosystem: Environmental > Aquatic > Freshwater > Lake | place: USA: Trout Bog Lake... | reverse complement strand
TAGACTTTCTTTGTATCTATTTCTATCTACGTTTATAGCATATATGTATCTTGAATTGGTTGACAATCCGCCGAAATTAAACCCTTGGGATCCCGTTACAAAAGGTCCGTAAACTAAATTCTTGTATTGCTTATAAGTAGTGTAAGAAGGTGAAACTCCTGCTACTAATGGATTGTAATATTGAGATCCTGAACCATAAGCGTGACCGTATGCTATAGAGAACTGAACCGCAGCTCCAGTTGAAGAAGACGCAGTTTGATATACGTTAATATAAAAAGCGTCAGAAGTAATTGTAGTAGATACCGCTTGAGATCCGCTATAAAATGCAGTAAGAGTAGGCGCATTAGTGCTCCATGCTGGTGCTGTAATTGCATCTGATGAGACTACGAAATCTGTTGAAGCTAACTGTGTATATGACATAGGTTAATTTTTAAGATTATACTTTATTGATTTGTACAGGAACTGTGATTCTTGCACCTGAGTCTCTACCAACTACTGTTAATAAAGTATATAACGTGGTGTTTGTTCCAAATAATGTGTTTACAGTTGTAGCTGTTATGTTTAACGTAGTTCCAATTACTGTTAAGCTAACGTTAGTACCCAATGTTTGAGTGCTATTTGCAGCAGTTGCAGCAGGCGTATTAATACCAACTCCAGTGAAAGTACTAGTAGTTCTAATGTCTCCGATAGTGAATGTGTAACCATCAGTCTCGTAAGTAGAAGTAGCTCCTAAGTAGTTCAATGTTTGAGGAGTGATAGAAACAGAACCTCCTTGTGGTAAGGTAATTGTACTGTAACCGATATTAACAACTGGTAATTGAGAAGTACCTCTAGGTAAAGTAACTAATCTGTACTTCATGATCTCATTGTCTTCTGGGAAGGCCTGAATAATTGGCATATTTGTGATTGCCTCTCCGTAGAACGCAGACCCTGAAGGGTGATTAGGGTTATATAATGTGTAATCTACCTCATCGTCTGATAACGAAAACTGAGTGATTTGGAACGAACCGTCGTTTCTTGCTAATAACTCTCTACCCTTTTTGGTAAGGATAGCGTCTATAACAACCGATGTGTTACTTAAATATGCCATGTTTTTAGTGTATTTTTCTCTTTATAAATATAGTGAAATTATAAATCTTTATTGACTTGTATTTGCTTGTGAAGATAATAACTGAGCCTGAACCTGAGATTGGATCGTATTAATGTTCGCCAATACCGTTGGGTTTATGTTCTGAGGAATCAAGAATCCATAAGAAGTTTGACCTGGTTTCTTAATAAATGCTAATTGAATATTCTGTTCGTCTTTGTATCTTCTTAATAAAAGGAACTGAGATATCTTATTAGGGCTAGTTGTCCATGTGCCGTATATCGTTGGTAATACGCTGATATTGACTCTATTGCTGGAATCCAATGTATATCCTATTACGTCCAAATTTTGAGTAATAACGCCGTCGCTCATGATTATCTTGTCTCCAAATTGAGGTTGGAAAACGTAAGAAACGTCTTGGTATTGACTGTATAAACTGCTTGAATAGATAATGGATCCAGACGAGAAATTAGGTACAAATTGATATCCTAGATAGTTAGATAAGCTTGAGTTCAATACTATAGAACCTGTGTTATTGTTGAAAGCTCCTGAGATAAAATTACCTGCAACCAAACTAGAAGTAGCGTAAGGATATCCACCTGCACCGGCCGCGGCAGAGTTAAGACCCAAAGAACTATTTGAGGCTCCTGTACTCAAAGAGGCTGTGTAGTTATTCGTAGACATGCTTCTTTGTATCAGTTGGAAAGACACTTTATCAGAAGGAGTCAACGATATACTTGGAGTGGTATAGTTTACTGTAAATGTTTTAGCATAAGTAGAAGACGCTGGAATCGTACCTGCACTATGAATGTTGGACAATATAGCTGCGCCTCCTCCCGTTGTTGCGACAGGTAAGTAGCTATACACACTAGTAGCGCTCGTTATCAAATATCCGTAATAAGTAGTTCCAGAAGATACCCAAGAATAGAATCCATAATTTATGTAATCCGCTCCGGTTCCTACCGTTGTAGAAGAAGCTCCGTTATATATTGAGATTGGACCGTATATGTATCCTACGCTAGTAACTAAAGTCACACTTGTACTACCTCCAGGAAGTACTGCGCTTGAAGTTAAATTAGCGTAAGTAGAAGAACCAGCAGTATAGCTAGACGTAAAGTCCATTATCTGTTGAGTACTTCCTGGCAATAAAGCTCCGTTTAAGTATACTTGATACAAGAACGATCCGCTGTCTATTGCGCCGCCCTTTGTTTGAGGATCTTGGAATTGTAAGCTTAATTGGAAATTAGTCGCAAAACTACTTTGTCCGGCTACGTTTGCAGAGTAACTAGGGAACATCATATTCTGAGATCCTGTGTAACCTGTCGTAGGATTCGCTACGTCAAATATGTTATATATGTTACCAGTTCTTGTACTTGCATTCGTTATAGAAGCCGAGAAGAACGGATTAGGACTTCCGCTTATGTAAGCATTAGAAGTTGGAATATCAGTAGTAGATGCGTTCCATGCAATGAAGTTAGAAACTAAGGCATTACCGGTGTAGTTGAAGTATAAGTTATTATCCACGCCTGACACAAAATACAATTCAGGAGAGTAAGAATACCCGCTGTTGTATATTGTCTTAACGCCATCTGTGCTCTTCTGATTTCCGAATTTTTTGTTGTCGAATTGCTTAATTGTTAAATTGTTACCTGCTACAAAAATGTTTTGTATGTCGGTCCAGTTCTTGTTGTTTTGGTTTAATTCGTGTAATCCTCCAGACACGTCAACCAAATATGCCAAAGAAGCATTGATTTCGCCTGGAATGAACGAGCTAGTTTCTACTTGAGTAAATAGAGCCAATTTATTCGTATAGTAATTGATCATTGGATCGTTACCGTAGCTTATATCTCCATCGTAAGTTGCGCTTTGAGTAGTGTATACGTTATAAGCAGCTCCTCTAGAATAAGATCCGCTGTATCGAGGTATGATGCTTCTTCTTAAGTTGTAGTTATAGTCCTGTACACTAGCGTATTGACCGTTTGGATTGTTCTGATAGCTTGGACCAAACGCTATTGATTGAGTTATTAATCCATAGTTAGTGGCTTTATTCTTTGATACTCCACTAAAATCCAATTTATAGAACAGTTTAGACTTAACAGATCCTGTAACGTTTTGATACAAAGCACCCAAATTAATGCTCTGAGTCGGTACATAGCTTCCAGATATACTATTAAATTGAAAAGGCTGATACGATCTTTCGGTTTGACTTTTTGTTCTATTGGTACCAGTAAACATCGATCCACTAAATTCCCCAGTAAATGTCTCGAACCCAACGCTTCTTGAAACCGGGATTAATCCTTTTGTAGTGTACTCTGTTTTAACGTAAGCAGTAGACTTATTTAGACCCAAAGCATTAGAGCCCGTAATTTTACTTCCGCTTATTTCCGATACCAATCCGCTGTTATTAATCGCTATGGGTTGGTGTCTAGCGTACTTGCTTCTTTCTAATATGTGTGGCTTTACAATGATCCCAGTGGACACATCGGCTCTCGCAGGCACGAAGTCCTTGATCATCTTAAACAAACTATTGTTGTAGAATTTGATCATTCTCAAGTACTCCCAAACGCTGTGTTGATACGTTGCGTTGGCGAATACCGTATTCTTTAGATTGTCCAAATTTTGATAAGACGCCGAGTACAAATCAGTCGGGTTACCTATCAATTGATCTATGTTAAAGTATCCCAATGACCCAGTAATGTAAGCGTTGATAGTATCCGAAGGAGAAAATCCAACTTCTATTTTTGGTACGTCGGCTCTTCTATTAGTTTGATTATATTGTAAAGTTGCGTAAGGAGATAACACAGAAGAGGATATAGATAAGCTGCTTGTTACAGCGTAAGCCTTCTGATTATTGATTTCCAACACACCGTCTTGAATACCTCTATCGTATCCACCAAATTCGTTAATAGTTAAAATACCCTCAGGTATACCGAAACAAGATATCAAAGCTTTTATTCCTCTGTGAGTACCTTTTGTCTTTAGTAAGTAAGGTAAATTGTGATAAATTCTCTTATAAACTTCGCTCTGAATGATTTGAGCAGGCAAAGTTGAAATACTAGAAGTCACGTAATTTGTTATTCTTTCGGATCCAGTTGGAGGCAATAAACTACCGTCCGCATTGATACCAAATAAAGAATAATACAAGTTATCCGATAGGTTGGAATTCGTATACAACGAAACACCCAATCCTTTTAAAGCATCTCCAACTAAATCCAGAGACACACCAGTATTAGGATTATTTGTGTTATTGTATCTATTAGTTACGTCTTTATAATAGATCCAGACATTATCAAAATGCTGTCCTATCATATACACAAAAGTCTCGTAAGGAGCATTGTTAGGATCGTCCAATAAGTACTGTGGAATCGTATTGATCAGCATGTCCTTGTTGGTCAAATCGTAGTAAGACGCAGAGTACAACATCGATACGTTGCTTGCAGAAGGCACAGTAGTAGCGCTTCCCAACCAATTTAAAGCTGCGGTAGAAGTTACAGAAGCTTGTTGGTAAGGTTGTGTAGTGTTAGTTTTTGGCCAAGCATAAGAAGCCGAAGTATAATACAAATAGTACTCGTAAGTATCGAAATTTGTTATTATGTTGTTTATGGATTGACTCAAAAATCCTATAGAAGAAGATGCGGCTAAGTTACCTCCAACTACAGATTTCTGTGCATTTATTTGAGAGTTGTAAGACTCTATTAATCCAAGCTTGTAAGTAAAGTTGTTTAATCTCTCTATCGCACTTGAGAAGTGGATGAAATTAGAGAAATTAGTATAGTCTACGTTAATGCTTATAGACTTATCTTGATAGTAGCTATTTAACTGATTGAAAGAAGAAGTTACTGGGCTCGCTATTAAGTTACTATAATTGTAATAAGGAGTTGTTAATCCTACTTTTTGATTAACGTCTATCTTAAAATTAGGTCCTCTTAAAGCGTTATTATTTAGTACAGGTTCTGCCTCTACTTGTATGTTTACGTTATAGCTAACAGATTGAGCAACTTGATCCACGATCCACAAAGTAGATTTAACGTCAAAATCTGTAGGTAATGGTTCGTATAATTTTATTAATAAGTTAGCTCCATTGGAATCAGTAGAATACGCAACGTTAACAGCGATTATAAGTTGATTTCCACCAAAATTAAGGTAGAAGTCAGCGAAATAATTTTTATTTGCTGCGTAAGTTTGATAGTCGTTAAAGCCCGATAGTATGGAACTATCGCTTATAGTCTGAGATGAAAGAATTAACTCTTTTCTTGATGGAGATATTTGCTTTATCCAATAAAAATTACCGTAAGAAGAGTTAAATAAATTTCGTAAAAAGTTGTATTGAACGTTGGTAGAACCTCTATCGAATCCCAAACCAGTCACATAAGACTGAGGATCCAATACGATATTTCCGTAAGATCCATTATTTGTATTCGCTTGAGAAGGAAGCTTGTAAGACGTATAGTTGTAATCGCTACTTAACAAATTACTGTTATCGTCATACACAAAAGCCTCTACGTAATCGTTGCTATTACTAAGGAAACTAGTATTTATGTAGTTATTGGTAATAAGAGTAAGATCAGAGCTATTGTACTGCTGAGCTTCTACTCCTTGTCCGTTGTATATTACGTTTACTAATTCCATTATGCGGTTATATTACTTACGTTTAAATAAGTTTGACTAAGATCAACTAATTGTTGTCTTAAAGTATTAATTTCGTCTATTAAAGCCTGTTCTTGTGCACTAACTGTAGATCCTCCGATGTATTGAGTACTTCGTTGAACCAATTCCTGATGAGAGTTCGTAGATCCACTTACTGGTATATCGTAGAATAACTGATCGTAGTATTCAAAGAATTGAGGTATTGTTATAGTAGAACTTGATACAACAGGAGTAGCGGCTATAAGTTCCGAAAAACTTGTGTCTATTACCTTGCTGTAGGTATTTACACCGTATACCTGTTTTACTAAATTTACTGTTTCTGTCATTACCTAACAATTTTAAAAATCAAGTTACTATCTATATTTATCGTTTCGTTCGTTGAAGGCAATACAGTTTGAACTAATAATTTGTAATATCTTTCAGATTCCAATCCATTTATGTACAAGTTAAAGTAGTTGTAAGTACCGTCAGAACTTATCTTTGTATAAGTAGTATCGAAGTCGATAACCATCTCTTCTGTTTTATAGTCCTGTATTGCCCAATAAGAACTTGAAGGTAATAACAAAGTATTCAAATACACAGAAGACGTTGTAAATTGTCTTGTTGGGAATGTAGGTCTTGTTGCCAATCTAACTCTGTATTTTTGAGTTCCGTATTTGAATTCGCTTTGATTATTGGCAAAGTTAACCACAAAATCGTCTGTAGTTACAATAGATCCAGTCATATAGTTACTATCGTCCCATTTTATTTCTAAAGTTGGAGGATATATAGTGTGAGTATCTGTACTAAAGAACTTTGTTCCAATATAAGAACCAGAATTGTTTTCTATCGACGTAGGATATTTAACAAGTATTCCGTAATTAGGAAAAGATCCAGAAAACCAAGAAGCAACTATCGGACTAACGTTTGCATTAATATCTTTGTTATCAGCGTAAGCAAAGCTTTGAGTTGTGTAAACAGAAGTCCACGATCCTCCGCCTTGAATAGTGAAATAACTAGAACTAATGCTATTCCAAGTCGTAGAAGCTCCGGTTATATAAGCGTTAGGAGAGTTCCAGCAAACCCCGTTTATAGTTTCAGGATAGTCGATAAATTTACCTGTACCCATATCCCAAGATTGACTGACTTGTCTAAATTCTAAAGAATAAGTCGTAGATAAATTCTCTGCGCTTGCCAAATATAATCTAAGATTCGCTTGGAAAGATGATCCAGTAGAAAGGGACTTTACTGTAGCCAAATCTGTAGCAGAAAATTGAACTAAAGATCTTCTTATGTTTTCAACATAGCTGGCCAGATAAGTACCGTTCGTAGTAGCACCGTAATTCTTAACTCCAATTTCTAATATTTCGTCTAGACCTGTATTTTTACTTACATCCGAAGAATATATTGTTGCGTCTGCACTTGCGAATATTTTGTATACTGCCATTGTTTAATTATTAAAATGTTACTACTCTACCTTGAATGTCCGTATTTGGATACAATACTTCAAATATACATGGATCCAACGAAGGATATATTACGTTGTTTACAGTGGCTCCAGCTATATCGTAAGCGTATTGAGAATAAGTAGCTCCAGTTGAATCTACTAAATTGCTTATGGTGATATTTTTAACCGTTTGAACTCCTTGAATTTGATCCAATAAAGAATACAAATTGGTTAATATGATAGGCTGATTGATTTGCCAATTATCTATATCGAAGAAGTTTTGAATGGCCGTAATACATCTTGATATTATGTCTTGACCGTTATAGCTAGGTAATATTACCACATCAAAATTAACGCCTATATTAACTATGTAAGCCTGCTGTATTTTAACAGCGTCTGTCAACATTCTATAATCTTGGATGTACGTTTGTACGTTCTGTAATAAAGCTGGGGTTGGTTCTGCAAGATTTCCATTTGTATCCAATCCAAGAACGTACATAGTAATCAACAAGGGATTTTGTTGCGTAGGATCTCCGTTTACGTAATTCGCAAATGTTTGATCGTTTTTAGTTACGTAAGCTTTTGAAACTTTACCGTACATTGGTGGCATACATAATACTCTAGCTAAATAATCCTGTTGAGTAACAGCTCTCCATTGAGTAGGAAACTCTGCCAATGTATTCATTCTCAATTCGTCTACAGTATCTCCATCACCCCCTCCCACAGAAGAACTTACGTTGTTTGTTACTAGCGTAGATGCATTTCCGTTTTGACTTGTGTATTGTACCGATACTACATTTGTCAATTCTCCTATAGAAGCGTTTGAAGATGCGCCACCTCCAGCTAAATAGTTAAACGTAATGGTAGTATTAGTAGGAGCAAGACCGTAAGTTTGTGTAGTGACAAAGTTAGTAGGGTCCCATGAGCTAGACAAATAGCTCAATCCACCGCCAGTAAAACCTACGCTAACGTTATTTGGGTTAGGTAAAACAGCGCTGTCAGCCACTGAGTTGATACCAGGACCGAACTCTATTTGTAACGTATTGTTGCTTGTGAATCTGGATACGAATCTTCTTGGAACCTGTTGCTTTTGAATTATGTAAGGAACTTGATTCTGATACTGATTCAAAGCCGGGTAGTTCGCAGCCGTATTGGCCACTGGGGTCAATATATAGTCTTGAGCCAAATAGGGAACTTCGTACCAATTGTTTCCGTTTGAATCAACGGCACTTATGATCTGTATGATACTAGAGTCGTTTATGGCCACAGTAGAGAATCGTTGTGAAGATCCGAAAGAAAAGCTCTGGTTTTTAACTTGCCCAGATATTGCGTTAGTTGATTTCTTTAACAGATACGAAGTAGGTACAGAACCTCCGTTTACTTGATACACAGAAACGGTCGTAGGATTCAACGAAGAAGATACCGTAAAGTCAACAACATTTCCTACGTAATAGTAAGAGCTGTTATTAATATTTGACTGAACTTGCATCCCAGGTTGGATAGTCAATCCGTAGCTAAAGTCGGGAGTGGGTTGTCCACCCACTGTTTTTGCTGGAACTTGTTGATAAACGTCCAAATTTACTACCGCAGCAGAGGTAACCTTTGGTCTATAACCAAGCATATAGGCCAAAGTGTATAAGTTGTTAGGTTGCTTTGCGTATTGTAAAAAAGTTTCTTGTATTTGATTGTCCAAATAGAAAGACATTACGTCTCCAACGTAGGCTGCCATTTCAATGAACATGGTACCAGGAGACGCTTGGCTAAAGTCGTTATAAACTGTTGGATAATACGATTTAGCGTACTCAATCAAATCAGATTTGAAAGAGGTAAAATTCTTGTTTAAATATGTAACGTCTATCTGATTGGGCATCTTACGCGTTTTGTATGTTTATCACTGCAGTGTCCTGCTGATTGTTATTATTTAATCTGTAACTAACCGATACTGTCACCGATAGAGTGTCAGGCTCTGAAGTTATGGATAGTTCTGTTATTGTTATATTCTTGAAATAGGCCTCTAACTTATTTGTCAAGGATAACTTTAATTCTTCCAAGCTATAATTTGTGATAGGATCAAAAAGCATTCTTCTTAATCCGGCTCCAAAATTTAAGTTAAAAGGTCTTTCGTTAACATCGGTCAATAAAAAATTGATTAGATTGTATTTTGTCTGTTCCTGAGAGGTATACACTGGAGTGAATACATTATTCGCAGCAAAAGGTATCTTGACTCCCAAGGAAGTCGAAGGTTTAAGATCTAACGCCGGTATTTTTACTAATCCGTATGCCATATTACATCACTCCTTTTGCCATCATTTTTTGCATTAACTGCGTAAAGTCTGGAACCGCATTTACTTGAACCATTTCCACAGCGGAACTAGGTCTTGAAGTAGCCAACATATCGCTAACGTCTCCTACAGGAGCGTCTATATTTTCCATAAAGCTCATTCCGTCCATGCCAACTTCAGGCGCTCCAAAAGCCATAACGTCCTCTTGTAACATTCCAGAAGCAGTTTCGTTTAATAACTGACTCATAGGATCTTTACCGGCAAAAGGTTTCTGAGCTTGCTGAAATTGCTGAGCTGGATTGAAAGGTCTTGTGTTTAAAGTTCCCGGTATAACTGGTTTTTTAGGGGCTGGTTTTGCCGCTTCTTGTATTGGAGCCAAAACTTTTTTATTCTTTGACTCTAATAATCTGTTTTGTTTGGCAAGGGCCTCCATGATCAAAACGGGCATTTCTTCCCTGATCGCATTTTTAACTTCCTCTCTAATAAGGAATCTTAATTTAGCTAAAGCGCTTTGTTTTTTTACTGCCATATTGTATAAATATCAATTGTTTAAAATTATCCCTGGTTGGCCTGACTAAGATTTTGCTGTAATTGTGCAGTTGCCAAGGACATTTGTTGTCTCATTCTGTTTCTTAATGCTTTACCACCCTTTTGATTGTTCATAAATGCGTTCAATCCAAGACCGCTATTTTCGTCTTCGTTGTCCGTAGAATCCAATCCATCGTTTATGTTTACGTAAACGTCAGGGCTGATTGTGTTACCTTCAACGTAAGATAAAGCTTCATTTATACTAGACTGTTGATCGGTAGACAAGGAGCTTACAGGTATTTTTACTAGCTTTTTGGACTCCAAAAGTAATTTAACTTCCTCTACTATAATAGCATCGTTTGAAGCAAAGGTAGGAGTAGTTTTTACCACTTGAACTCCGTCAGAATCCAAAGCTATACCGTATCTTCTTGGTATATTATTGGAACCCTGTGTTATCTCTTCTGAGATTATTTGAATACTGTATCCTCCGTAAGTATTGGTGATCTGGGTAGTTTTGTTTTGGTTGTTTTGAACGAATGCATTTAATTGGTCTGAAGTGTCTTTTAGCGCACTCATCGTAGACTTAAGATCGTCCACTAGACCTTTTGGAGCGTTATTACAAGTCTCTAAATTATTTATAATTTGAGATATATCGTTCATTATAGTTTGGATATCGATGTAAATATCCGCTACTACAGAGCTCAATAATTTCAATAGTCCTGATATGGAATTAAGATCCTGTACTATGGTATCTATGAAATCGTTTATCTTTTTTAGGCTATCGCTGAATCTTACATTGATACCTACAACTGTGAATTCGTTAGGTATTGGTAAGCTCTTTAAAAATTCGGTGACTACTGTAAGAGTCTTAACCAAAGTTACTGCAATATTAACGTAGGACTGAGCCGCTCTAATAGTGGACAGTATTGCCTGACAGAATTTGGTTATCGCAGAAAGCTGTATTCTTATGGTTTGTAACATAGGAACTAACTTAGATAAGTCGTTACCTATGATAGAATTCAATTGCTTGAGCTGACTCTGTAATACAGAATTCGCAGCGTTGTTTATTACTTCTAAAGCAGGTCCAATTGCGTAATTGTAACTGGAATATATGTTTATTGACTGAATCTTTATGCAATGCGTTCTAGTATTATTAACAAAAAACATAATCTTTTGAACGTCGGATTGCTTCAAAGAAGGCAGATCTAATTTAGAAAAAAACGATTTTGCCTGATTCAAATATAGATTACTTACCAACAATACAGGGAACGCAGTCAATAGATCCTTATCTGCTATAGATCCCGCGTATTTTGTATTGAAAAAGAATGTCAATTGGTTTATAAGATCTACTATAATGCCTTCAGGATCTTGTAAGTCTTTAACGGGAATATCTCTGTTTTCTGACTTGATAAACTCGTCTATGGTAGATTGTATAACGTAGGATTGATATTGAAGAGCGTAAGCTTTCTTTACCAACTGAGAAGAATTTTCCTTTGGTGGAGAATTAGGATCGAACTTATACCCTTGAATGTTTCTCAATAGGTTAACTTGATAGGACAACAAAGAACACAAGTCCAAAGAAGATACCGTACCAACCACTCCCAATATACCAATGTCTGCAATTCTATCTTTAATTCCGGCAGTTTTATATTCTCCAGGAGATAGCACTTGAGTTCCATTGAATACTTGATCGATATTCTTTTTAAACTCGTCAACTTTCTCGTTAGACGTTTTGATAGCCCCTTCAAATATAGTTTTTATTGACATTATCCTAAGTTATTTTTTTGTACAAACACAACTTGAGATCTTGTAGAGTTCTGAATAGCGTTTCTTATTTGAGGTAATTTAAGTGCCAGTGAATTGGCCGGAGCACTTATATTAGTTCTTAAAGTAGAAGGGACAGAGTATTGAACGTCTTTAGCCTCTTCAAAAAATGTGGTCAAACTGTCTATCAATAACAATAGTTCGTTGACCAAAGTATCTCCCAATAATACAGGTTCTCCATTTTTGTCTGCATCCTTTTGGCCCAAACTTATGATTGGGGAGCTTATGGTCACTCTCGTTTTTGCATCTATATTAACTGTATTGATACTAGATAAACTGACTGCCTGTCTTCCAAATACGAACACAGAGTCTTTGTCGGCCAATAGAGTAACCCTATCGGAAGTTATAATGGCTTGATTGCCAGTGTATGGAAACTGTGGTGTATACATTATTGAATACTATTTAAAACTAAAGAATCCTGACTAGCAGCGTCTTGAGAATCGTTAGAGATTGGAGGTTGATAATAAGACGCGATAACATTTTGCTGTTCTATCTGTACGTTAACGTTATTGAAGGAGTCCAAAGGATACTCGGATATAGAATTTAATACTATCTTTTGGCCGGCTGTTAAATATATAGAAGTAGAATCGCTATTAATATCTTCTACAGTGGTAGCAAATTTGTCAACGGTATTGGAAACCTGACCCTGACCGTTCCTTATAATCATGATAGGATCTCCATTATTTCCAGCAGTAGACCAGTGATTAAACTGTCTCATAGATGGAGTGGTGGATCCAAATCTTATAGATTGTCCAAACCTTGATTCTATTAAAGTATCGCCTTCAAATGGAGTCAAAGACTTAATGTCCTTTTCTGCAAAAGAATAACCTTTTGGAAGTTCTACGTTGTCTGTTTGCGATTGTCCTGGGTAACTTGGCTTCTTTTTGTATTGAGATGTAAAGTTTGCCCATTCTTCCATATTTGGAAAGGCGTTATGATTCACTGAATTCCACACTTGAAAAGGAGGAAAATAGAACAATCGTTGGCTGTTAAAGTTATCGTTAAGTCCATGGAAAGGTCCTCTAGTAATAAAGACTATTTCTCCAATAACCGGTAGCTGTTTAATTACGCTAAATATGGGATAAGCCTCTTTAGAAACCGATCCCATAGATACGTTGTTTGGACTGTATAAGAATTCAAAGGATATCTTTCCTATATCGTCGTATGTGTTAAAATCTTCGTCTTTTATATTAGGATCTCCACTTTTGAATGGGCCCAATACAATATTTTTTACACGACCGATAATTATCTCGGAGCCTCCATCGTTGCTTTTAACTGACTGTGGATTATTCCATGCCATTACTTATCGGTTAATTGTTTTGTGCTTGTGCTTATGGTTGTAACTTCCTTCATTAATTGCTCGATGTCTTTCTCAGAAAGCAATCCTTCCATAACTTCTCCTTCTTTTGCAGTGGCTTGAGCGGCCTTTTGGAATAAACCAAGTAACTTAACCAAAACTTCGTCGTTCTTTAAACTAGAATCTATAAGACCTTTAATTTGGGGCATTAAAACTATTGCGTCTCCTGGGCCCTCTATCATGTCGGCTATTTCTTCTATTTTACTTTTTATAGCCGAATCTTGGTTGTGTTGTCTATTGTAGACCTCTTGTACAAGGTCAGATATTTTCTTACCCGGAAATATTTCCTTTTCTAATTCCATGATTTTGTTTAGATATAAATATCTTGATCGTGGTTTTCTATTTGATCCTGTAATATACTTAGGTAAATAGTTTTTAGCTTCTTTACTACCTTTGTTATGGTATTGGACTGAACTTCTGTAATCTCTTTTACATAGATAAATAAGGCCTTTTTATTGAATACGTCTATGTTTTCTCTCTTTTTAAAGATCTCCAAGATAGCGTCAGCTGCTTTGATTTCCTCTTCCTTTTCGAACAAATCCATTAAATTATCGTCTACGCACTTGATAAACTTTTCTATTACGCTTAGCCTGTCTATGGTCTCACTTTCAGGGTCCAATACTAAACTTTCGTGTGTACCGTCTTGATTGTCTATCTCCTCAACTTCTATTCTGGAGACCATTCTTTTGTAATTCTTTACGTTATAGATAATTAAATATCTCTTTGCAATTGTGCCAAAATAAGAGTAGGCTTTACCTTTGGACTGATCGTAAAGGTGCAATTTTTGCAACAAGAATGAGATAACCTCGTACTTCAAATCTTCTATATTGTCCACTTCGGTGTGATAAAACTTGAAAGTATGAATAATGTTTTCCGCCAATTTGTAGAACGCATTGTGGATCTCAGTATTATAGATCTTGTTTTTCTCGGCTTGACTTGGAGACAGTCTGTACCTTAGGATAGCTTCCTCGGTTTCAGAAGTAAAGTAGTTATTTTTTGTTTTCGTTTTTCTTTTCCTTGGAGCACCTTTCTTGGTAAGTCCTAAAAATTCTACCTCTTTTTCTTCAGCCATAATTTATTTTCTGCCAGTGAATTCTTGAACTCTTTTTTGGACTTGTTTGATTGTTTCAAAAAGCTGTAACAATTCTGGGTCTGATTGTACCCACATTGTCATGTCTATTTTATTTACTAATGCGTTGAACTCGTCCAACATTACAATTGTGTCGTTAACAAAAGAAGATTGGTTGATTACGATCTCTTCTAATTTTCTATTTTTCTCTAAAAGATTCCAGATGACGTATCCAATGATACCTCCAATCCATAGAACGATTGAAATAATTCCAATAATCATGATTAAATTTGTGTTTCTACCCTTGATGCCATTAGATCAGCTTGATGCAAGATATAAGGTAAATTGCTTTTGATCTCAGACTCAGGGCTATAGGTTATGTAATAAGATTTGTTAGATTCTTCGTACAATCCATCGTGTAATTTGATTGCCAAGAATTCGTTCTCACTAACAGGAATATTGGCTTGTTGTAAATAAAACAAACTTCTATCTGCAATTCTCATGTGAGTAATATTGGGATTGTACTTGAAGTGAGCTCCTAATTTTTCTACATGCCATTGAGAATCATTAGGAATATAGAAAGGCTCTTCATTAGTGCCCAATTTACCTAGGTCATGATTAATGGCAGAGAATACTAATTCTTCAATGCTATAATCTTTCTTCTGACCAAAGCGCTCCCATACTTTATCCATTACCAAAGAAGCTTCTACGACTCTGTTTACGTGTTCTATGTATCCACCTGCAAAACAGTTGTGATGACCTTTTTTTGTAGACGCTGGACTACTTGCTAAAGTAACTTCTCTGTCCGAATAGAATTTAAGTAAAACATCTTTTCTGTCAGATGCAATGTACTTTTCAATGAACCCGTAAAACTTAGATAAGTTTTCTATGATTTGCTCTTCTGTTAGTTTTTTCATAACCTTTATTTTGTTTAATTAAATTGTTGTTGTTCTTCGTTATTGATTAAGATCTCAATTTCAGTAAGCTTGTTTCTCATTCTTTCTAATTGTTGCTTAAGAATATCTGGATGCTCTAATCTAGAGATCGACGATTCTTGTCCAGCAATTAAGTTAACTAATTCACTGAATTTTCTAATAACTAAATCTTTATGTTTCATTTTTATTGTTTTAATTTCTCTATCATTTGTTCAAGAGAAGCTTGTGGTTTTAGAATATAATCACCTTTTTTCGTATTAATCAATTTAAGATCCTCGTAAGAATCCGCGACGTAATAAAGATCAGTGTTGTTCACTATCGCCATTGGATACTTGAAAGTATTTGTTGTGGCTTCCAGTGAATCACAAAATTCAGGGTTACTATCGCAATCAATTTCTACGTACAAACCAAAGATATTGGCTTTTAATTTCGCGCATTGTTTGCAGCCTTTAAGCGTCGCTATTTTCATTGTCTTTAAATTCTTTGTCGATTATTTTCATGATTTGTATCCACGTGATCTTTTCATCATCGTTCATGAAAGCAAACTGCATGTCTAAATAATTATATATAATATCCAGATCTTCTTCTGTTATATTATCTATCTTTAATTCTTCTATATTCATTCCCCTTGTTGTGTCCCCTTTGGTTATTATCTTAGGACAAGATTAAATATACAAATCTATGATATTCAACTAAAGATTATGTTTCAAGTGTTTCAAACTATTTTTCACACATAAGTTTTTTATTTTTTATTAGAGCTTTATTTAGTATATTAACTTAATATGGAACCACACGACTACGTATTAGGCTTATTAGAATCTTTGTTGGGTAAAGGCAAAAAGGATCGTCATACTTTCGATTACGCGTTTCATTGTCCTTTTTGTAACCACAAGAAACCTAAGTTGATCGTTAACGTAAAGACCGGTCAATATAATTGTTGGACGTGCCATCCTCAAACCAAAGGTAAAACGCCCGTTTCTTTATTGGTAAAACTTGGAGTAGAAAACGAAAGAGTTTTGGAGATGAAGAGCTACTTTAAGAGCGACAGGACCAAGATCGAGGACTATAGAGACAAGAGCGTTTTTCTTCCACAAGAGTTCGAATCTTTTACTAAAAACGATGGATCATTAGACTATCGTAGAGCCGTATCCTATTTAAAAATGCGTGGAATTGAAGCTCCCGACGTACTAAAATACAATCTTGGATACTGTAAAACTGGACGATATAGAAACAAGGTTATAGTGCCTTCTTACGATAAAAACGGTAAATTAAATTACTTCGTTGCGCGATCTTACGAGAAAGATCCGTTCTTAAAATACGACGCGCCGGCAGTTGCTAAGACAGAAATCATAGGCATGGAGTACTTCATCAATTGGCAAGTTCCAGTAATTTTGTGCGAAGGTGCATTCGATGCAATCGCTATAAAACGCAATGCCATACCATTATTTGGCAAGTCTATTCCTAAGTCTTTGATGCTAAAATTGGTAGAATCCCAAGTCAAAACTGTTTATCTAGCATTGGATAACGATGCGCTCAAGGAAGCGCTGACTTACTCGCAGACACTACTTGACCACGGTAAAGAAGTATACTTAATAGAATTGGAAGGTAAGGACCCAAGCGATCTGGGCTTCGAAAAAATGACGCAATTATTACAAAAAGCTAAACCATTAACGTTTGGAGATCTTCTATTGAGAAGGTTACAAATAGGAAAATAAAATATGCACAAGATACAAAGCACAATCGAATTATCAAAGCTTAACAAGATATACCACGTAAGCGATATTCACATTAGAAACTTCAAAAGACACGACGAATACAATAGAGTCTTCGAAAGATTATACAGCTACATAAGAGATACTTACACTGACAATAGTCTAATAGTATTGACAGGAGACATCGTACATTCAAAGACCGACGTTACTCCTGAATTGGTCGAAATGGTACATACTTTCTTAAGAAATCTGTGTTCTATAGGTAAAGTACTAATGATTCCTGGTAATCACGATGCTAACTTAAATAACGCGCACAGAATGGACGCACTAACTCCAATCGTTAATGCGTTGAACGAACCAAATCTGTTGTACGTTAAAGATACTTGCCATTTTAAGATCGCAAATAGGACTTTTGTTCATTGGTCTGTATTCGATAAAGAGGACAAGTACGTTAAGGCAGAAAAGATCAAAGGCGACTACAAGATCGCTTTATTCCACGGTCCTGTTACCGGCGTACAGATAAGAGAGAACGCTCAATTGTTAGATCAAAACTTAAATATTTCCGATTTTGAAGGCTTCGATATAGGATTGTTGGGAGATATTCATACGCGTCAATTTTTGGACGGAGAAAATACCATTGGATATCCAGGATCTTTAATTCAACAGAATCATGGAGAAATGATAGGCAAAGGTATATACGTTTGGGACTTAGAAAATAAGAAAGCAGAGTACGTAGAGATAGAAAATGATACAGCGTTCTACACAATCAACGTAGACACAGGAGTCTACGATCCAATTCCCTCTTACCTTCCTCAGAATTTGTATTTGAGAGTTAGATACAAAAATACTACTCAGTCCGTAATTAAAGATATCGTTTCTATTGTAAAACAAACAAGAAATGTAGTAGAAAGTTCGATACAAAAAGTTAACGATTTTTCTAACACTGAAACAGGAGAAAAAAGACTACATAACATCGACGTAAGAGACGTAACTTATCAAAATACTATATTGACTAGTTTCTTAGAGACGACTTTTGGCGAAGATATAGAGTCAATTAACAGAGTATTGGAGATAAATACCAATCTTAATAAGTTATTGTCCAAGTCCGAAGTACCAAGAAATTCTATGTGGATTCCTAAAAAGTTTGAGTTCGATAACATGTTCTCTTACGGCAAAGGCAACGTAGTAGATTTCTCAAGTATGGAAGGAACTTACGGTATATTCGCTCCAAACGCAAGCGGAAAGTCAACTTTATTGGACTCTATTACGTATTGTATTTTTGATAAATGTTCTAAGACTGCTAAAGCAGGGCAAGTAATGAACAACCAATCTTCTAACTTCCACTGCAAATTAACTTTCGAATTACACGGTAAAGAATACACAATTGAGCGTAAAGGTATCAAGCAAAAGCAAGGTAACGTTAAAGTTAATGTAGACTTCTATTACATGGACGGTGAAGACATGGACGGTGAAGACAAAATATCGTTGAATGGTAAAGATCGAAGCGATACTAACGCTAAGATTAGAGAAGTTATGGGCAATTACGAAGACTTTGTATTGACTGCTTTATCAGTTCAGAATAATAATACTGGATTCATTGACATGTCTCAAAGCGATCGTAAGGATTTGCTTTCTCAGTTCTTGGACATCAACGTATTCGAAGATCTGTACAACTTGGCCAATAACGAAATGAGAGACATATTAGTATTATTAAGAGAACATCAGAAAGAAGACTATCACCAATTACTAAGAAAAGCTGAGTTCGATATTGATACTTTCGATATCGCATTAGAAGAAGCCAAAGAGCAAAAGACAGATATAGAAACTAAAAGAGCTCTAATCAATAGTCAAATATTAAATAAGACTGCGCAGCTAATTCCAGTTGATAAAGACATAGTTGACATCGATGGACTTGAAGAGCAAAAGACCGCAGTAGAAACCGGTATCTCAAAGGTAATTAATTTTATAGACATAAATTTAAAAGCTTTAGAAAGTATAGACGGTAAAATAGCCGAACTTAACTCACAAACTATCTTCAATAAATTAATTAAAGACATCAATTTAGAAGATTATAGTCACAAATTAAGATCGCATCAACTTGATACCGAAGCTTTACAGCAAGAGAAATTAAAATTAAGCCACGCTAAAGCAAACTTAAAGAATAGCCAAAAGAAGATGGAGAAATTGGCCGAACTTAAGTACGATCCAAACTGTAAATTCTGTATGGACAACGTATTTGTAAAAGACGCCATAGAAACAAAGAACACCATAAATTCTGAAGAGCAAGCGGTGTCGAATATCGAAGAAGTTATAGAGACTCTTGAAAAAAGGATCAAACATTGGTCTTCTGCTATCGAAACAAAGGACGCAAAAGATAAGTACGATAAGAGTTTACAAGATCTTGAAGCTCAAAAGAACAGATTAAACGCGGACGAAAACAAGTTAAATAAAAAGTTAAACGACGCCAAAGCTTTATTGACCAGCATAGAATCAAAGATCGAGGCTCATAATCAACAACAACAGGCAATAGAGACCAATAATGATTTAAACTTAGAAATAAGCGAGCTAAATAAGGATCTAAAAGCTGTTGAGAGAGAACTAAACACAAAGAACGAAGAGATAGTCGAAATCTCTGCTAACAAAAAATTGGAAGAGAGCAATAAAGTAAAGTATCAAAAGTCGATAGAGAAGTTGAAGGACCTAGAAGTCAAGTCAAAGGATTATCAACAGTACTTGGCTGCAACTCACAGAGACGGTATACCTCACATGTTAATCGCTAGTATTATACCTTCGGTAGAAGAGGAAATCAATAATATCCTTGCACAAATAGTGGATTTCTCGATAGTTTTACAAGCCGAAGACAAGTCAATAAATGCTTACATTGCCTACTCAGAAGAGGATTATTGGCCTTTGGAGTTGACCTCTGGAATGGAGAAGTTCGTAGCTAGTTTGGCCATTAGAACGTCTTTAATTAACGTGTCATCTTTACCAAAGCCTAATTTCTTGGCTATCGACGAAGGCTTTGGAGCGCTAGATTCTAGCAATTTAAACTCTATGGTGATGCTATTCGACTACTTGAAGACACAGTTTAAGTTCATTATGATCATATCCCATATAGATTCCATGAGAGATATCGTAGACTCTCACATAGAAATTAATAAGACAAACGGCAAATCTAAAATAGCGCATCCGTAGTGATATTTATTAAGAAACTTAAATGGATTTTAACGTGATCAAGACAGTAATCGCAATATACCCAGGAAGATTCCAGCCTTTTGGTAAACACCACGCGGATTCTTTTAAATGGCTAGAATCAAAGTTCGGTGCAGCGGATACTTTCATAGCGACTACAGACAAAGTGGAACCTCCAAAGAGTCCATTGAACTTTAAAGAGAAAAAAGCCATCATATCCAAGTACGGATTCGGCAATCAAGTAGTTCAAGTTAAAAATCCTTACAAAGCCGAAGAGATCACATCAAAATACGATCCTAAGACTACCGCTGTTGTATTCATGGTAGGACAAAAGGACATGCAAGAGGATCCAAGATTCAAAATTGGCAAAAAGAAAGATGGTACTGATTCTTATTTTAGAAAGTACGAAAAGGACGGAGTGATGAAGCCTTATACTTCTCATGGCTATTTAATAGTAGCTCCTCATGCTTCTCATGAAATTCCTGGTATCGGAGAAATGAGCGGTACAAACATTAGAAAAGCTCTATCTACTCCTACCACCGCGTCTCAATATAAGAAAAACTTCGAAGGAGTATTTGGATGGTGGGACGAAAAGCTTGCCATGTTAATGAAGCAGAAGTTCTCGTCTCAGCCGCTTAAAGAAGTGTCTGTATTGAGTACTCTTTTTAAGAAGCTATTAATGGAAGGAGGAGCTGGAGGACACATGGCTCATCCGTTTGATTTGGACAAAGTGAAGACCGGCAAAGATTTGATAGCAGTGTTCGAACAAACCGCAAAATTCTTACAAAAGAATCCAGCTCCAGTAAAAATAGACGGAGTAAACGCTTCTATAAGATTGGGCAATATAAATGGCAAGAGAGAATTCGTAATCGATAGAGGTTCTGGAAAGGAACTAGACATCAAAGGAGTTACCAAAGCCGATTTGCCTGCAAGATTTGACACGCCTGGTCACGGTATGATTAAAGTTGGAGGAAAAGTTTTAGACATATTCAACGAAGCTTTGCCTTCAATTAAGGACGAGTTGAACAAATTGGGTATGATCAAGAATCCTAATATTCTTTTTAATATAGAGTACGTAGAGGGCAAAACAAACGTACAGGACTACGGTAAAAACTTCTTGGCGATACACAATTTACTTGAGATAACACAAAATCCGGGCAAAAAATCTAGATCAACTCACGAAATTCCTTACTCAAAAGAAGTACTTGAGTCACTTATACAAAAATTACAGCCTTTTGCGAAGAAGCAAGGATTCGAAGTACTATCTTCAATCCCAGCAAAAGTTACAAAAACTCCAAACTTCGGTTCGGCTTTGTCAAAGAGCTATCCAATAGTATTGGCAAAGGGCAAAAAAGAAACAAAGAGCCTAAAAGACTGGTTGAATCAAGCCAAGAATACGAAGGGTATGAAACTTAAATTGAAAGACGGTAAAGTTGTTGACGCTTTGAGCAAATTAGTTTTCTTGGAAGTCAAGAAAGGCACTCCAGTTACAGAATTGGTTGCCGATCCTAAGGACGCTAAGATCGCCATGGACTCCTTTGCTATATACGAAGGTACCATGGAACTTGGAGACGTATTATTAAAATCAATGACAAGTCCATTGGGCCCAGTCGATCAACAAGAAGGTATAGTTGTAAGAGATCCAGCAATATCGAACGAGCCATTCAAAATTACAGGATCATTTATCGTTAGAGGCTTACAAACAACGTTTACAAAATAATGACTACACAAGAACGCATAGACCTAATAGAGGACTTTATAGACTTTGCTAGCTATCACTTAAAGATAGAGGAACTTCCAAAGATGACATTCATTGGAGACAAGAGTTGGGTATTAGCCAGACACAGTTTTGGTGAGTATACCAACGAAACCAACTCTATAGTAATGTATATAGCTAACAGAAATTTAGCTGACGTCCTAAGAACTCTGGGTCACGAATTAACGCATCACAGACAGAACGAACTTGGATTATTGTATTCCCAATCTGGTGAGACAGGATCTCCAATAGAAGACGAAGCCAACGTTGTAGCCGGTATTCTAATGAGAGAGTTTGGCAAGAAACACGAATTAATATACGAAGGCGTTAAGCTAAACGTATTGAAGCAACTTATAAAATAAAGAGTATGAAAGAAAATGTTTTGAAGAAAGAGTTCTCCAAAAAAGACGTCCAAAGAATGAGAAATATCATTACCAAAAGGACTGGAGATAAAACTCAAGTGTTAGCGGGATGGGAAAAGAAAGATCAAGAGCACGTAGAAGGGGACGTATGGGAAGAGCATGGGCGCAAATGGACGATCTCAAACGGTATAAAGCAGACTGTTACTAAGCTGGACGATTTGAAGAAGCTGGTAGTGATGCCACTGTGTTGTCCTAAGTGTAACAAGCCAATGAGATTGGACGACTTAAACAAAAAAATGTACGGAATTCACAAGGTATGTTTCGAGTGCGTGATAGACATGGAGGCCGAAATTAAAAAGCAAGGCAAGTGGGAAGAGTACGTTAGTCAACAACAGAACGCAAACAAGAACGCTCAATTGGACGATTTGGAAAAGAGAGTGGAAGCTTGGTTGAACCAACGAGATTCTTTCGTATCAGAATCTGGAGAGGTAGAAAGCTGGTCTGAGGGTGATAAGTCTAAAATGTACGAAGAGGTAAAACAGTGGATATCGCAACAAAAGGAAGTTAAACTATAACATATTTATAAATAAATCTCGAGAGATGCCTGCAAAATCAAAAGCACAACAAAGACTAATGGGAATGGTACACGCCGCACAAAAAGGTGAAAAATCAGCTAGTCCTAAGGTAGCAAAATTAGCCAAATCAATGACTAAAAAATCAGCAACAGACTTCGCTTCTACAAAGCACAAAGGTCTTCCAAACAAAAAGAAAAAGCCAAAGTACGAAAATAATATCGGAGAAATCCACGCAGTATTACACCCACACGAAGGTTGTAGCGTTGCAGGTATGGTTAAAGAAATCGATCCATTGAAAGGATTGGCTCCTCATTCTATTATGGCCGAGGAAGTACACAGCTTGCATCCAACAAAAGAAGCAGCTTTAAAAACAGCGGAAAAACTTCACTCAGGCCATTTAAAAAAGCTTGAAGAGATCGAAAAGAAAAAAGATCATGTGGCCAAAAAAATTACCCATGCGATTGATAATTTAGAAAAGAAAAGAAAAGAGCACATTGATTTGGCAAAGAACGATCCAAAGAACGCAAGATCTCACAAAGAACACATCGCTCATTTGGCTCACCAAATAGACGATTTGATGGACAAACTAGAAAAGGTTGAGAGATCAAAAAAACACAAAAAAGAAGATAAAAAGAAATAAATGTTAGAGACAGAACATTTTTGCCCTCAGTGTTTAGCAGAATACATCAAAGAACACTGGAATTCTTTACAAGAAGCAAAGTATCACGGTAGAACCGTAACTTTGGGAAAACCATTTTTAACTCCTGATGGACCAAAGAAAAGATCAGTGTACGTTAAGAACGCAAAAGGAAACGTAGTTAAAGTCAATTTCGGTCAAAAGGGCGTAGCAATTAAAAAAAGATTTCCAAAACACAGAAAGTCCTACAGAGCAAGACACCATTGTGAGAATCCAGGACCTAGAGATCGTGCTAATTATTGGTCATGTCGTTTTTGGTAATTTTTTAAGAATATGGTAAAACTATCAACTATACTAAAAGAGATCCTAGAAGCGGAAAGAACTAAGTCAGGACGCAAAGTTAATAAAGCGTATTTGACAAAGAATAAGTCCGCTATGAAAAGGGAAATAGACAGAGTCGCCAAATTAAAGAACGACGATCCTTCTGCGTATAGAAAATGGGACGCTGATTATCCAAAAAAGGACAAGAAAAAACCTTACAAGACAAAAAAATCGGTAGCTACATCAGCCTATCATAAAAGATTTGGAGAAAATATAAACGAAGGAAACGAGGACAAAGCTTTAGCCAATAAGGCAAAAGCCACTGGTATATCAAAATCGGTATTACGGGGTGTATATAATAAAGGTTTAGCGGCGTGGAAAACTGGACACAGACCTGGAGTTAGTCAGCACCAATGGGCAATGGCAAGAGTAAATTCATTCGTTACTGGAAAAGGCGGAGCGAGAAAAGCTGACAAAGGTCTTTGGAAAAAAGCTTCGAAGTCAAAGAAGAAAAAATAAAAAAAGTATAATTCGCATACCATGAATATTAAATCTCATAAGCCATTAAGAAAGCATATTCGTTTAATACGAGAAAATGCTAAACAGGCGAAAGGCTATTTAGAACAGGGTAAAATATCCAAAGAAGATCTAGAAGCTTTATTGAATGCTGATCCCACTAAACAAAAAAAATACGTTGGTTGGATGGCTAAAATCTTCATAAAAGACAGGCCCGACATAGACGATCTAAGAAATACAGTAGAAGAGTTTAATACCTTTTTCAATAAAGGAAAAATGAGCGTCAAAGATATAAATCAATTCAAAAGTTTTGAAGAATTAAAATCAGAGGTTTCAAAAGTGAACAATTCAGGGCAAGGAATATCTGTAAAAGAATTGGAAAACGATTACGAGACTATAGTAGATAATTCCAACTTACTTATTATTTGTCCGCACACTCATGAGGCTTCCCGTAAATTAGGTCTATCAAAATTTGCTTTTAGAGACTGTGAAGAAGGTGGAAAAGACTCAGCATGGTGTACTACATACAAAGCACCCGACCATTTTAATGACTACTACTACAGTAATAACGTTACCTTTTATTACGTTAGAGTAAAATCTCAGGAACTAATTCAAAAATTAAAGCAAGCATTTCCTAAGACCTACAAGCAACTAGAAGTTGTAGCGTTAGCCGTTTTAGAGGATGGTAAAATAGATGGGTACGATGGATTAGATAAGCAAATGAATAAAAAAACAATTGATATTTATACAAGTATAATAGGCATTTCATGATCAAATTAATTGAAATACTAAAAGAAGAAGCTAGTAAAATCCTAGTTCCAAGACGCTCTCCTGAAGAACGTCAAAAAAACTATCTCATTGCCACCCAAAAAAAGATACAGCAATATATAAAGAATGGAGGAGAAGGTGATCTTGATTTAAGTAGTACTCTAATCACATCGCTACCTGATAATCTAAAAGTTGGTGGTAGTCTTTATTTGTATAATACTCCAATCACATCGCTACCTGACAATCTAAAAGTTGGTGGTGGTCTTTATTTGAGTAATACTCCAATCACATCACTACCTGACAATCTAAAAGTTGGTGGTGGTCTTGGTTTGAGTGGTACTAAAATTACATCGCTACCTAACAATCTAAAAGTTGGTGGTAGTCTTTATTTGAGTGGTACTAAAATTACATCGCTACCTAACAATCTAAAAGTTGGTGGTAGTCTTTATTT
>Ga0164297_10001422_pt1 | contig 25449 bp, 22 predicted proteins | sample GEODES058metaG_FD_113539 | JGI IMG/M metagenome (GOLD analysis project Ga0164297, IMG submission 113539) | Dystrophic lake water microbial communities from Trout Bog Lake, Wisconsin, USA - GEODES058 metaG | ecosystem: Environmental > Aquatic > Freshwater > Lake | place: USA: Trout Bog Lake... | reverse complement strand
TAATCTTCAACGCTCTCCCCCGCGATACTCACGATAATTCTCGCGCCTTGTTCTCGCAGCCATGGAACATCGTTTTCTAAAAAGAGATCAATGCCTGGGCCTTGCAATCCAATTGAATTAAGCATCCCGCTTGGAGTTTCTGCCATGCGCGGAGTAGCCCGTCCACTCCTGGGTTTAACCATTACGGATTTAGTAACAATGGCACCTAATTCACGAAGCGGAAAGAAGTGCGATAGTTCTTTACCTGATCCCGCACATCCTGAAGCCGTAAAAATTGGGTTAGAGAATTGAGCTTCAGCGATCTCTGTCGAATAGTTAAAGCTCATCGTCCCCACACACCTTCGGGGATTTCACGAGACTTAGTCCAGATAACTTGATTCCCATCCATGACGGGGCCATCAATGCACGAACGTGTCATTCTAGTTACACCATCACGACCGGTAACTGGCAATACGCAGGTCATGCAAACGCCGATTCCACACGCCATTGATTCTTCAACGGAACATTGATGAACAACGTCTGCATCCTGCGTGATGCGCGTGATTGCTTCAAGCATCGCCATCGGTCCGCAAGAATAGACAACATCTGCATCTCTCATGGTAATAAGTTCAGGAAGGACATCACTGACGCGACCGGTAACTCCCGCCGATCCATCATCGGTTGTGATGGTCAATGAATTGACTGAACGCTTGCCTTCAAGAGGTGCATAAATTTTCCCAGCCGTGCTTGCCCCCAGAACCATATCTACTCGGCAACCGCGGTCTTTAAGAACCGCGGCTAAAGCAAAAAGTGGGGCCGAACCGTAACCGCCACCGACCAAGATGGCATTCACTGATTCAGTTGGGATACCAAATGAAGTACCAAGTGGTGCTATCAAGTCCACCCGCGCGCCCGATTGTTGTGATGTTAGCCAGCGACTTCCCGAGCCATGAGGTGCAACCACAAGCTCGAGCAATCCAATACCATCCGGCCGCATCGTCGCCTTGTAGATAGCAAATGCCCGGCGCAGAACCATCGATGAATATTCGCCACCGACGGCAATCGCCACAAAGTTACCTGGCTTGCATTCGGCAGCTAACTCATTAACCGCGAAGGTCATATGGTGATAGGCGCCAATTCGCTTGTTGGAAACTATTTCGGCTTGGAGTTGTTGTGCCTTCGAATTCAACATAAGACGCCTAGCTCTGCCACTCTTGCAATGAGCCGATGGAATAATCCTGATCACGTAACTCATGGATTCCCGCGACTGCGGCCTTGAATCCTGCAATGGTTGTGATGATCGGAATTGCCTTTTGAACTGCAGCCGTCCTGATCAGCCAACCGTCCTGGCGCGTGCCTCTACCAAGTGGCGTATTGATGATGAGATTGACCTGACCGGTATTGATGATGTCCAAAGCCGATAAACCGCTCCCAGCCTCGGAATTCTTTCTCACAACTTCTGATGGAATCCCTGCGGCAGCGAGAACGTCGTGTGTTCCAACTGTGGTGAATAGCTTGAATCCTAGGCTCACTAATTCGCGAGCGGGTTCGATGCTAGCCGCCTTGTCGGGCGCAGAAAGCGAAAGGAAAACATTTCCAGATGAAGGAAGTGTGCCAAACGAGGCCACTTGGCTCTTGGAATATGCCTCTCCAAAGGTATGCGCAATACCCATTACTTCTCCGGTAGAACGCATCTCTGGACCAAGTACAGAGTCAACCCCGGTGCCATCAACCCGTCTAAATCGATTCCAAGGAAGGACGGCCTCCTTCACGCAAATTCCACATGACACACCGTCCCCAACCTCTGGAAGCAATCCATCCACCCGAATTTTTGCGATCGTTACACCGACTGCAATAAGAGAAGCCGCCTTCGACAAGGCGACACCCGTTGCTTTCGACACGAATGGAACCGTGCGGGAAGCACGTGGGTTCGCTTCCAAAACATAGAGAACCCCATCCGCTCTTGAAATCGCGAACTGAATATTGATAAGCCCTCGAACATCAACCCCACGCGCAATTTTCTCTGTGGCTTCACGTATCTCTACCAATTTCTGCTCTGTCAACGAAATGCTGGGAATAACACAAGCGGAATCACCTGAGTGAATACCTGCCTCTTCAATATGTTCCATGATTCCAGCCATATAGAGTTCTTGACCATCGAAAAGCGCATCGACATCAATCTCAATAGCATCATCCAAGAAGCGATCAATAAGAACGGGTTGATTCGGGGTAATTTCGGTCGCCTTTTCGATGAACTCCTTCAGAGATTCATCGTCATAAACGATCTCCATGCCGCGCCCACCTAATACGAATGATGGACGAACCAGAACTGGGTACCCGATCTCACCAGCAACAACCAGCGCTTGCTCATATGAAAGGGCGAGACCATATTTCGGCGCGTTTAAGCCGCTTGCGCCCAGAATCCCACCAAACTCCCCGCGGTCCTCTGCGAGGTCGATGGAACGAGGACTTGTGCCAAGAATAGGTATCCCGGCCTCTAGCAAACCTTTTGCTAATCCCAGCGGCGTTTGACCCCCCAACTGCGCGATCACGCCGAGTACTGGTCCAGCGGCACTTTCAGCTGCAATGACCTCAAGAACATCCTCGAGAGTAAGCGGTTCGAAATAAAGTCGATCCGAGGTGTCGTAATCTGTGGAAACGGTCTCCGGATTGCAGTTGATCATGATGGTTTCGTATCCGGCATCTCGGAGGGCGAAAGCTGCATGTACACATGAGTAATCGAACTCAAGACCCTGCCCAATGCGGTTTGGTCCGCTGCCCAAGATAATGACCGCTGGTTTGGTACGTGGAAGTACTTCCGTTTCTAAGTCATACGACGAGTAGTAATACGGAGTGCGGGAAGCAAATTCGGCAGCACACGTATCCACCATCTTAAAGACAGGTCGGACTCCCAGGGCTTGCCTATCGCGGCGAACATCAAGTGAGGAGACGCCTCGCAATTCTGCTATCTGTTGATCCGAAAAACCGTGGCTCTTTGCAAGGCGCAAAGTTGTTTCATCCAATGTTGTTGCAGATGAAATCAAATCAGCGGTCTCATTGATAATCTGAATCTGGGTAAGGAACCAAGGGTCGATCTTCGTGATCGCATGGGTATCAGCAACCGAAGCTCCAAGCCACATCGCGCGCTGTACTTGCTGCAGGCGAAACTCACTTGGGGTGCCAATCTTTGATAGAAGTTCAGATAGAGACTCTCCTTCATGTCGCCAAGAAAATGTACTTCCCTTCTTCTCCAACGAGCGCAGCGCCTTCTGTAGCGCCTCGGTAAAGGATCGACCCAGCGCCATCGCCTCTCCCACAGATTTCATAGTCGTGGTGAGACGAGGATCGGCTTCTGGGAATTTTTCAAAGGCAAAACGCGGCGCCTTCACGACAATGTAATCAAGTGTTGGTTCGAATGAAGCCGGAGTGCTCTTCGTAATATCGTTTTGAATCTCATCTAAGTTGTAACCGATCGCAAGTTTGGTCGCGATCTTTGCGATAGGAAACCCTGTTGCCTTGGAAGCTAAAGCAGATGAACGCGACACTCGTGGATTCATCTCAATAACTATAATGCGACCATTCTCAGGGTTCACGGCGAATTGGATATTGCAACCACCTGTAGCAACACCAACTTCACGGATAATATCGATAGAAAGATCCCGCAACTTCTGATATTCAACATCGGTTAAGGTAAGCGCAGGAGCGACCGTGATCGAGTCGCCGGTATGCACACCCATTGGATCAAGATTTTCGATGCTACAAACAATCACAACGTTATCCTGCGAATCACGCATGACCTCTAGTTCGAACTCTTTCCAACCCAAAATTGATTCCTCTAGAAGGACTTCATTCGTCGGAGAATGTCGCAAGCCGGCGCCAGCGATCAGCTCTAATTCACTCTGGTTATATGCAATTCCCGAACCCAGCCCTCCCATTGTGAACGATGGTCGAACAACAACTGGGTAATTGAGCTCCAAAGCTGCTGCGAGGCATTCCGACATTGAGTGACAGATACGTGACTTCGCTGATTCCCCGCCAATTTTTTCGACGATGGTTTTAAAGATTTCACGGTCTTCGCCTCGTTTGATCGCCTCGACGTTAGCTCCGATTAACTTGACGTTGTACTTGTCGAATATTCCTAATGCGTGCATTCCCATTGCAGCGTTGAGAGCGGTCTGGCCGCCAAGCGTCGCTAAAACCGCATCCGGCGACTCTTTTTGAATGATCTTTTCAATGAACTGCGGGGTTATCGGTTCAATATAGGTGGCATCCGCGAATTCCGGATCAGTCATGATTGTTGCCGGGTTAGAGTTGATCAGAATTACTCGAATACCTTCTTCACGGAGAACACGACAAGCTTGAACACCTGAATAATCGAATTCACATGCTTGGCCAATCACAATCGGGCCAGAACCAATGACCAGTACGCTTTTGATATGTAGATCTCTAGGCATGGCTACCCTTTTCATCTTGAGCACGTGAACTGTTTTGGTATTTGTCCATCATCTCTGCAAAGTGATCGAAGAGATAAGCGGCGTCATGTGGTCCAGCTGCGGACTCGGGGTGATACTGCACACTGAACGCCGGGCGTTCGATAAGTTCAAGTCCTTCGACAACACCGTCGTTCAGCCCGATATGGCTAACAAATCCGGAACCGAAAGCAGTTCTAAAATTCCCCTCTTTCGGAGCATCCACCGCGAAACCGTGATTATGTGCCGTAATTTCAACGCGACCGGTACGAAGGTTCTTTACAGGCTGGTTTATTCCCCTATGACCAAAAGGCAATTTGTAGGTATCAAAGCCGAGCGCGCGACCCAAAATCTGATGACCGAAGCAGATGCCAAAGACGGGAATCTCGGCGAGCAAGAACTTCCTCACCAGCTCTACAACCAACGTCATCGTTGCAGGATCACCTGGACCATTTGATATGAACAACCCATCTGGATGCGAGGCGAGGATTTGAGCAGAGTCATAACCCAAGGGGTAGACCGTTACTTCCATCCCCCGCTGTGACATTGAGCGAGGCGTAGCTCGCTTGATACCTAGATCAATAGCGGCGACGCGGTACTTAACGTGAACCCCCGCCTCTGGTTGGACAACGTAAGGAGTCGTCGTTGAAACATCTTGCGCCAGAAATGCACCGGCCATTGCAGACGTAGATCGCACCTTTGTCACCATCGCGTCCCGGGTATATTCAGTTCCGGAAAAAATACCCATCCGCATTGCACCACGATCACGTAGATGTCTGGTGATGGCTCTCGTATCGACGCCTTTGATGCCCACGACTCCACTTGAAATGAGCGCTTCCTCCAAAGAGTTTTCCGATCTCCAGTTACTCACTACTGGAGAAGGATTTCGCACGACAAACCCTGCAACCCAGATTTGATCTGACTCCATGTCATGTGAATTCATTCCAGTGTTGCCGATATGCGGCGCAGTCATGATCACAATCTGTTTATGGTAGGAAGGGTCGGTCAAAGTCTCCTGATACCCAGTCATACCCGTTGCGAAGACTGCTTCCCCAAAGGTTTCGCCTTCTTTTGCCCATGATTCACCTTCAAAAATTGCACCATCGTCCAGAACGAGAAACGCTTTACTCATATTTGGCTCCCGTGAAGTTGCGGTCTCTCAGGACTTGAACGCCGTTATAGAAAGTATCAGTAACCACTGCAGGTAACTCGAAATCGTGGAAAGGAGTATTTCGACTCTTTGATGCCATCAATTCTCTATCGACCTTCCATGCGCCCGTGGTATCAACGATGATGATGTGGGCCGGGGATCCCTCAGAGATTTTCCCATGAGAACTGTAACCGCCAATTCGCGCAGGTGCAGTGGACATGCGATCAGCGAGGGCTTCCCAACTCATTTTTTTGCTCTGGATCATAGTTTTTACGACGACAGAGAGTGCCGTTTCTAAGCCAACCATCCCAAATGAGGCGGCCGACCATTCGCAGTCCTTGGAATCATTAGGGTGCGGGGCGTGATCCGTTGCAACGATGTCGATTGTGCCATCGGCCAAGCCGTCTTGAAGTGCCAGAACATCCGCTGATGTCCGAAGCGGCGGATTCACCTTATAAATTGGATCAAAACCTGAAGCGCTTTCATCGGTGAGAATGAGGTGGTGGGGAGTTACTTCTGCAGTCACCGCCATACCCTGACCTTTAGCCCAGCGAACAAGCTCTACACCGCCGCGGGTAGTGAGATGGCAAATATGAAGACGACTTCCAAGGTAATTGGCCATCAGGATATCGCGCGCGATGATTGATTCTTCTGCGATTGCTGGCCATCCCTTGAGGCCAAGTTTGCTAGAGACTGCTCCTTCATTCATTTGAGAACCATGAGTGAGTCTGGGTTCTTGGGCATGTTGTGCAATCACTCCATCGAAAGATCTAACATACTCAAGTGCCCTGCGCATAATTACCGGATCACTGACGCAGTTACCATCGTCGCTAAATATTCTCACCTTTGCGGCAGAGTTAGCCATCGCCGATAATTCGGCAAGCGCTTCACCTTTAAGTCCAACGGTGACAGCGCCAATCGGAAAGACGTCGCAAAGTCCCGCTTCCCGTGCAAGACGGGACACTTGCTCGACAACACCAGCGTTGTCGGCAACGGGCCATGTATTGGCCATTGCGCTGACCGCGGTATAACCGCCTTTGACCGCAGATTTGCTACCACTCAAGATTGTCTCTGATCCTTCGAAACCTGGCTCGCGAAGGTGTGTATGGAGGTCAACTAGCCCAGGTAAGACAAGTTTTTGATTGACATCAATTTTTTCATGAGTCTTGAATCCATGTGCGTTCGCAAGGTCGCTCCCGATCCTTGTAGTGATGCCATGTTCAACCGCAATATCAACGACTGAACCATCAGCCAACCTTGCGTTGTGCAGAAGAAGATTTGTGAATGTCATGGGGTCACTCCCTCGGAAATCAATTGTGGACCACCCATCGTCAGATAGAGAACCGCCATTCGCACCAGAACACCATTTTGAACTTGTTCTAGAATTACGGACTTATCGTCGTCAGCCGCCGCGCTTGCGATCTCTAGCCCGCGATTCATAGGGCCTGGATGCATAATGATTGAACCGGACTTAAGTAACTTCATGCGGTTCGAGCCCAGACCATACATACGCGAATATTCGCGTTCCGACGGGAAATATGACTCGTCCATTCGTTCACTTTGAATGCGTAGCATCATGACGGCATCAAGTTGTGGGAGCACTTCATCAAAATTGAATGAGACATTCACTGGCCATGATTCAACTCCGATCGGCATCAAAGTCGGAGGTGCCACAACAGTTACGCTCGCACCCAACTTAGTGAGCAACAAGGCGTTACTCCTAGCCACCCTAGAGTGCAATATGTCTCCAACAATTCCAACATGGATTCCAGAAAGGTTCCCACCACGCTTATCAAAGTGCGAACGAATCGTGTAAGCATCCAGTAACGCTTGTGTGGGGTGCTCGTGGGTTCCATCTCCGGCATTGATTACGTGTGCACCAACCCAACCGGAGTTCGCCAACCTCGCGGCGGCGCCCGAAGACCCATGCCTGATGATGATTAATTCAGCGCCCATTGCTTCAAGCGTTTGGGCCGTATCTTTAAGGGACTCACCCTTGCTTACACTGGAACCTTTTGCAGAAAAACTGATGACATCTGCTGATAGTCGTTTAGCAGCTGCTTCAAAACTCAATCGCGTACGAGTTGAATCCTCGAAAAACAAGTTCACTACTGTTCGCCCACGAAGGGTTGGAAGTTTGCGAATCGCACCATCAGTGATTCGTGAGAGTTCGTGAGCTGTATCGAGGATATGTAACGCATCATCGCTTGTTAAATCTTCAACTGAAAGTAGATGGCGATTCATCGCTCGCCTACTTCCACTGCATCCAAACCATCTACTTCCAAAAGTTGAACTCGCACAGTCTCTCGGAAATTGGTCGGAATATTCTTTCCTACATAATCAGCTCGGATGGGCAGTTCACGGTGGCCACGATCCACGAGAACCGCTAATTGAACAGTGGAAGGTCGTCCGAGTTCACCGATGGCGTCCAGCGCAGCACGAATGGTGCGACCAGAAAATAGAACATCATCCACGAGAACGAGGTCTCGACTTTGAATTCCTTCAACTGGTAGTTCAGTAGGAACGAGGGCTTTTGGTGGACGTAAGGCGATGTCATCGCGATACATGGTGATATCCAGTGTGCCAACAGATACCGGAGAGCCTATGGACGCCAGGAAATCTGCAATCCTAGAAGCGAGGGTCACTCCCCTCGTCGGGATGCCCATTAACACCACATTCTCGGTGCCGCGATTTCTTTCGATAATTTCATGAGCAATACGACGCAGCGAACGCGCGATCTCGTTTTGGTCCAGCACAAGACTCATTGACTCTCCTTTGCCGCCTCACGGGACGTCAGTTAAAGGATGGTGATGACGGAGAGCATATCAGGAATTCTCCGCCATCCTTGAATTCAGTCAGTGACAATAATCGATTTCATGACGGTTACTCGGCCAAGCACGCCGTTGATATAGCCGGCAGACTCCTTGGTCGATAGTTCTTGGGCAAGTTCAACGGCTTCAGATATTGCTACCGCATCATCCACGCCGGGTTCCCACAAAATTTCAAATAGTGCAATACGCAACAAGTTACGATCGATCGCCGGCATGCGATCCATATCCCAACCCTGCGCATAGGTATGAATCAGCTCATCAATCTTCTCGATGTGAAGGGCGACTCCTTCAACAAGGGTAGTTACATAGGAAGCTTCAGAGAGCTCATCCGCTGGACGGATTTTGAGAATCTCCGTCGCCTTTGAACCCCGAAGGTCGGCTTCAAAGAGGAGGTCAAGCGCCCGCTTGCGAGCCTTGGTACGGGCGTTCATCCTTTGAAAACCAATGTGGGGTTCAACGTTAAATGTTCCCGTTTTACGTTAGGAATTGGCGCGACCTAAATATGCACCGGTCCGAGTATCGACCAAGACCTTTTCATCCTGCTTGATAAAGAGCGGCACCTGAATTTGAATTCCAGTCTCCACCGTAGCTGGTTTTGTTCCACCTGAAGAGCGATCACCTTGTAGGCCTGGCTCGGTGTAAGTAATTGTAAGTTCGACAGAGGCCGGAAGATCGATGTAGAGCGGATTACCGTCATGCACTGCAACAACGGCCTCAACATTCTCCAACATGTAGTTAGCCGCATCTCCAACAACATCAGGACTGATCGAGATTTGGTCATAATTTTGGGTATCCATGAAAATGAATCCGTCGCCATCGCGATAGAGAAATTGCATATCGCGCTTCTCAAGTTGAGCGACATCCACCTTCACACCGGCGTTAAACGTCTTTTCAACAACTTTGCCACCAGGTACCAACTTCAGCTTAGTGCGGACGAAAGCGGGTCCCTTGCCTGGTTTTACGTGTTGAAACTCCACGACGGTCCAAAGCTTGCCCTCAATTTCAAGGGTCATACCGTTCTTAAGGTCATTTGTAGTAGCCATTGGGGCAGAATACCTGAAGGTTAGATCAACTCTTTCATGGCTATCAGTGCCAAGCGGTAAGAATCTGGGCCGAAACCTGCGATAGTGCCGTGCGCCACACCTGAAATCACCGAGGAATGGCGAAACTCCTCACGCGAGAGCGGATTGCTCAAGTGAACTTCAATGAGCGTAGCCTTCAACATGGCAGCCGCGTCACGGATCGCATACGAATAATGAGTAAAAGCGGCTGGATTAAAGATCACGGGATTCTTCCCGTCAGCAGCCTCATGAAGCCACGAAATCAAGGTGACCTCAGAGTCACTTTGTCTGACATCCACCTTTAGTCCAAGTTTGGCTGCTTCGTCGATAACGAAGGAGGTCAACTCAGCGAAATTCATGGTGCCGTAAATTGAGCTGTCTCGTAGGTCAAGCCGGCCAAGATTGGGTCCATTGAGGACGTAGATGGTGGCAGATGATTCAGAACTCATTGGCAGATCCTCTCATACGCTGCGATAAGCGACTCTGGATTAGCCGATTCAATCCACGTTGGTTCACCTAGAGACGTGACTCCAATAAATCTAACCCGACCATCCCTACTCTTCTTGTCGCCCACCATTCCAGCAAGCAGGGCTTCCCAAGGGAATTTCGCACTATTCAAGGAAGTTGGAAGATTGAATTTCCTTAATATATTCATGATCCGGTCCACATCGGTAAATCCACACTCCATGGAACTGAGTTGCAATGCATATGCCATTCCCATCGAGACCGCTTCACCATGTCGCAATTGGTAATCGGCCACCCTTTCGATTGCATGTCCCAGGGTGTGACCAAAATTGAGAATCTCTCGAAGTTTGCCCTCTTTGAAGTCATTTGACACTACGTCGGCCTTAACCGCAACACTTCGATGAATCAACTCGCCTGAAACCCTTCGAACATCATTAAGTGTTTGACATCGATCAAGGAGATCCAGAATCTCCGTATCTCTGATGCAACCTGTTTTAATTACTTCAGCAAGTCCTGCCGCATAATCGCGATCCGATAATGAAGTGAGCCAAGAGAGGTCGATGCACACCGAACCAGGCGAGTAAAAAGCGCCGACTAGATTCTTACCGGATTTGGTATTGATTCCAGTTTTACCACCAATCGAGGCATCAACCATTCCTGCGAGAGTGGTTGGAACTGCGTACCAAGAGATGCCACGCATCCATGTTGCTGCGGCGAAACCACCGAGGTCCGTCGTAGCTCCCCCGCCGATGGCAATGATTGCATCGGTTCGACCAAAACCTTGAACGCCGAGCAAATCCCATACTTGTTCTAGGGTATCGGTGCTCTTCTGCGTTTCAGCATCAGGTGTTATGAAGAGGGTAGAATTCGATTTATCACAGAGTGTGACAAGATCAGCCAGATCAACAATGAACTGAGGCGCAACAATCATAGTTTTCTGGTGACCCGCGCGGATTGACTTGAAATGCTCCCGCCAATCTGAAACCACCAACACTTCGTATTGATGTTCCGCCTTTACGGTTACTTGATGAAGAGAACTACTCATCACTGTCGCCCCCCCGTGGATGTTTTAAGAATGATTTCGTGCGCTACCTCTGGAGCTTTACGGTTATCAGTAGATATTTTTAGATCAGCCAACCGCTCATAAATTGGCTCACGTTTAGCAACTAATGCCAGCCATTGATTCTTCGGATCATCGGCAACCAACGGACGATCCGCTTTGTCACTAATTCGGGCGACAGCATTGTTAAGCCCTACATTAAGGTAAATAACCACACGTTCATTTGTCGAAACTGCTGCCTGGGTTAAGGGATCCACAATCGAGCCACCGCCCAACGAGATGATCTCAACATCCGAAACAAGCGCATTTAGAATTACTTCACGCTCTATTTTGCGAAATCCTGGCTCACCCAACTCCGAAAATATTTCTGGAATGTGCTTCCCTGTAACTGTGACAATTTTTGCATCTGTATCCAAGAATGTCGCGTTTAGTTCCCGAGCCAAGGCTTTACCCACAGAACTCTTTCCAGAGCCCGGCGGGCCAATCAGGATAAAACCCTTCATTTACTTTATTTCAAGTGCCGCAATATAGTTTTGGAAATTTCTGCGCGTTTCCGCTACTGAGTCCCCGCCGAATTTTTCGAGGACCGCGTCAGCGAGAACTAACGCACACATTGCTTCCGCAACGACACCAGCAGCAGGCACGGCACACACGTCAGAGCGCTGATTAATCGCTTTTGCCGGCTCACCTGTCGCAACATCAATCGTATCCAAGGCACGCGGAACGGTAGAGATAGGTTTCATCGCAGCGCGAACGCGCAAAATTTCACCGTTCGACATTCCGCCTTCAGTGCCGCCTGCACGATCCGTGCGTCGGATGATCACTCCATCGCTATTGCGTTCAATCTCGTCATGCGCCACCGAACCTCGGCGTTTTGCTGTAGTAAAGCCATCTCCAATTTCAACGCCTTTGATTGCTTGAATTCCCATCATCGCGCCGGCTAATCGAGCATCCAACCTGCGATCCCAATGCGTATGGGAACCAAGTCCAGGCGGCATGTTGTATGCCAAAACTTCGATGACACCGCCCAATGTATCTCCGTCACGATGTGCTGACTCAATTTCCTCGACCATGCGAGTACTTGCCGCTTTATCAAATGAACGAACCGGGTCTTGATCAACGGCATCACGGTCTGCATATGTCGGCAGGACATAATCGGCCTCAACACCTGCCTCGCCAATAGAAAGAACGTGGCTCAGTATTTGAATTCCAACGCTCTGTTCCAAGAAAGCGCGAGCAACCGCGCCGAGCGCAACGCGGGCCGCAGTCTCTCTAGCACTTGCACGTTCCAAGATAGGACGAGCATCATCAAAAGAATATTTCTGCATTCCCACTAAGTCTGCATGTCCAGGGCGAGGTCGGGTCAAAGGAGCATTGCGCGCTAGCGAAGCAAGTTCATCCAGGTCCACAGGATCTGCCGACATGACCTTCTCCCATTTGGGCCATTCTGAATTTCCTACCTGGATCGCAATCGGTCCGCCTTGGCTCTTTCCGTGGCGAACTCCGCCCAAGATGGTTACAAGATCGGCCTCAAAGTTCTGTCTCGCACCGCGACCGTAACCTAGTCGGCGACGACGCAAATCGGCATCAATCGTCTCTCGGGTGAATTCAACGTGAGCAGGCAACCCTTCAAGAATTGCGGAGAGGGCTGGTCCGTGAGATTCACCTGCAGTAAGCCAACGTAACATGGCCGTATTCTGTCAGATATCGACGCGGTGCTGCTCCTAAATCAGAATAACCGCGAGTGCGCCCGCAAAAAACCATGGCGCCATCGGAACTTTCTTCGTGCGACTTTTCACTCGCCAAAGTAGAGCCATTACTGCGGCAATTATCAGGACATTAAGGAGGGTACTTAGGGACCCAATTAACAGAGCGATGCAAGCTATCAGTTTAATGTCGCCCATCCCGATCGCTTTTCCGCTGAGTATATGGCAGAGGACTCCAACGATTCCCGTTATGAATGCGAAAATCACTCGATCCCAGAAGCTCGCTGTATCACTCGACAGAATCGCTCCTACTTCACAGAGTGCAAGTGCTGCCAAAGCCTTATTCGGAATCCGGTGGCTCTGGAAATCAATCATGGAAATGGGTATTCCGAAAACTACGAGAAGAGTAATTGCGAAAATTTTCAAGGATAGCGGTCAACGATTTGTGAGAGCGCGATAGCCTTAAGATCGGTCCTCATCACCGAATAATCAAAATCTATTCCCGAGAAGAACGAGATCTGATCTAGCGCTTGCTCAACCAGCAAGTCGATTCCATCGATGCAGAAACTTCCACTCAACTGCGCACGCTCGAGAATCTTTGTGGGCAAGGGACTGTAAAGAACCTCGCAGAAAGTTGGAATCTCATAATCCCAAGAGTAGGCGATTTCATCGGTGGCGCCCTTAGGCACTGTGGATATCACCATGTCGTATCCGTCTAAGGAATGATTCATATCGTGAAATTGCAGTGTTGAATTCGATGCAACCTCGTTTAAAACTTGAGCCCTATCAGGGTTTCTAAGGAGGAAATGGATTTCCTGACATTCGCCATCTAGCGCGCCAAGGGCGGCTCGGGCGGTGCCTCCACCGCCAATAATTGCTACACGTTCCTTTCGCACCTCAGCGAAGAGTCGCTTAAAAGCTGTACGGTCAGTGGAAGTGGCATAGAAACCATTACCGGTCGATACCAAAGTATTGGCCGATTTCATTCGAACGGCAATCGGATCGTATTCGATTTCAAATGGGAGGTTCAGATCGAACAGTACTTCTTTGAGCGGCATCGTCAATGAGAAGCCAGTCCACCCCTCATCAAGGGCCGTGGCCAAGAACGAGTGCGCTGAATCCGGCCGCAATTCCATCGCAACATAGCTCGCATCTACCTTCAGAAGATCATAAGCGCGCTTATGTATGGCAGGTGAAAGGCTGTGGCTAATCGGGGAACCAAGCACCGCAGCTTTAATCATTTGAATAGTCCCTGTCGCACATTCTGATTGTATAGAGCGACCCACGACTGAAAAGTTGAATAGCTATCAGTGAATCTCGTGTCATGAGGCTTTACAGTAATGAAGTAAATCCAATTCCCCGCTGCTGGGCTCATAGCTGCTGTAATCGCACCTTGACTTGGGTTTGAGATCGGGGTTGGAGGCAATCCAAGATTGAGATAGGTGTTGTATGGTGATTTCACCTTGGTGTCAGCCGTGCTGAGGTTGATCTGCCCACGCTTAGATATCGCGTATTGCACAGTTGAATTGAGTTGAAGTGGCATACCAATCTTCAAACGATTATAGATAACTGCGGCAGCCTTGGAGTAATCAATCGGATCTGCTTCAATCTGTATCAACGATGCAATGGTAAGAACTTGGTACTCATTGTATTTCCCGTAACCGTTCGAAAGATGCAAAGCAGCGATTTCGGATCGAAAGGCATTTTCCATCTGCATTAGCGCATCGGATAGTTTCGTTCCAGATTGAAATGAATATTGAAGCGGAGCTAGTTCACCTTCCAGCGAATTTAAAGCATTTGGAATGACTGGTGTTACGCCTGTCAATCCCGCACTCTGATCAATCGAATTCAAGGAACGCAATTTGCCAATAACATCGGAGAGAGTCGAACCCGGAAGTACCTGTATCGAATCAATCAATCGTTTTCGATCTAGCAACTCGGTGATTGCAAGTGCACTTGGAATATGAGTCTCTATGTGATGCACCCCTGGTGCAATCCCAAGTCCCGAAGAGTTATGGATCAGGAGGTTAATCATCGTCGAAGCCTTCCGGACCACTCCCTTGCCCTGACAATCCTCTGCAATTTGACTACCGGTCTCTCCGGAAAGAACATTGATATTTACCGCGGATTCCGGATGACCTGCGGCGAAGTCATTTGGAGAACGCGTAAGTATTAATATTCCCGTGGTCACGAGAATGAGAACCAGAATCGACGATATTAGAACTCTTCGCTTGAGTAGCCTAATCAAGGGATCCTGCAATTCTCTCTCTATTCAGCGCGCTTTCCAATATTCCAACGGCCGCCATCGCATCAATCAATCCTTTACTAGATCTCGTGTTGTGCCCAGCCTCGCGAAGTTTTTTAGCGGCCGTGACGGTCGATAGTCGTTCGTCTATAAAGTGGATAGGAACATTGGTGATTTCGCTTAGGAAGTCGCCAAATCCATAAGCTGCGGTGAGCGAGGGATTATCTGCACCTGATAAATGTTTTGGCGCCCCAATAACCAAATAAATTGGATCGTATTCCTCAATTATCTTGCCGATTTCATGGGCGAGTTCAGGACTCGTCGCTGCAAGCGTTCCTAGGGGCGAAGCAATCAGACCAGAACTATCACTCACTGCCACCCCAATGCGGACCTGACCGTAGTCGAATCCGATTCGGCGACCCGGACGCATATTAAATGCTACCTAGCGAAGCCTTTAGCTCTGCTATCGCTTGCGAGATTTGGGCGACCATGGTTCCGCCACCTTGCGCGAAATCATCCTTACCGCCACCGCCACCGCCCAAGACCTTCGACCCCAACTTCACCAAATCGCCAGCTTTCGCACCTTTGGCGCGAGCAGCCTCACTTGTCGCGACAACTAGCACAACACGTCCAGCAACTACGGAGATAAGGGCTACGACCGCTTCAGGACGACGATTTCGCAACTCCAACGCCATCTGGCGAAGATCATCGCCTGAAATCTCATCTGCCACTTGTGACACCAAGGCGTCCACATTTCCAACTCGGGAAAAGTCTTTTTCCAAATCCTTTACCGACGCGAGAGCCTCGGCAGATTTAAACGAAGACAATTCCTTTTCAACACTCTTCATTTTCGTGAGCATCTCAGAGATGCGCTCAGGAAGCTCTTCAACGCGCGTGCCTTTCACAATATCGGTGAGCGAGTTCAAGAGAATGTGTTCACGAGCCAGGAAGTCATAGGCGTCGACACCAACTAGTGCTTCTACGCGTCGTACTCCTGCGCCGATTGAAGATTCACTCAACAGTTTCACAACACCTAATTCAGCGGACGAGTGAACGTGCGTACCTCCGCAGAGCTCCTTTGCCCAATCTCCAACGCTTACAACCCGAACAACATCGCCATACTTCTCACCAAAAAGCGCCATCGCGCCAATCTGCCTCGCTTCAGCTTGGCTCATATGCTCTGCCGTCACGGCCAGATTTTCAATGAGTAGCGCATTTACGCGATGCTCGACCTCGTTCAAAACAGATCGTGGAACTGAACCTGTCGATGGAAAATCAAATCGGAAACGGCCTGGTGCATTTTCTGAACCAGCTTGCGTAGCGCTCTCCCCCAATGCTTCGCGGAAAGCCTTGTGAACCATATGCGTTGCGGTATGGGCCCTAGATATCGCTTTGCGACGAACCGAATCGATTGAAGCAAAGACGTCTTGACCAACTTTTACTGAGCCACCTTCGATGGACCCGCGGTGCACATAGAGACCAGGGACAGGTGATTGCACATCGTAGATTTCAATTTTGGTGCCGTCCGCGAGGGTGATCAATCCGCCATCAGCGAGCTGTCCGCCACCTTCTGCATAGAATGGAGTGCGATCCAAAACAATTTCCACTTCGCCATCATGCGCTTCTGGGACGTTGTGGCCATCGACCATCAGTCCTGCGACAACTGCTTCACCTTCAGTGTGCTCATAACCTATGAAGCTGGTTCGCCCGTGCACATCAACAATGGTGCGATATTCAGATAAGTCGGTATGTCCACTCTTCTTTGCGCGCGCATCTGCCTTCGCACGGTCCTTCTGTTCGCGCATTAAACGACGGAAACCATCTTCATCAACTTTCAAACCCGATTCTGAAGCCATCTCAAGGGTGAGATCAAACGGGAATCCATACGTATCGTGCAACTTAAAAACGGTATCACCTGAAAGTGCGACGGACTTCGAAGCCCGCGCTTCTTCAGATGCCATGTCGAAAATCTGCGTACCACTCTTGAGGGTCGCTAAGAATGACTCTTCTTCCGCAACGGTTACAGATGTAATACGAGAACTATCACTCGCTAACTCCGGATACTGCGGTGACATCGCACCAATTGCAGCCTTGAGAAGTGCTTCAGAGTTGCGATCTGGGGCACCCAGAATTCTCATGTTTCGAATGGTGCGACGCATCATGCGACGAAGAACGTAACCACGACCTTCGTTGCCGGGGATCACCCCATCACCAATGAGCATCATTGAGGTACGTGCATGGTCTGCAACAACGCGAAGGGCTACATCACTCTTCTCATTCTGACCGTACTTCACACCAGCCAACTCTGCAGCCTTTGAAAGAATCTGCATCGTCGTATCAATTTCATAAATATTCTCGACGCCTTGAAGCAGCGCTGCGGTGCGCTCCAAACCCAAACCAGTATCAATGTTCTTAGCTGGTAGTTCACCAATGATCGGATAATCATCCTTCGTGCCACCATCTGCACGAATATTCTGCATGAAAACTAGATTCCAGACCTCGAGGTAACGATCTTCATCTGCGACGGGTCCACCGTCACGACCGTAAGCAGGTCCGCGATCGTAATAAATCTCAGAACAAGGTCCACATGGACCAGCGACACCCATGGACCAGAAGTTATCCGCCATTCCACGGCGTTGGATTCGCTCCCGCGGAACGCCAACTTTATGGTGCCAGATGTCAGCAGCCTCATCATCATTGAGATAAACAGTTACCCAGAGCTTCTCCTCAGGAAAGCCGTATCCACCTTCACTGATTGGCTTGGTGAGCAACTCCCATGCCATCGTGATCGCACCCTCTTTGAAATAATCTCCAAAGGAGAAGTTTCCACACATTTGAAAGAACGACGCATGACGGGTTGTCTTTCCTACCTCATCAATATCCAGTGTCCTCACGCATTTCTGTACAGATGTAGCGCGCGAATAGGCCGGCTTTACTTCACCGAGGAAAAATGGCTTGAAAGGCACCATTCCGGCGTTGACCAAAAGTAGATTCGGATCATCTGCAATTAGGGAGGCAGAAGGAACTACCGTATGTTTTAGGCCCAGGGAATTCCCGGACTCAAAGAAGCGCAACCATCGCGCTCTGATTTCAGCAGATTCCACCTATTACTCATGCTCCCGATCAGAGCGAGAGAACTTCTTACCCGCAAGTGCGCCAACAAGAGATCCCACTACCTTCAAAAGTCCCGAATTCTTCTCAATCAGATTTGTGATCGAATCCGTCACTTTCTCTGTGAAATTCTCGGCGCTTGAAACAATGCGATTCACGCTCTGGATAGTCTTCTTGACCTCATCGATCAAACGACTCACGCGAACAATTGCATAGCCAATGGCAAGGGCAATGACCAGCAGCGCAGAAGCTGCGATGATCGTTGCGATGCCACCTGGACCCATACCTCTAGCCTACCTGAAGTTAGCGGAACAACTCTGCATTACTTCTTTTCGGGAGCCCAATCAATGCCTGCTTCCTTGCGTTGCGCAGGGGTAATTGGTGTTGGTGCGCCCGTAAGTGGGTCGCCGCCACTGGCAGTCTTTGGAAAGGCAATAACTTCACGAATGGATTCCGAATGAGAGAGAAGCGCACAGAGGCGATCCATGCCCAAGGCGATACCACCATGTGGCGGCGGACCGTAGTTAAAAGCTTCAAGAAGGAATCCGAACTTGCTCGTCGCTTCCTCCGGGGTCAAACCAATGACATCAAAAACTCGCTGTTGAACTTCGCGTTGATGGATACGAATTGAGCCTCCACCAATCTCGTTTCCGTTCAACACAATGTCATATGCATAGGCGAGGGCCGAACCCGGATCGCCGTGAAAGGTGTTGGCAAATTCTGGCTTTGGACCAGTAAATGGGTGGTGGACAGCGGTCCAACCTGATTCTGGGTTCGCGGCATCCACAAGTTCGAACATCGGGGCATCAACAACCCAAAGGAACTCCCACTTATTTGGATCGATAAGTCCGCACCTAGCACCGATTTCCAAACGTACGGCGCCTAACAGAGCTTGCGAATTCTGCTTATTGCCGGCAGCGAAGAAGATTGCGTCTCCAGGCTTCGCGCCGACGTAGGCGGCAATACCCGAACCCTCCTTTTCAGAGAGATTCTTTGCAACAGGGCCACCTAAGGTTCCATCTTCCTGTACCAAAATGTACGCCAAGCCCTTTGCGCCGCGTGCCTTGGCCCAGTCTTGCCAAGCATCTAACTCTTTGCGAGGTGAAGATGCGCCGCCAGGCATCACTACTGCGCCGACATATTCGGCTTGAAACACCCGGAACTCGGTCTCTGAAAAGAACTCGGTGGTTTCAACAATCTCCTGACCGAATCGAAGATCGGGCTTATCGGAACCATAACGGCGCATCGCCTCAAAATATGTCATCCGTGGAATTGGACGCGGAATCTCATATCCAACAGTCTTCACAAAAACCTCGGAGAGAATCTCTTCAGCGACGCGCAAAATGTCTTCTTGGTCAATAAAAGACATCTCTATATCGAGCTGCGTAAATTCTGGTTGGCGATCGGCGCGGAAATCTTCATCGCGGAAGCAGCGCGCGATTTGGAAATAACGTTCCATACCAGCAACCATTAACAGTTGCTTAAATAGTTGTGGTGACTGAGGAAGCGCATACCAACTACCTGGTTGCAAACGAACCGGAACCAAAAAGTCTCGGGCACCCTCCGGCGTGGATCGAGTAAGGTATGGGGTCTCAATCTCAAGGAAATCAAGGCGATCCATTACTGAACGAATCGTCGATGTCACCTTTGAACGAAGCCGCAGATTCTTTGCTGGACCTTCACGACGAAGATCGAGATAACGATACTTCAGGCGGACTTCTTCGCTGATGTTTGCAACATCGCCACTATCAACCGGAAACGGAAGTGGCGCAGCCTCGGAGAGCACTTCCAAAGTTTGGCAGTCGATTTCAATCTCACCGGTTGCAATATTTGGATTCTCGTTGCCGGGCGGGCGCGCATTCACAACACCGGTAATCAATACACACCATTCAGCTCGAAGCGCCCCAGCAATCTCATCTTTAATAACGATTTGGACGGCACCCGTTGCATCCCGGAGATCGATGAAGGCAACTCCCCCGTGGTCACGCCGTCTGGCTACCCACCCTGCAAGCACCACAGTGGTGCCGATGTCGGCCTTGGTTAATGTTCCAGCGTTGTGTGTCCGTAGCATGTTAAGAATCGGCTCCCAGGTTTGCGATGCGTTCAATGAGTACTTCTGCCAAAGCGCCAAGAGTAACGGAAGTGCTTACCCCAGAACGCATATCCTTCAATTGCACCTGACCGCTGGTGATTTCATCGGCACCCAATACGATTGAATACGTTGCCCCGCTCTTATCTGCCGACTTCATTGCGCCTTTGAGCGCCTTCTCTCCAAAAGCCAGATCAACCCTGATCCCATGGCCACGAAGTTTCTCTGCCAATACAAAAGCTTCATCGGTTGTGCCAAGGGGAACGATGTACAGATCGAGCCCGAGGCCTTCAGGGAGTTGTAGCCCTTCGGCTTCACAGGCCAAGAGAATGCGGTCGACACCAAGCCCAAAACCAATGCCTGAAAGTTCTTGGCCACCGAGCTGGGCCATAAGGCCGTCGTATCGACCACCTCCCCCAATACCTGACTGTGCGCCAAGCTCGGCATGTACAAATTCAAATGCGGTCCCGGTGTAATAGTCCAGACCACGAACCATCCGCGGGTTGATCACGTATGCAATACCGAGTGCATCAAGGGATTTCTTTACGAGTTCAAAGTCTGCGGCGCTCTCTGGCGTCAAATAATCCATGAGCACCGGCGCTGACTCCAATTTCTGGCGGATTTCTGGGCGCTTGTCATCAAATAGACGGAGTGGGTTAATGGAGGCGCGCTCAGCGGTCTCTGAATCTAACTCCATTGTGCTAATAAAAGCTCGAAGATCTCTCAAATAATTCTCACGCGTTGGTACATCGCCGAGGGAGGTAATCTCCAAGTGGTAGTTCTTTAGACCTAACTCCTGAAATGCACGCTCTGCAACAGCAATTACTTCAACATCAATTCGAGGATCGGAAAGTCCAATAGCTTCGATGCCCACTTGATAGAACTGCCGATAACGTCCAGCCTGCGGACGTTCAGCGCGAAAGAATGCTCCTGAGTAATAGACCTTGACGGGAAGTTGACCGCGGTCCAAATTGTGTTCAATCACCGCACGCATCACTCCTGCGGTTCCCTCTGGGCGCAAGGTAATTGAGCGACCGCCGCGATCCTCAAATGTGTACATCTCTTTGCGAACTACATCGGTAGATTCACCGACGCCGCGGGCAAAGAGCTCCGTATCTTCAAAGACCGGCAGTTCCATCAGTTGATACCCGGCCGACCGGGCGGAGTCAATAATTGCTTGGCGGACATAATCAAAGTGCGCGGAGCGATCTGGAAAATATTCGCTCACACCCTTTGGTGCCTGAAATTTCGCCATTAATCCGCGCTCCTCAAGAAGTTTTGTTGCAGGAATTCGTTATTCCGCCGCTCCCGTCCGATTGTAGTTTCTGGACCATGCCCCGGAAGAACAATTAACTCATCTGGCAAGGGCAGGATCACCTTTTGAATCGTCTTTTTCATATCTGATATCGAACCTTGTGGCAATGAAGTTTTACCTATCGAATTTTGGAAAAGTACATCTCCGCTAATCAGATATTCATCGTCCACCTGAAAGAGGGTCGAACCCGGTGTGTGACCAGGACCGTGAAGGGCCTTGATTCGCATACCTAGAAGTTCGAAAACGGTTCCATCGCTTAGCTCCCGGACATCCTTTGGCTCGGAGAACTCCGTGGTTCCTAGTTCAGCCAAAAGCGCTTCCAGCGGCCCACCAGCCGTCAAGATTCCGTACGGATGAGCAAGATATGGACGATCCTTGGGGTGAATGTAGGTTGCAACTCCATAAGTATCGTCCACAGGAACGACTGAAAAAGTGTGGTCCAGATGCCCGTGCGTCACCAAAGTAGCGATCGGCTTGAGATTGTGCCGGTCCAGTACCTCTTTGATATCCGGTAAGAGATTTGGAATCGCGATCCCTGGATCAACCAGGAAACATTCCGAATTGGCGGAAGGGGCAAAAATCCAACAATTTGTTCCAAAATACTGGGCTACCACCTGTTCAACAATCACTTATAACCCTGCCCTCGCCACTATCGGTCCCCACCTGAGGAGGAATTTCCGTTCATTACGGAATTAAGGGTACCGTTAACCCCTGATCAAAAGAGATCGGGACGGCTTAATCGCCTCAAGCAACCGTTAACGAAAGAACGTTGAAAGTACCGGGGAGATCCGGACAAAGAACGTTTGACGCGCAACCGAAGGAGTAAGACATGACAGACCAAACCAATCTCAGCGCAGCATCAGCCCTTGTCGGAGACCCAGCAAAGTTCGGTCGAGTTGCTGAAGATGGCACCGTATATGTCTTAACTGAAGGTGGCGAGCGACCAGTCGGTTCCTACCCAGGTAAAACGGCCGAAGAGGCGCTCAATTATTTCGTCCGTAAGTTCGAAGCCGTTGCCTCTGAAGTAGCCCTGTTAGCAGCCCGCATCAAAAGTGGTGCGATGGTCCCTAGCGACGCACATGCCGCAGTCGCAAAATTACGCGAACAAATTTCAAACCTTAATGGAGTTGGCGATCTTGTCACCCTCGCTCAATCAGTAGAGCAGATTCCCGCCCTCATCGAAGGCCACAAGGCCGCTTATGAAGCCCGCAAGGAACAAGAAGCCGCCGCTAAAGAAGCTAAGCGCGTTGAAGCCGCTGCGATCAAAGAGAAAATCGTTGCTGAAGCGGAGTCTCTCGCCCTTTCTGAAAGCTGGAAATCAACCGGCGATCGGCTAAAAATATTGCTGGATGAATGGAAGGCTGCTCCTCGTTTAGACAAGAAGAGCGATGCAGATCTTTGGAAGCGATTCTCGAGTGCACGCAATAAATTCGATAAACGTCGTCGGACTCACTTTGCTCAACTAGAGAATCAAAGCGCTGCGGTTGCGCAGTCAAAGAGCGCGATCGTCGAGGAGGCTAAGAAGTTAGCAACCTCCAAGGATTGGCTTGCTACAGCCAATCGCTTTAAGGAATTGATGGATGCGTGGAAGGCGGCAGGACGCGGCAAGAAGAATGTTGATACCAAGCTCTGGGAAGAGTTCAAAGGCGCACAAGATACTTTCTTTGCTGCAAAAAAGGCCGACCTTGAAAAACGTCAGGAAACGATGGCCGCAAACTTGGCGAAGCGCGAGGAACTTATTGCCCAATTCGAAGCGCTGCTTCCTGTATCTGACGTCAAGGGCGCTCGCAAGAAGTTCCACGATCTCCAAGAGAAGTGGGACCGCATTGGCATGACGGAGCGAAACAAGCGTGCTGCCCTTGAAGCTCGCTTGGAGAAAGTCCAGACGGAAATTGAGTCACTCCACGAAGAAGTCGCACGTCGTAGCGATCCCACAGCGATTGCCCATGCCAATAGCGTTGTCCAAGGATTACTTGACGCGATTGCTAATTACGAAAAACAAGCCGAAAAAGCGGAAGCCGCTGGTCAGAGCGCCAAGGCCAAGACGGCTAGAGAGGCAGCCGCTGCGCGCAAAGTTTGGCTAGAAGAAGCCCAAAAGGGTCTCGCCGACTTTAAGCGCTAAAACTAGTTATTCGTAACTCTGTATACGTCGTAGACCCCTTCAACGCTTCGTACTGCTGCAAGAACAGTATCTAGGTGCAGTGCATCTGCCATTTCAAAGGTGAAACGAGAAATCGCGACGCGGTCCTTGCTCGTGCTCACTGACGCGTTAAGGATATTGACATGTTGATCGGCAAGTGTGCGGGTGATATCTGAGAGTAGGCCAGAACGATCCAACGCTTCCACCTGAATGTTAACTAGGAAGAGCGCCCTGGCGCTGGTATTCCATTTCACCTCAACGATGCGATCACCTTGATGCTCCTTGAGGTCATTCACATTGATGCAATCAACTCTATGAACGCTTACTCCACTACCCCGCGTAACAAAGCCAGTGATTTCATCACCCGGTACTGGGGTACAACATCTCGCTAATTTAACGAGGAGATCCCCGGCGCCAGCTACATCAACACCCGATGAGTTTCGCTTTGATGGTGTCGGTCGTTTAAAGAGATGATCGATGCTTTCATCAACATGCGAACCGTCATCCCTCAACTGATGGGCTAACTTTTCAACAACGGATGCGGCAGAGATATGTCCATTTCCAACTGATGCATATAACGCTTCAATATCTGGGAAGTGCAGGTCGTGGGCCAACTCCAAGATTGCTTGCCCCGCGAAAATCTTTTGAAGTGGGAGACCTACTTTGCGCATCTGCCTGGCAATTGATTCCTGGCCAGCTTCGATCGCCTCTTCCTTGCGTTCTTTCGAGAACCAAGCCTTGATCTTTGAACGCGCGCGTGGTGACTTAACAAAATTGAGCCAATCCCTACTGGGAGCGGCATTAGGACTTTTGTTTGTCACTACCTCAACTACGTCGCCATTTGCCAGCGTTGACTCTAAAGGAATGAGCTTGCCGTTAACCTTCGCACCTACACATCGATTACCGACTTCGGTGTGCACCGCATAAGCAAAATCCACCGGCGTCGAACCAGAAGGAAGTGCAACCACACTTCCCTTTGGCGTAAAAACAAAAACTTCTGGAGTTCGCAGGTCATAGCGCAGGGTGTCCAGAAAATCACTGACATCTTCGCTCTCCTGTTGCCACTCATGCAGTTGTTTGAGCCATACAACGCCAGGGTCGTTCTCAACTCCCTTTGGAGTCTTTGATTTATATTTCCAGTGCGCCGCGATACCGAACTCCGCGCGGGCATGCATGTCTACGGTTCTAATCTGTATCTCTACGGCTTTGCCATTGGGACCAATAACTGTCGTGTGGAGTGATTGATAGAGATTGAATTTTGGCATGGCAATGTAATCTTTGAATCGACCAGGGATTGGGCTCCAACGGGCATGAATTGCACCGAGCACCGCGTAGCAATCGCGAACATCATCAACGATTACGCGAACGCCTACGAGATCGTAGATCTCTCCGAACTCACGGCCGCGCACAATCATCTTTTGAAATACGCTGTAAAGGTGCTTCTGCCGTCCTTTGATCGTCGCACGGATTCCCTCAACCGCGAGGTCTCGCGAAATCTGATCAATGACCTCTGCAGTGAATTTTTCACGAAGCGGTTGGCGTTCACTTACAAGTCGCTCAATCTCGTCGTATTTCTTCGGCTCCAAAACTTTGAATGAAAGATCTTCAAGCTCCCACTTGATTGCATTCATTCCTAGGCGATGGGCTAGAGGTGCGTAAATATCCAATGTCTCCCGAGCCTTGCGGGTCGCGCTTTCCGAGGAAACATACTGCCAGGTTCGCGCGTTGTGGAGCCTGTCAGTTAACTTAATGACAAGCACGCGAATGTCCCTTGACATCGCAACCACCATTTTGCGTAGAGTTTCCGCCTCTGCTGTTGGGCCATAGG
>Ga0164297_10001420_pt1 | contig 25454 bp, 24 predicted proteins | sample GEODES058metaG_FD_113539 | JGI IMG/M metagenome (GOLD analysis project Ga0164297, IMG submission 113539) | Dystrophic lake water microbial communities from Trout Bog Lake, Wisconsin, USA - GEODES058 metaG | ecosystem: Environmental > Aquatic > Freshwater > Lake | place: USA: Trout Bog Lake... | reverse complement strand
CTTTTTTTTTTTTTTCCCTATAGGAAAGTTTATAATTTGACTGGATCTTTGGAACTTTTGGAACTTTTGGAACTTTCTAAGGAATATATAAAAAAGGTATAAAAAAAAGAATATACTATATATAAAAAATGGATTTTATAACAATTATCAATGCTATGAGAGAGTACCAAAAAATGAATCATATAAAACGTCAATGTTTAACCAATACTCAATACTTATATGATTGCTTTGTCATGAATGGTCATAACCAGTTTAAACCAAAATCTGTAATTGTGATAGCAGATGATATTGAACATAATCGATATATATTTGTAACACATATGGTATTAATCAATGATGAAAATGATATCATTGATTCATCTTATGAAGTATATTCTATGATAAATAAAAAATATTGTGATAACATTAATGATGCTATTCCATATTTAAATCAAGCCCCGCCTAATTTAAAAAAAAAGGTAATACAAGACTATCTACAGATGATACCCATTGAAAAACAAATGATGAATGGTAAATTATGTATAGCAGATCGTAAATATTATGATCAACAAGCTGATTATGTAGAGTCTATTGTTAAAAAGTTCGAAAAAACGAAAAAATAACCTATCTGTAAAAAAAACATGCTCAATGGAAAAATAACAGATACAAATCCGGCAGTGCCGTGTCTGAAACAAAGAAGAATATTCTATGATACCGAATAAGTACATTATACTCTTTTTACATAGTAAATAACGGGATTACCGCTATTTACTATGGCATGAATGGGGAATCCCCATTTACTAAATAATAAAAATATCATACTATAATAAGAATGCAATATGATGGATTACTTTTTCATGAATTACCTGTTGAAGAACGTGAACGTATTATCCATAATGCTAAGATATCTTTTAAGGAATTAGATGAATATTTAAATGATAAGATAGAAGCTTATAACTGGTCACAATATAGATATATACAGCGTAAAAGTGATAAAGATCCAGAGAATGAACTATTAAGACAAAAAGTAAAGGATTTACATGATAATGCTTTGAATCTTTCAAAACCACAAGGATATTATAAAGACCGATCGATTACTCAATACCGTTAATCCAATACATAAGCTTCAGATTCTGAAATAACACATTTAGGATATGATTTACACACAGTGACCATACGACCCTTTAATTTTTTGATTTTTGCTACTTCATACCGATCAAGTCCTAAATATTCACCCAATAAATATTTTAATGATTTATTGCCCATAGTACGAGGATTGAATGTAACGGAACGGCATTCATTAAGCATCTTTTTCGTATCATTTCCAGAGGTTGCAACATGATAGGTCAATAAACAGGTTATGTCATAATGTCTACCTGTCTGTAATATACAATCTGCAAGATATAAAATCTTTTTTTTAAAATTAGTTTTAAGATTATCAATATCATCAAAAATAACAGCTGATTCTCTAAATTCTTGAATAGGTATATCATCATCGTCATAAAATTGTTGATCTATTTTAATACGATGAAAATTTTTCAATTTATCAATATCATCACCGTCACCTTCTTTCTCTAAAGATGAAAACATATATATTTTACGATCTGGATAAATTCGATTGTATTCTTTTAAATACTGATAACAGAAATAGGATTTACCAGATCCAGACTGTCCTACTACATAGAGTACATCGCGTTCTTTTGCTGTATTGGGTATCAATTGGAATTTTTCACCATCATTCAATTTAATGTTATTGAATATATGATTAGCTTTATCTCCTAACATAAGGATAGGATTATTATGTTTTTTATTATATTTTTCAGCGTTGATGATTGCTAAAGGTTCACCTTGATTTTCAAAATTCATTTTATATATATTAGGATATAAAATTAATCCAGTAATAAATCTTGATGTTGATGTATAAAATCCAATGTTTTTTGATTAATATAATTATCAATCTGTTTATATAATGTATTTACATTACCATGAAATTTATCTCCGTCTTTAAGTCCTTTTATTTGTTCTTTTATAAACCCAACATTTTTATCATAAATTTCTTTGGAGATTCGATGTTTCATGAATTGAATTAACTTTAAATCTGATCTTATTTTATTATAATTTCCTAGGTAGGAATTAAAAAAAGGTATTAATTTTTTTTGTTTTGGATCATGTTTTAATTTATAGATACTATAAGCTCGTTTTAATCCCTTAAAATAATTATGTTGTACATTCATATATTCATCATAAGAATATAATAATGAATTTAAGATAACATCATAGGATTGATCAGATTCTGTATAATTAATAGGATGTTTTGATTTAAAATAATAATTTTCACTAAATTCATATAATTTATCATCTAGGATCGCTATAATATCCATTTTGCATGTGGTTTTATATTTTAAAGCTTCTTGAAATGTAATATGATTACCATCTACCATTTTATAACCTTTTTTCATATCTTGATATTTCCATCGTAAAGGTTCACCGTCTGAATTCATTCCGCATTTAAAATCAGTAATAAAAATAGTAGGATGTTTCTGGACATATTTAAATTTGTTTAAAAAATCATGATAAATATCAGTTAAGGTAACTGTTTTTTTAAGGTTAATGTATTCTACTAGATCATAATCAGATTTATATTTTATTTTTTTATCAGATCCAGATCCAATGATTCGATAATCTCCATTTATTGTGAGTAAATCAAAAATAGATTCCATATATTATTAAATTATAATAAATATTTCATAGGCATGGATTCAAATCCTTTGTATGGATTAAATAAAAATGGATCTTTTATTTTCATCGATTTCATCGATCCTCCTTCTAATGATGGTAAATCATACATAACCTCAACCCCTTTAAATATATTAGTATTATCTAGACTATCCAATTCAGTTAATAATTGATGAATATTTTTATTAGTAACTACATCATATGCACCTCGTCTTGAAATTTCTTTAATTTCATCTGTCTTGATCTTCATATCATTCATGATTTTAGCTACAGATTCTCGTGTTTGTTCACCTACTTTAGTAACATCCTGTAAAAAGGATAATTTAAAAAATTTCTTTGCCTTATTGATTTCAATCATAATTGTACTAATTAAACTTAGAATACCCCGTTGATGTTCTTTATCTAGTTTTGGTATAACATTCGGTAAATGTTTTATAGATTCAAAAAGATTTGGATCATCATCTCGTAAAGCATCTTGAACCCTTTTATCGTCTAATACTACTTTTCGTAATAATTCATTATAATCATATAAGGTCTTTGCTTTGCTTCCCTCGATAGTATATTCAATTGGAACATATTGAGATAATGCATATCGACGGAGTCGATCAATTGTAGGATATAGATGATGCAGCTCTTGTTGAACCTCTTCAAATACATTTTCTACATATCCAGAAAGATCATATTCAGGAATACTCATGGAAGATTCAGAAGGGTCATAATCAGAAGGAGTATCAAAACGCATGGGTGCAAATCTAGAAATAGATTCGGGTTCATCCGTTACATCTTCAAACACATCCCCATCATAATAATCAGCTAATATATTATGTATTTTTTGCATAATTAAATGTTTAGGTTCATCTGGGTTATCATAATGTTGTAAAAGTTCATCTACTTTTTGATGAAATTGTGGATCATCTAGAATAGCATTGACTTCATCCCATGATAAATGATTTGTATCAATTAAATTATATAATATAGATCTTATATCCTGATCATCGAGTGGTCCTTCTAATGCTCCGCCTTCCATAACTGGTTGAACTGATTCACCTAAAGATACTGCAATTAATTGATCTAAATAAATATTAATATTAGATAAATAACCAATCATAGAATCTATATCGGATTGATTGACTTCTTTATTGTATTGTTTATTCATTTTACCAATATTTTTATTGGTTTTCACTAATTTACGAGAAGCACCTATAAAACTATTATCTAACGAATTTAAATAATCTCCATTTGAAAGAATAGGCATTATATAATTATACAATATTTTTTATAGAATTATATAGGAATTAATCTAGATCTAACATACTTGATGATATTTCATATTTAGGTTTTGAAGATGATTTCCTCTGCTTATATGATTCAATAGATCGATCTGTATCTTCCATTAATTTTTGATGAGCTTTTAATACCGATGGATCTAAAACACTAGCTTTTGGAGCTACAGGAGCTGCTTTAGGTGCTGTTGCTCCCTTTGGCTTTGGTGTATATAACCCATGATCTTTTACATATTTAGACGCATCAATGAATTTCAATCCTTTGGATTCCATAATTTTCTTAACTATATCACCTCGTGGTCTCCATTCGCCAGATGGAGCAGCCGCTGCCTTAGCAGCTTTTGGACTCTTTGGTGCTGCTTTAGGTGCTGATTTTGGAGCTGTTGCTCCCTTTGGCTTTGGGGTATACAATCCATGATCTTTTACATATTTAGACGCATCAATGAATTTCAATCCCTTGGATTCCATAATTTCCTTGACGATATCACCCCTTGGTCTCCATACTTCAGATGGTTTCACTGGTTTAGCTGGTTCTTTGACTTCTTTAAGTTCTTTATGTTCTTCTTTTAAATCATTTATAATCTGGGTACGTAATCGAGTAGGTAATGCTTTTGAATAATAATCAATAGCTATTGGGTATGTTTCCCCATGATGTAAGAAAGGAACTATTTCAGCATCTGGATTGGTATATCGTATGAATTGGTCTAATATATCATAAATTTTTTCAAATGCTGGAATGACTCCCATTGTTTCATGTAGATGAAGATATAATTTTTCAAATAATTTTTTAAGATCAGGAGTTGCAAATAATAAGAAAGGTAAGATCATACCCTTTCGTTTTTCAATGATCGGAATCATCTGTTTTCCTACTTCAGATTCACCTAATACTTTATCAATATACATATCATCATAATTATCAATTATATTTTGAATATCATCGTCTATATCTGGTTTTTTAGATTTTTTAGATTTTTTAAATTCTTCCTCTCGTTTTCTTCGTTCTGCACTTTCCTTATAATTTTCATGCATTACATGATATAACCTTTCATTATATTTGACCTCTCGTGTTTTACCTGTTTTTATGTAATCTTCCTTGGCGTCTTTATATAGACGATGTAATGATTCAATTTTAGAATCAACTGCTTTCATTATTTTTTGTTTAAATTCTTCTGGTATATCCAATAACTCTTCTTGTATCATCCACTCATGTAGATCATTTATAAATTGATTGGTTGCTTCTACCATTTTTTTATCCGTCTCTTTATTCAATGGTTTTGATGATTCATTTGCTACTAAATACATGGTAGCATCACTTATTCTTGGTATCGTAAATTCTATAAATTTATCAATGGCGTCTATCTTAGCCTGTGTTATTTTTTTTGGTTTTTTTGCTACCTTTTTTTCAACTCGGTTTACATCTTCCATACCCATATGTTCCTGTTCTTTATGTTCTCGTTTTTCTTGATTCATACGACGATTACGTTCTCCCATTTCTCGAAGTCTCTTAGCTGCTTCCATCATTTCCTTATCTGAAGGTTCACTATGATTGATATCTTCCATACCCATATGTTCACGTTCTCGTCTTTCTTGATTCATACGACGATTCATTTTACCAATTTCTCGATGTTCTCGTATTAATTTTTTCATTTCCTCATCTGAATCATTACTATATTTTTTAAATAACTTTTGAATTTTTTCATCAGTGATTAGATCTTGAATATGTTTGATTGTAATATCCATTATATACTATTCATAATATTATTTTTTTGATATTATGAATTTTACAAATCCTAATTTGCCCCGAGAACAAAAAACTAAAACCTCCTACTCTTAATGATTCCATCAATGATGGAATTTATAATAGTAAATGTTTTACTTGTTTTTTTTTGTTAATAAAAAAATACATTTACGAATGATATTCCGATCAATGATCGGATTGTATATAGTAAAATTTATTTTTTATATAATCCATGATCTTTTACATATTTACTAGCTTCAATCATTTTCATTCCCTTCTCCTTCATAACCTGTTTGACTACTTCTGCTCTCTTATTGGGTACACCTCCACCTCTTAACTTTTTAATATAGGGGACATCAGAAACAGGAATAGGTTTACGACTCGCTAGATCCTTGCCTACCATAGCTCCACCAGTTGCCATACGGACTTGTTCTTTTCTCATATGAGCTTCTCGTTTTTCGTGTTCCTCTTGTTCTTTCATTGCCTTCATAACCTCTTCATGTGTTTTATCCAGATTTTTTAAGAAATCTTCAGGTGTTTCTATTTTCTCTTTTTTTACACGTTTTGGCTTCTCCTTTTTATCAGCTTCAGCACGTTCCTTTTTTTTATACTCTGCTAATTCTTGGGCTTCCTTGTCTCGTTCCTCCTGTTCACGTTTAAGCTTTTCTTTTAATTCCTCTGCTTTCTTTTCCTCTGCCTTCAAACGCTCTTTAATTTTCAATTTAATTTTGGTTTCTTTTTCAACTGCTTTTTCTGCTTTTTCAACTGCTTTTTCCATTTTTTGTTCTACTTTTTTAAGTGCCTTACCTTTTTTAATTTCTCCTTTTATGGATTTTTTTAAGATTCTTGTTTTATATTCTGTTAAAATAGGTTTAAGTTCATTCGTTGGTAATAATGATTCAGCATCAGATGTCATACCCTTACCTTTTAATACATTGTTAACCGCATTGAATGCCTCAGCTCCTTTCATAGGATCACCTGTTTCCATAGTTGCTCCTAAAGCAACAGCTGGAGCAGTAAATATTTTAGCTGTATCCGTAAATCCCTTTTCAAAACCATGACTGAAATCTTTCCAAAAACCGCCTCCTATTACATCATCGTCTGATTCACTCATAATTTCTTCCATTTCACCACCTCGTAATTGACGTGTAGACCATGAATCACCAGTTGCTAAAGTAGATGGTCCATACGGACTTGTATATCCTAAAGGTTGAGATATATTTGATTTAGCTCCTCCACCATACATAAGAGGCTCACCTCCAATCATGGTTGGTTGTGGTACATGATTAATCCAATCATGAATATGACCGTTTACTTCATTTGAGATTTGTTTTCTATAGTCCTTTAAAAAATTCATAATATATATTATAATAATAATAAAAATATTGGTAATATTTATTTTTTTAAAAAATTAAAAAATAAATATAGTTTAACGAATATGCCGAGCAAGTACACCACCGGACGATGCTCCTCCCGACATACCAGCTCCTACATGCTTACGCATTCCTAGAAGAGATTTAATATGGCTCATACCACGGTGTTCATGAGATCCACCAACCAAACGCTCAAATTCACCAGTCGAGATAGCAGGAACTGCTTTTGATGATTTTGTATCAAGAACTTGCTGCTTGGTTAATAGTCCAGTCATGACCTGACATTGACCAGCCTGGGTGATATGAACCCCCGAATTTAGCGAAATTATAATTATCTCACAGTTTGTAGTAGCAGGATATTGATTGTATACATCGAGTGTCATATAGAAATTGAACTGTCCTAAACTCGATGCTGAAATAAATTGTGGAACATTAAAATCTAGAGAAGGAGATAACACGAGCAATGAACCCCCAGTTGATACAACTTGAGGTAAACGAGCTTCAAGAGCAGTATCAAGTTGAAAGTCATTTGCATAGCCCTGAAATTCCTCGAAACTCATGTTAAGTCCATTACGACGGCTTATATCATAGAGCTGGGGCTGTAAAGCAGTGGACATGATACCGGAACCATTGTTGAATGTAACAGAAATTTTATCAATAGATAAAAATCCATCAGATCCAATGGTAGAAATAGCTCCGTTTGATATGATTGTGTCAAATGACTGTTGGGCAAGTGGTACACGAACATAAACAAGTAAGAGATCTGGAACTTGATTTAATTGGATCGATTGAGATGTAAGTGTAACTTTAGTAGGAGCAAATGAAAATCCTACTCCTGATGTTACATCACTAGATGGAATAGTAGTTGTCTGACTAGACTGAGAAATATAACGAGGATAATCAAGGAATTTATTAACACATCGACCAGATAACTTAGTAACTTGTTCTGGGCTAAAAGTGTTAAATTCAAACAATAAACGAGGTTGTACAAGCCCAAGAAGGACAGTAGACGCTGCTGCATTATTGTCAGTACCATATTTACATCCAAATGAAACAGATGTTATCCAATTGGCTTCAGTAGCTGCGAGGATATATGTTCCAATATTTGGATTTGAAACTGGGTTGACACGGGGAGCTTTGTATACACGAGAAGCATTTGAATCAAGCTGGTATAAAAAGGACATGTTATTGACACCATAAATACCACCCTTCTCATCTGGTTTAGTTGCAACCCATGGAGATAGACAGAGTCCAACTGGTTCACGTGTGGTAATGGTTAAATAAATAATCCATGATTCATTAGCAGCACCTGTTGAAATAAGATTATCATCTACGAATTCACCGTTTAAATAATGTTCTACTTTAACATATTTATAGACAATGGAACTATCTCCTAAATATCGGTTGTCTAACGAACCTGAACGATATCCACCACCAGCATTATTCGAAGCAGGATAAGCATCTTCAAGAGCTGCATAAGCACCTTGACGAAGCGAAGGAGCAAACGAATTTGTAAGACCCATGGCACGTGGATCATTCATACGAAGAATAGCAGGAAGGATGTCACATACTTGAGTTGTAACACTTGTATTATTGATAGTATTCGTAACACTGTTAACAAGTTGATGAAATGGAAATGCATTAAATGAACACAATTTAGGATTCCATGCGGATTGGTTACCAGGGACGCCGGAAGCAGTTAATGTGAGATTGATGTCAGTCTCAATCAATAAATGACGATTAATACAGATGGATTCAGATGGAATTTGAATCGAAAAGGTAAGAGTACTATTGCTTACACTGTTGGCGGTGTAAGGCTGAAATGTTTTTTGAGCAGCACCTGACATGACACCAAATGAAATTTCATCAGTTAATTCGGAAATAACAGAATCTTCAACTAGGACGGTAGAAAAATCGGACATAATATAAATTAGTATGATATTTTAATTTATCATAATTTTAGTATAAAAATTATAATCATTTTCCTTAAATTTCCTTAATCTTTGATGATTTTTTCGAATAAAATTTTCATAGTAAATGACCCTCCCGCCAATAAATAAAATGGTAATAATTTTTGACTAGTTTTATCCATCCAGAAGACGGATACATCAACTGTACTAATTGGTCGATCTCCTACCAACTGGAGACGTCTATATTCTGCTGTTGGATTGTATAATACTACATCATCTGATTTAAAATTAGCACTACAAAAATCAGTGATGACTGTTGCAAAATTAGCACTTGATTGAGTCAATGAAACCAATTGATTGTTTACATAAACGACAGGATTGCTTAACTGGTTATTCACAACCGGTAAAAAATTGCTCGTAAATACTATACTTGATACAGGACTCCAACTATTGATAGTTGAATATTCCTGAATGATTGGATAACAAGGATATTGACTTGCTGAAGGTGAACCAATAGGCATATAAATGGTTGGGTATAATGCACTTTTATAAGGTATAAGAATTTGATTGGTCATATCTGTGCTAGTATAAGACATACCCGCGGTAGAATAAGAATATCCTAAACTATTTAAAGCTGGTAAACTTGAAAATAAGGCATAAAGACCCGTATTGAAATAAATTCTAAATTGGTCATTGGTTGGTCCAGAATCAACGGATTTATTATAAACACCCCATAAATTAGTATTATTATTATTTAATGTAGAAGGTATATATAGTGTTGCTAGATTCGTACTTGTATCAAAAATAAGGATAGGAGGTTGTGTCAATGCAGATGTTGGAATAGATGAATAAACATCAGATGGTAAAGATGCTAATAAATCAGTATAACATTTATTTAAATAATAGTTAACCGTTGCTACAAAATATTCATAACTATAAATATTATAATAACCGGTTGAATTATCCTGTAAACCATCTATAGTAAATGCCGGAGCTGATGGTATTGCAGCTGATATATTTTGAGGACGAAATTCTATGGTCTCTGTATAGACGTATTCACTTTGAACACCTGATCCGTTTGTATATGCATAAACTAACGAAATTTTATAAACGGTTTCATTAATGTCACTTGATCTTGGTTTAATTGTTGGTAAAAAAACAGGTAAACACTGAGTTGATAAACTAAAACGGGTAATGCTCATTGCGTAATCTCTAGGATTTTTTAAGATAGGAATAGATCTTGTTTCTTGAAAAGTCAATGGTGATGGTACGGTAGCTGAATCATTATTTAAATTACTTACCATTATATCATAATATTGATAATCAGGACTATGCATTATATATTATATAGTATTATAATTATTTTTACTTAATATCATTAAAATTCATTTATTTCAGTTCTTAAAATGGTTGGACTATTTAAAGATGAACTTGATCCATAAGATAGAATGGTTTCTGTATCCATATCATCCTCTTTATCTATTTTTAATAATTCGTCATGTTTTAATTTAGCATACAAAGAAGATTGTTCTATGAGTTTACAATATTGTGAATAAGATTCATTTAAATAAGTATGACTATCCGGTCGATCTTCTGTCGTAAGATTTAAATTTTTATAGATATCAATACTAAGTAAATAAAAATCACGACTTAAACTCGTTTCCGTAATAAGATTAGTACTCAGATTTAAATAGATTTTAATACTGCTTAAACATGTAATAAAGATGGATATAAATAAAATAATACTTTGTTTATCTGAATCCTGAATATAGGAAATACTGCCTAAAGAGGATGAAATGGTACTAGTCACAATAATAGGCAAATCAAAAAATCGACTATAATACTGATATTGTAACCCAATCATACGATGTTTATTTGATAAAATGATTGAATTCAATCTAATTTTATTCAATATATTAATAATTTCTGGATTCCATGATGGGTGAGATTGCATATATATATATAGTAAGATTTTTATAAATAATTAAGGAAAATCCAAAAAAATAAAATCTAACTATAATTTATAAAATGTCTAAATTTGTGCTTTTTGAGGAATTTGAGGAAAAGGATCAACAAGGTGAAATGATTAAGAAATATAAAATAATGGCAGAACTTATGAAATTTCGAAATGGTAAAATAGCTGCATCCTTTTTTTTACAAATTCCGTCTGTCTTTGTTTTTGATAACTTAGATCAATTTACAAGTCTATATTGTAATGATAAAGTAAAAATTCAACATATTCCGGATAAAGAATCTGATAAAGAATAAAATATTTTTTAAAAAACTAAAAAATATTTTATTTAAAATATAAAAAATATAAAATTAAGCGATACGGGTCAATTGCCATGAGGCTATATTACAGCCGACACTACCACCGCCTGTAAAGGCTGTGCTAATATTGACAAAGCCATAAGGGGCTATATATTGCCCCGCCGTAGGATTATAAACAACCATTGACGCCGCATAAGTCATTGCGGATGCTGTTCTTGATGTATTCGCCGAAGCATAAATTGGAGAAGTAGCATCAATATAACAGACTGCTGTTCTTGTATTAAGGTATGTTGCTAATGTTCCTATACTATAACCGATATGGATACCCGCTAAAACACCCGCAGTGATTGGTGTAGTTGTATTAAAAGCAACATTTACAGTAACTAAATACATACCAACGGGTAACCCAATAGGAACGGGTGAAGTAGTTGAAGGAACTTTAATATTTGTAGTTCCTGTGGTATAAGTCGTATAAGATACTGTCCCTAATGATCCATAATTGTAGCCAATTTGATTAAAAGAAGTTAATGCGATAGTTGTATTAATTTGTAATGGATTATTTAATGTAATATTACCACTTGTTGAATTGGCGTATATTTGGGTATCGCTTGTCTGAGATCCTGAACCAATGGACACCGAAGAACCTGCAATAATTGCTGTATTGGTGAGTGATGATACGGTTGTCCCTGTATTACTTGAAATGGTGGTTGTTCCTGTTTGAGATGTTGAGTTACCGATTGCAATGCTTCCGCTTGTACCTGTTCCAATATTAATCAACGCTCCATTACGGCAAATATTGGCTCCGCCTGTATTTGTATCATAAATATTCATAACATTCGCAGTATTGGATTGAACCAAGTTATTATTTGTTGTTACTTGACCATACAATCTTACCCCACCATTTACCGAGCCAATGCTCGTAAGCCCTGATGAAGTCCCCGTATTTAAAGTTAATGCCGAAGTAGTATTTGGATATAATTGAACTGTTGTAGCCGAGTCCAACGAATTATGAATGTTAGGGGTTACCAATGTTGTAGATGTTCCCGAAGCCCCTAATGTGATTGTAGATTGGCTTTTTGCTATCGTTGTTCCTGCTACTAACATGTCAAGGTCTCCACTGCAACTAATACCCCCGCCGTTGCCAATACTTACGGGGCTTGTTGATACGGGATTAGAAATCGCACCCGATACAGTGATGAGATATCCGTTTAAACTGATATTGCTTAATGAACCTGCGGTCAATGTAATGATTCCATTAGAATATAAATTCATTGCACTATTTGTTCCCGAACTTCCAAGAGATATTGACCCTGTTGTACTTCCGTATAATACAATATTATTAGAGTTGGTCTGTTGATTGATATTATTTGATGTTAGCATGGATGAGGTTGCACCGCCAAGATATAATATGCCAGTTCCTAAATTTTTACCGATTTTGATTGACCCTGTGGTAGGCACAGAATACAATTCAACCGCTGACGCTGTTCCCGTTCCAACAATATCAACTCTTGTTGGTGTTATGACTAATCCTGATGTTGCTCCTAGTGTAATATTTCCCGTTGTGGTAGCATACAATGAAATTGCCGAGGCGGGTGTTCCATAGTCAATTGTTGGAGTGGTCATTTTGCCCGAGGCTGTGAAATTGGTTCCACTAACCGCTCCCGTAAAAGTCGCACCGCTTAACAAAGCGTAAGGGGCTAACGCAGTGGCTAAACTGGATGCTGTTATATAATTTGTTAAATTACTCTGGACATACGCCGTTGTAGCGATATTAGTAGAATTGTCTGTGCTTGTTTGTGTAATTGCAACCGTTCCAGTTGGTAAAGATGGCGTTCCTGTGAATGTTGGACTTGCTAAGGGAGCGTAACCCGATAGAGCAGAAGTCAAAGCATAATTGGCTAAATTACTCTGGACATATGCTGTTGTGGCTAATTTAGTTGAATTGTCCGTAGTTAATTGAGTGATACCCGTTGTTCCAGTTGGTAAAGATGGCGTTCCTGTGAATGTTGGACTTGCTAAGGGAGCGTAACCCGATAGAGCAGAAGTCAAAGCATAATTGGCTAAATTATTTTTGACATACGCCGTTGTAGCGACTTTTAGAGATGAATCGCTTGTAGCAGGTGAAACGCCAAGTAATACACTACCAGTTTGGGTAGCATTTCCAAGGGTGATTGAGCCAGAAGTCAAAGAACCGCCAATGGTTAAATTGCCTGTGTCGCTTGTCTGTGGTGAAATATAGTCTGTAAATACTTGTGATGATGTCCCTGAACCATTTGCTATAATTGCTAAATTACTTCTAAAAAAACCACCTGTATGATTGAATCCTACAAATAAACCAGCAGTTAAATCATTTCCATCAAGATATTTTGGTAATCTTAAACCCGTTGTCTGTGTCGCATTATTAGCGATTGACCCAATGGATAATGTCCCAGTATTTCCATATAAGATCGCCGTAGAAGAAGGAAGAGTCAAATTACCCGATGAAACCGTTGGTGATACTTGGGGTAAATAAGTTGATGATGCGGTACTCGTAGTTAAGTAGGCAGACATTGCTGCAATACTTTGGTAAGTAATTGAAGCCACAGTTTGGGAGAGATAAATAGAACTTGCTTGTGTTTGTGATAAATAAATCGTACTTGCTTGGGTCTGTGTTAAAAATGTCGCCGTTGTGGTTGCTAATAATGCTGAAATATTACTCTGGACATACGCACAATTTGCAACAGTAGAATCGCTGGTAGAAATTGGGGCCGTTGGAGCGGTTATTGTTGTAGTGAAATTATTTGTTCCTGTCCAATTATTATTTTGAGACAAAAGACTTCCACCGCTTGAAATTGGAGTGTTTACATAAGAATAATACGAACCTTCATAAACTGTTGTGATGGTTGCCCCGCTCCCCATCCCTGACCCACTCGAATATAATATAATTAAGAGACGATCTGTTGATAAAAATGTAGTTGCTGGAACAGATGCAGTCATGTGATATAGGTCGGGGGCTGATGAGTTTGTTCCGTTGACATCGCTTGAATTTCCTGAAGTGGCTAATAGTGTTATTGTAGAGGTTAACGTATCATATTTATTGACTGTAAAATACAAATTTAATTGTCCCGTATTTGTAGATACATAAGCGAACTGATTCATAGCAAACACACCCGCACTTAGAGAAGATCCATAAATATATGGAACATTCAAAGGACTCATGAAAGAACCAATTGTATTTGTTCCGAGTGATGTAGTTGTATGTGTTGTCGTTCCTAATCCATAAGTGTATGAATTGGACAAATTTTTATAACCCGCTATATCACTTGCTACTGAATATTCTAAATAAAAATTCAAACCTGTCCCGCTATTACTTCCCACGACACTATCGACGTATGCTTTGGTCACCATATCATTGTATTGAGTTGCCAAAGTATCACAATGGGGGGCATATGACTGAAATGATGTTTGGGCTGTAAATGTTTTTTCGCCTGTTGCCGTATCTGCACCCGATAAACTCATTAATCCTTCAGTTTGTTGAAGATTTCCCGCGAAAGCTATGTTTTTCCAATTTGAATATACTGAACCAGTTGAATCTTGAACTATAAGTTGAGTATCACCTACTGTAATATTATTTACAGATGTTGAATTTTGAACAACTAAAGAATTGTCAAATGTTTTTGTTCCCGTTATTATTTGATTATTTGAAATACCAACATAGCCACCATTTGCTACATAATCATTGGCTGAATTAATGATACTCGCAATTGTCGCTGTATTACTTGATGTTACTGTTCCACTAGTAATATCTACGGTAGCCTGTGTTAATTCACTTTGATCAAGTATAGTATTAAGAGAAGTTCCATTATCTTGAACAACGCAATAATTTGTCGCTCCATTTTTAAATTGGTCTCCATAATAAATAGTTCCACTATCGATATGATAATTCACATTTCCAACATATTTTGATCCTTCATAAGTAAGATTATAATTATCACCATTAGTACTATACATTTGGGTGTTGTATAATCCATAATAGGCTGATGATGATGTCGCTGTATTATTAAAATTTAATTCATCTTTGGTTAAATTGACTGTTGTAATATCAGTAGGGTCAGTAGGATTCGTATAAAGAAGATGAAGACCTGATGCGTCTGTTTCGGTATAAATATTAGAAGCAGTTTGAAAATGATTTTTATATGGTCCAATCACACCATAAGTTGTTGGTGTTCCTGTTAGATTATATTGTGAATATTCTGGTTTAAAAACAGAATTCCTACTATCACTTGTATTGGTCATAGTAATTTGAGGAGTTGATCCACCATCAATGGTAATATTATTAACACTATTGGATACAACAATTTTATTATTAACAGATAAAGTAGTAGAATTGGGTGGGGCCTGTAATGAACTCAATATCGTTTGAGCAGAGCAAAGACTAGGAAGATTAGTTGTATATGTATTTGTCCCATCTGTCCAAGTAATACCGGAAGGATCAATCGTAAATGTATCTGCTAATGTATTGTATTTCATTTGAATCGAATTTTTTGTAATTATCATAGAATTACTGGAAGTATCAGATAATTCCATAGTATTTACTCCATATAATGCATATTCATTTGTTGTAAATCGTTGATCCATTTCAATATAGGGTTCAACTGACCCACCAAATATTTTAATGGTTTCGTCATTATTATATTGAAACGAAATTTGACTACTGGAATGGTTTAAATCTGAATTTGTTCCTAAAATATTAATACCAGTTGGACCCATAGAAGAATAGATAGTAGAAGATGTTTGTGTTTTGAAACCATCTGATGTAATAGTACTATATTGAATATTTCCTATTCCATTTGAAACAATGATTGAATTATTAACACCTAATTCATTGTCATTACCCGTATCATAAACCATAGGACCAATAGTACCGGTTGGTCCAGTATACCCAGTAGGACCAGTCGATCCGGTTGAACCTGTTACTCCTGTTGAACCAGTATAACCAGTAAACCCAATATCTCCGGTTGGTCCAATATCTCCAGTAGGCCCAGTTGATCCAGTAAATCCAATATCTCCAGTAGGTCCAATATCTCCAGTAGGTCCAATATCTCCAGTTGAACCTGTTACTCCTGTTGGTCCAGTATCTCCGGTAGGTCCAATATCTCCAGTAGGTCCAATATCTCCAGTAGGTCCAATATCTCCAGTAGGTCCAATATCTCCGGTTGGTCCAGTATAACCAGTAAACCCAATATCTCCGGTTGGTCCTATAGAACCAGTAGGTCCAATATCTCCGGTAGGACCAATATCTCCAGTAGGTCCAATATCTCCGGTAGGACCAATATCTCCGGTTGATCCGATATCTCCGGTAGGACCTATATCTCCGGTTGGTCCGATACCACCTGTTGGTCCAGTATAACCAGTAAACCCAATATTGCTACCAGTTGGACCGATACTACCAGTAGGTCCTGTTGCTCCAGTTGACCCCTGAATATTATTTACTTCAGTTTCTAAATTGGCGACTCTAAAATTTAATAGTTGTAAAGATGACATAATTATATTATATCAATATATAAAAAATAATCATAAAAAATTCAAATAATCCAAAAATAAAAATCTAAACACATATATATGGCTACCATTGAATTACTAAAACAAAGAAGAATTACAGAATCAACATTTAATTTATATAAAAAAAATCTTGAACGTCTTAATGATAATAAAGAGGTTAAGAATTTTACATTTTTAAAAAATATAGAAGCTATTCAACAAAAATTGGAAAAATATAGTCCAAATACAAGACGTTCTTATATCATTAGTATTGTATCTATTTTAAAATTAGATCCAAAACAAGAAAAATTATATAAAGAATATTATGGAATTATGAAAAAAATGAATGATGATCATAAAGAGAATCCAAATAAATCTGAAAAACAAAAAGAGAATTGGATTAGTCAAGAAGATGTAAAACAAATTTATAATGATTTAGGAGAAGTAGTAATTCCATTATTTGGAAAAAAGAAATTAACAGAACAGGAATATGATGCTATTTTAAATTACATGATTTTGTCATTATACGTTTTAGATAAACCTCGTAGAAATGCAGATTATCAAAAAATGGTCATTGTTAAAAAATGGAATGATGGAATGGATAAGGCATATAACTATCTTGATTTAACCAATCATAAATTTATATTTTGTAATTTCAAAACTGCGAAAACATATCAAAATCAAGAAGTTCCTATTTCAGATGAATTATTTAAAGTAATTAATCAATATTTAAAAATCATGAAACGTTATGAAAAACCAGATGGGCCACGTTATTTTTTAATTAAATATGATGGAACGCATCTATCCAATATCAATGATATCACCAAACGATTAAATAAAATTTTTGGTAAAAAAATAGGAGCTAGTATGTTAAGATCTATTTTTAGTACCGATAAATTTGCGGGATTAGTTAAAGAACTAAATGAAACGGCTGAAGCAATGGGGACATCTCCTGAAATGTTATTGTCTCAATATGTTAAAACAGATTAAAAAACTATTTAAAGAACGAATAGCAAAACAACGACATGATAATTATATTAAAAAAATTAATACCTACATAAAAGATGATGAATCATTTTAATATAAATTAAAATGATTTAAAAAGGAAAGAAACCGGCTACCAATATATCCGATGGCATTTCTCGTGCTTTACAGTTTCGTTTAATAAATTCAATAAATTCAGGAAGGGTATAACCCATTTTCATCATTTCAACTCGTAGTATAGACCATTTACCACATGTATTTATTTGTGGTCCTTCTCTTTGTAATTTAGCCTTATTGTATACATAATGATAATCTTTGGGTAATGCTTTTAATAGTCTAGATAAATAATGTTTATCTTCTCCTAAAGCCCGTTTCACTGATTGAGGTATTAAGGATAATTCACCATCTGGTTTAACACCGTATGAATCAAACCATTCAACCGTATTACCATAACGCATTAATGAACACCAATGACCCCTATTTGGTCCAGTCTCAGTTAATACAATTACATAAGATTTATCCTCTGGTAATAATTCAAATATATCCTTATAGTCTGCTAACTCAGAATACTTCATTGTTTTAGCTTCTGGTAAAGCTCGTCTAATATCACCATCACTAACCATGTAGGCAAGTTTTATTTTATATTCATTTAGTTTTTTTTGTTTTTCTATAACATCCGACATTATATTATAGTATGATATAATTATTTTGTCAAAATGATTTAGATTATTTATTTTTGAAATGTAATATATCCCATATCATAGCAATTTAGATATTCCTATATAAAATCTATATGAAATCTATATGGATTTAGATTATTTTTATATATAATAAAATAAAAATTTATAAATTTTTCTCAATCATTATCTATTTACTATATAGGAATATCTAATCTATATTACATTTTATATATAAATAATCTAAATCCGATATTTTTGAATCAAATAATTAAGGAAAAATAATCTAAATAATTATATTGATCTATTATATAATGATTGATTCGAATCAATTACCGATTGATGAAAAGATTGTAATTCCATGTGACCAAATTGATAACAAATTTTCTGGTATTCATATCACAACAGATAAGTCCCTAATTAATAAGATATTAGAGACATGGTCATCTCGTACAACTGATGAAGTGAAACATATATTTAAATATGCATATAGATCATTGACTATGTATACTGACGAAGAGTTCAATGAACATAAAAATAAACAAGATCAACAATTCATTGATTGGTGTAATGATGTTTTTATATTTTATGTATTAAGATTAATATTGTTAAACAAACCAATTCCTATAATGGATCAAATATAAATATATTCGTCCTGAATAGGATCTTTTAATTTTTTATACCATGACTGTTTCATTAACTTCCATTGTATAATCTCATAAATTTGTTGTCTGTCCATAAATAATTTGACTAAAAACATTGTGCAATAACCAGAATAAAAACCAAGCATTTTTATATATTAATACTATAATTATTATTCTGAATTTGACGAATTACATCACCACGATGAAATACATTAACTATGTGATTTAATGATTTCATTTTAAATCCTTTTTGTCTCATATATCGTAACAATTTTTTATATAATAATTTATCATATATATTATATTGTCTATGACGATTATAAAAATGAATATCAATCCATGGATTGGATTTGTTGATTATCAAAAATAAACAATCTTTAAAATGATGATAATGTTTAGCTTTCAAACAATTATGTTGACATGTATGTTTTTTAATATCAATGTAAAACATATTAATAGGGGAATCAAGAACTTGAAACTGGCATATTTTATTACACCATTTACATTTCTCAATTCTTTCATAATTATATAAAAATTGAACTGATACATTTTGAATTAATCCAATAATTTGACCATAAATAAATTCAGTATTTCTAGGAGTTTTAATTGCCTCATATAATCTAATCTGTTTTTCATTCTTTGCTTTATGATATTCATTTGTATAAGTTCCTATATATTCAACTATTTCATTTGGCAATAAATCAAGAATTTCCATGTTATATTCTATTAAGGAATTAATAATTCGGATTTATCGTAAAAAAAATCTAAATTATTTTCTTAATAGAATACAAGATGAATAAATATCAATCGGGTAAAGTCTATGCATTAAAATGCAACAAAACAAACAAGGTTTATATTGGTAGTACATGTACTGAGCTATTCAACCGATTAAATGCACACAAAGCAAATTATAAAAAGTATTTATTAACCAAACAAAATTACATAACAGCTTATGAAATTTTACAAGGTGAAAACTATAAAATTGAACTGCTTGAATCTTACCCTTGCAATACTCATAATGAATTATTATTAAGGGAAAAATATTATGTCCAATTATTTCGTAAAGATGGAAGCTGTATCAATAAGAATATTCCTTCGCGTACTCATGCGGAATATTACATTGATAATCAATTGGTTATTTTAAAGAAATTACGAGATGCTTACAATGCAGATAAAACCAAAAAACAAAGCTATTATCAAATGAATAAAGAACGTATTAAGGAGGCTTCATTGGCTCGTTATTATTCTAATAAATGTAAAAAATTATGTATCTGTTAATATTTGGTCTAATTTATTTTGTAATTCATTTAATTGTTTTTCTATTAAATTTAATGAATCCTTAGCTTTTTGTATATCCTCTTTAATATCAATTGGTTGATAATATTCACTTAATTTATCAATTAGATCAATCATAAAATAATCAATATAATGATCGTCCATATAATTAGATGGATATAATAAATTTTTTTTATTATATTTTTCATATTATTATATATACTTATAATATTATGATTTCAAATGAATATTTTGATCGTATTATTAATGAGATTAAACAAGAACAACAAATTTATTTAAGTAAACAAATAAATGAAGAAACGGATCATAAATATATGATGTTATTATCACAGCTTACCAATCATATTCTAAAAATAAAAGCATTTAAAGAACCTAAATCAAAACCTAAACCTAAACAGAAATATTAACTTTTTTATAATTTTAAAAAAAATATATATATATAAATGAATTTAAATCGTGAATTACTTCATCATCTTATATATCAACATAAAATACCTAAATTTATAAATGATGATAACCAAACTAAAATCAATACCATTCGAATACTTAAGGGTGGATCTTCAGGACTTATACAATCCATATTATTTGATAAATCTATATGGAGTATACCCAAGGCTAAAGAATGGTTAACCAAACATCATTTTAAATCTTCAGTAGATGAAAAAGAGCATACCTTACGATTTCGTCAACGTGATCCATCTATATTAAAACATCATGGATATACTAAATTTAGGACATTACATTTAGGACATGGTATATCTATGGTCATTAGTTATGCCGATATAAAAGGGGGTAGTTTAGAGGTCCAAACCTTAAACCCTATGATTAAACAATCTTATCTAGATACTCCAGATGATTCTATCAATTCATTTGTTTTAGATAAAGAATTAAGTATACCTGAAGCTCATGTTTATCAAGACCCTATCACAGGACAAGTGGTTATATCAAATCGTGGTACCTATGATGCATCTGACTGGGGTAATAATATTGTATACACATTAAATTCAAACGCTTACAAATCAACCCCTCGATATCAACGAGCTAAACAGGTGCAGCAAAAAGCTATACAAAAATATGGAAAAGTAGACACTAACATAGGTCATAGTCAAGGAGCGATTATTACACGTGGTTTATTACAAGATGGTTTAACCAATGAAGTCATTAATGTGAACCCTGCGTATAAAGGTGAAATGCAATTACCTCATGAATACAATATAAGATCATCTGGTGATTTAGTAAGCATGATCAAAGCACCATCACAGGCATTATATGGTTGGCTTTATCCATCTACGAAAAAGAAGAACATTACGATAAAATCTAAAACGTATAACCCGTTAAAAGAGCATTCCACTGACATTCTTAATTCATTACCTCCTACCCAAAGAATTGGACGTTAATTTGTAGTCCAGCGGTTATTGTCCGCAAGTTTACATGTAGATAATTTTTATTGAGGTAGACATTGGTTCCAGTCATAATTTATGACCGGTTTATATGTTAGGTGTTTTTTATTGTGGAGGACAATGACCTCTGTGATAAAAATATGATCATAATTATTACAAATATAAATGTCCAATTTGGACTTTTTACATAGTAGAATGTCATTGTGGTATTTATTGAAGTAAAACCCTATATCATAGGTTTTTTATCTGATACTACATATATATGTATGAAATTACAGATTATTCGTATCAACAGGCAAAACGTCTTGGAGTTGACATTAAACCATCGAGTCAAAAAAATAAAAAAATAGATGTCTACAAAGATGGTCATAAAATAGCTACTATTGGATCTATGGGTTATTATGATTATCCATCCTATATCAAATATCTTGGTAAGGACTATGCAGATTCTAGAAGGTTAGCCTATAAACAACGTCATGTGAAGGACCGGCATATAGTAGGTTCAAATGGGTGGTTTGCAGACAAAATATTATGGTAAGTTTCAATTGATTCTTTAAATCAATTGAAATATTAAATGGAAAAATTATTATAAATTATTTAAGTTCATCAAGTTCTTCTATGTCTTCGTCTCCTATTGGTTGAGACTGTTGAGATTGTCTAATTAATTTAATACCAATAAAGGCATATTTGCTTTTGTCTGGACCTGATGTTAACTTTTTTTTAAATATATTACGTGAATTTAATTCATTGGTGATTTTGCCTTTATCAAAATCTATTTTTTGGTATATAGTACTACATAATTCATAATCATCAGATTTATTTGTAAATTGTAATTTATCTTTTAGTACACCGATTAATCCTGTGTCTTCTTCATCAACTGATTTTTTAGGAACAATTACAGCTTCATTTTTGAAATTTTTAAATAATAAATAGACCATAGCATTCATAAAATCTTCTGTTTTACATAATGATTTTATATCTGGGTTTTTAATTCTATAACGTGATAATTCTTCAGGAGTTAAACTGTCTCGTAATGCGTCGATTTCTTCTTGTGTTTTAAATTGATTTACACTGTTAAACTCAATCCGCTGTTCATTGCAATCTTCATTGTCAACGTCAATAGAGCTATTACCCGCCATAAATAAGAAAGTTTCCATTTTAAAAATGGTATCAACTCTATCGTAATTTCTTTTAGCTATAATATCATCACCTCCACCTCCTATTTTTTTTACAATTCTAGAATCTAATTTTAAACCAGTTTTATGATCTGGAGTTTCTTGTGACATAGCTAAACGAACAAATTCAAGGTCAATTGTCCAATATAATTTTTTGCTATCTTCACTAGTCGAATTTGTATTGTATTTATACATAAGATTTCCAATTTCAAATGTACTTACATAATCACCAAATGCATATTTAAGAAGATCATAAAGAACACCTTTTCCACAATTACGATTACCCAAATAAGTAGCCCATAATTTATCCTCATAGTGTCCCGCTAATGCACGGGCTATTAGATGAAGAAAAATAGGCATTTTATCACCAAACATAGGCTCAATAATATTTGATTCAATATAATCCATTATTTTTTGATCAGGATTTTTGAAATAATTAGCATAATTTCGATTGATCTGTACACAGGAGAAGTCATCTTCTTGTTTGACTTCTTCCCATGTATAAAATTTCTTAGCTTTAAAATCAAGAACTCCATCTAAAAAGAAAAGCCGATCTTTCGTAACATGATGAAAATTATCATACAAGGTGTGATTTTCATTGTTTGTTCTAATTTGTGCATATAACAAATCACGAATATTTTTAGCATTTTTTACATTCTGACAATAAGGAATATCACCATCATCAGATGGTTTATAAATATTTGATTTTGTAATATAAGTTAGAATAATATCATCAATTTTATTTTTGTCATTAATCCAAATATGTTTTGATTTATAAAATAATCGTCCTTTATAGGAGATTAAAAATGATTTGACTTCTTCAAATATATATTCACATGCTGCATAATCGCAATCGGCATAACGAACATTTTTTTTTGGTTCATCAACTGGAATTTCATAATCTTCAGGTAATTGAATTTCTGCGTTATGTTGTTTATAGGATAATTTCATATTCATTTCAGGAAATACATCTTTAATATCTTGTTCAATTTCACGAATAAGAGTCATATCATCATAAAAATTACCATATATCATAGCACCATCAAACATGGGAGCTGCTATTTCAATATTTTTTTTATTTAAATGATTAATGATAATTTGTAATACACGATTTTCATAATAGCAAAGAATACGGTTGATAGCCGAACCATACCAATTGTATATTTTATGTTCAGGTATATCTTTTACGATATTGGCATAACATGGAAGTTTTGTTAATTGTTCTTGTATGACTTTACATTCTTTATCAAATGCTTTAAAATTTTTATCAGTTTCTTTTTTATTTAATTCATCTTTGTTTACTGCAATAAGATACATACGCTTGGCTTTTTCACGGTCTGGATATGCTGCTAATATATCATCTCGGTTATCAATATAATAAGTTAATTCAGTATGTTTAATATTATGTATTTTGCAAAGATATTGTAATAGTACACAATGACAATTAACCATGTCAATATCAGTAGTTGAATTTCTTAATAAAAACCCTCTGAAATATCGATGTAATCCTTGTATACTATTGCCTATAGCAAATAATCGTCCTGAACCGCTACCGTCTCCCCAGTCATTACCACCCGTAAATTTATATAGACGTTTTATTTCACCATTTGTATTGATCAACGATTTCGCCATTTGTTTCATTTTTTCATAATATTTAAGTCTTTCATCATCATTGCTACAATCATTTTTTACGTACACCTTATAGGTGTTAAATTTCATGTTCAATAGATAGTGAAGTTCTTTTAGGGGGCATCGTTCAATAAATTCCATTTCTTATATATACCTTAGATAAAAATTCCTTAAGTTTATTTTATTTATTTTTTAAATTCCTAAAATATATATTTTATTCAGCTATAATAAGACGTAAACGTTTTGCTTCCTTTTTAAAGGTATTCCATTTATCATAACTCTTTTTTGAATACTCGGCATTTTTAATTAAATGGATTTCTCGGTTTTCATTTCGCCATTTTTGTTTTGATTCTTTCATACTATTTATGTATTTATCTTTATTTTTTTCAATCCATTTTAAAAATGCTTTTTTTTGTGATTCAGCTGTAGGCATTATATATATCTATATACCTTATTTTTTTAGTTTTATATCCTTTTTATAATTTCCTTAATATATATTCCTTAGAAAGTTCCAAAGATCCAAAAAAGTTCCAAAATATTTTGTGACCATTCTTTCTTTTTTATAGATTCTTATTCTTTTTTTATTATCATAATAGATACTATATTATTTTTTATAATAATATATACAATCCTTAGAAAGTTCCAAAGATCCAAAAGTTCCATTGAATTCCTCTAGTATTTTACTTTGGAAAAAAAAAAAAATGGGAAATTTCCAACTTTTTTTTTTTTTTCCCTATAGGAAAGTTTATAATTTGACTGGATCTTTGGAACTTTTGGAACTTTTGGAACTTTCTAAGGAATATATAAAAAAGGTATAAAAAAAAGAATATACTATATAT
>Ga0164297_10001416_pt1 | contig 25539 bp, 31 predicted proteins | sample GEODES058metaG_FD_113539 | JGI IMG/M metagenome (GOLD analysis project Ga0164297, IMG submission 113539) | Dystrophic lake water microbial communities from Trout Bog Lake, Wisconsin, USA - GEODES058 metaG | ecosystem: Environmental > Aquatic > Freshwater > Lake | place: USA: Trout Bog Lake... | reverse complement strand
TTGCTTAGATCGTTTATACATGAAGGTCTTGCGGTACTTCTTGGCGGAGGCGCAGACTGCCCACCTCTTGTTTCAGCGAATATCAATGAATATTATTTAAACAATTAAATCAATAACTTATATTAATTTATTGCCACATCCTGTATCTTCCAATATCATGGAATATCATCATTTTGGATATGTAGGTGAGTATGCCAAAAATAGCAAAGGTACTGACAGCGGTTGAGGTTAACCGAATAAAAGACGCAGGTTGGCACGCAGTTGGAGGTGTTGCGGGTTTACTGCTTCAGGTAAGGGAACCAACGCAAGCAGGTGCACTACCGGCAAGGTCATGGCTATTACGTGTCCGTGTTGGCAATACACGGCACCCCATTGGTTTGGGATCATATCCTCAGGTCTCACTCGCCGATGCCAGAGAGATGGCTAAAGGTCTAGTGTTAGAGGCAAAACAAGGGGTGAACCTCAAAGCTCAGAAGAACGCAAGGCGCAGCGCGTTATTAGCCGAACAGGCGCGGGTTAAGACGTTTAAAGAGTGTGTGGAAGAATACACCGAAGCCAAAGGGGTAGAACACACCAACGCAAAGCATCGCAAGCAGTGGATAACGACTCTTGAGACCTATGCTTACCCGATCATTGGCAAGCGGTTAGTTGCTGACATAACAAGAGCAGATGTACTGCGAGTGCTCAATCAACCGGCAGACCCTGAAAACCCAAAATCACAATCATTTTGGTTAGGTAAGAATGAGACAGCCAACAGGGTATTGGGTCGCATCAAGACCGTTCTGGCCTATGCCAAATCAAGTGAATACCGCAGTGGTGATAATCCGGCAGAGTGGACTGGAAACCTGAAGAATATATTGCCCGCACCGAATAGAGTTGTGACAGTTAACCATCAACCAGCATTACCTTATCTGATGGTCGGTGACTTCATGCAGAAACTGCGCACTAATCAAAGCATCAGTGCCAAAGCGTTGCAGTTTCTCATAATGACCGGTGTTAGGTCTGGCTCTGTTCGTGCAGCTGAATGGTCTGAAATTAACTTTACTGAGAAGCTGTGGGTCATTCCAGCAGAACATACAAAGACAAAGCAAGAGCACAGAGTACCGTTACCACCGCAAGCAATAACCTTGCTCAAATCCCTACCCAAATTAGTCGACAGTACAAAGATTTTCCCAAGCACACGGGGGGGAGAGTTATCAGATATGGCACTGAGCCAGATAATGCGAGGCATGCAAGAGCGCGGGGAATTAACCGTTAAAGCCGTACCGCATGGGTTTAGATCGACGTTCAGAGATTGGGCAGCGGAGTGCACAAGCTTTCCAGATGAAATACGTAAAGCAGCTAGTGGCCATACAGTCGGCGATTCAGTACACCAAGCCTACCAACGCACAGACTTACTTGAGAAACGCAGACTGTTAATGAATGACTGGGCGAAGTTCCTCGACCTAGCTAGTGCGCAGGGTGCGCACAGTGGATCGGGTGTTACGAATCTGGGAACGGTCACACCGATAAGGAAGCGTAAAGCATGAATCCTAATACTATAGATAGAGCGAGGGCAGATTTCTATAAATACGCAAATCAAATCTGCGAAGACACAGCCACTACCATCCACTCAACAGAACACCGCAGGCGGCAAGTCCGAGCACTGATCTGGTTGTATTTTAGAGTCAAGCGTCTAGAAAATCACCTTTATGTACATGATAGGCAAGCGCTACAAATACTTGCGTTTGAAACCGTTAAAGAAGCCCGCAAAGCTTTCAAGAGCTTAAAGCCTAGAAATCCGTTGGAGGCGGCATTTATTAAAGCGTTACTAAAACTTGATCTGGTGACAGACATAAATAAAATTGCACCAACACTTGAAGCCTTTGAGGGTCTAAGGCAAGATGCAGATCGTGTGGGAGTAACTAGCCATAATATAAAAGTAGGAGTAGATGGGGGCGCACCAAGAACGCCACTCGGCGACCTGCTAAGAAAACTGTATAGCCAAGAGCCAAATATCACTGGATCAGAACTTTGGGACAGAGTATGCGATCGAGTCGGTGGTGGCGTAGTAGTAGAGGCTTACAGAAGTGAAGGATTGATCCAAGTATATAAACATTATCCGACATTGGATAAAAGAACATCACAAGAGGAAGTTGAAGATCGGCGCAGCGTCAAAGCCGTGAATAAAAAGGCTGTTAGCACAGCGCTGTCGAGGCTCAAAAACAACAGTCTAAAGAAAAAAATATAAACGAGTAAGTAGTACCGATTACATAACCCGGGTTATGTAATTTGGGGTTGTGAAATTAGATCAATGGTGATGAGTAGTACATGCATTTTCGTCACTTTGATTGATATTTCATAAGGATTCATTTAGATGAACTACCCCAACAACACTGATAAACCAAGCGTTGATCGCCACTACGACAGCCTTCCAGACGATACCCTCATCAGGTCTAAGCAACTAGTTAATAGTGGTTTAGTGCCCTTCTCATTGCCAACTCTTTGGCGCAAAACGAAAAATCGCTCGTTCCCCAAGGCAGTGCGAGTGTCGGATGGCATAACTGCATGGAGATTAGGGGACGTAAGGGCTTGGCTTAAAAGTCCCAGCACATATAAAGCGAGGATCGTGTGATGGCCTACTCTACTCATGATACTGATTGGGATTTATCAGCAAAAGGCAATTACTGGCGCCGAATAAACGAAACCGTTCTTATCGTTGGGAAGAATGATTTCGGTGGTTACTGGGCCCGTGTCGATGAAGATTTTTTACCTGACGCATATCCCACGTTAAAGGAAGCTCAGAAAGCTGCAGAACATAAATTAACTGGAGATCAAAATGATTACATTGATTGGTGAAAGATCAAATTGCGCAACCACCTCAGTAGCATCCCTTCTATCTTCAGGCATAGCTTTAATCGGTATGCCTATAGGAAAAAAAAGTCCTACAACTACTGGCTGGAATTTTAGAAAAAACGCTGTCACTGAACCAGAACAAGCGGCTGTACTTAATGGGAAAAATGTTGGAATTGCACATGCATACTGCACTCCAACACCGACTTGCGCACTAGACATTGATGACTACAAAAATTCAATTTCATGGCTAGCATCGCACGGTGTTGATCTACCCTCACTGATCACAGCACCGAACGCTGTTGTGATTTGGTCAGGAAAGCAAAATAGTTTGAAACTCATCTATCGATTGCCACACAACGTTCAACCGCTGGAGTCCAAACGAATTGTTGGCCTGGGCACTGCAACGGTAATTGAGTTTAGATGTGCGACCAAAGACGGAAAAACGGTTCAGGACGTAATCCCACCTAGTCTGCATCCAGACGGACATCGTTACACTTGGTTTGGCGAAGGAACGCCACTAACGATTCCAACAATCCCACCTGACTTATTTATGGTTTGGCAACAGTTGATCACCAACAGTAGTCGCGTAGCATACCGTCATTTACAACATCAACCTGCAATTCATGCGCCACGAGAAACACCGCAGCAAATTGCAATAATCCATTCGTTACTTTCGTGCATCAGTGCAGATTGCGACTACGACAAATGGCGAAATATTGTCTGGGCCATTTTGAGTACGAAGTGGCGTTGCGCGGAAAACTTAGCCATGTCTTGGAGTCAATCAGCACCAGACCGATATGACGAAGATGCATTCTGGCTTGTCGCCAACTCTTACATGCCCAATCATCCCAACCAGATTACCGTCGGTACGCTGCACCACTTCGGGAAAAAAGGGGGATGGAATGGCTAATCCTGCTATCCCGAATACCACCTCAGTACAAACTGGCCTCCAATCCCTGCAGTCAGCCTTCTGCCTGATCAAACTATCCGGTGATGTACTGGTTGTTGATCGAACGGAAGTTACTGCAGCCCTTTCGGGTACGAAGCTAGGAAGTGTCGACTTTTACAAGAAAGCGGCAGGTGAAGTCTTAATGAAGCGTTATTTGGAGAACTTACCGTTAGCATGCGACGTGAAAAAGACAATCGCCGATTTTTGGGTTGATCCTTCAACACATATGTATACGGAAATTGCATTTTCGCCAAATCCCCAGTCCCCTAGTACCCTGAATTATTGGGTAAAAAGCCCCGTTCAGCCAACTCCAGGTAACTGGGAAGTTCTTAAAGCCCATTTGCTCGAGGTGATTTGTGCTGGAGACCAGTCAAACTACGACTACCTAATTAGATATATGGGGCACATGCTGCAGCGTCCTGAAATAAAACCGGGAGTGATGATAGTACTTCTGGGTGGTCAGGGTACTGGCAAAGGAATGTTTTTCCAGGTACTTCAACGAATATGGCCTAAAACATCTTTGCTGGTTTCAGATATTCAACAGGTCGTAGGGCAGTTCAACGCTGCACTTGAGCGTAATTTCGTGATCCTGATGGACGAGGCGCTGTTCAGCGGTGATCGCAAGTCACAGGAGCGTATGAAATCATTTGTAACCGAACAAACTCTACAGATTGAGCAGAAGCACCAGCCGTCAAGAACCATCCAGTCAGTACACCGATTCTTTGCGTCCAGTAACCATAGACAATTCTCCCACGTTGAGGCTGACGACAGGCGGCTACTTTTCCTCAGAGCATCTGATCAATACCAAGGAAAACATTCTTATTTTGCAACGCTAGCACAAGCGATCAATGATGATGCGGTCATTGCGGCTATGGTCGATGATCTTTTAGCATTTGATTTAAGTAACTTCAATATCCGTGAACGGCCGATCACGTCAGAGCATGGCTTACAGAAGATGCTTTCGCTTCAGGGATTTGATCGCTATTGGTATGAAGTGCTGGTCAGTGAATGTTTAGACACACGTGATTGGGTCGATGATGTTTGGTCTGAGCCAAGATTTGTTTCCACGAAAAGCATCTGCACCAAGTACAGGGAATTCGACAACCGCAGCCAGCGTTTTGCACCAGCTCTGTCAAAGGAGATAGCTGATGCGATCGAACGGCTATGTCCAAGCGCCAAGCAAACTCGCAAATCCTCAAACAACAGTCAGGTACGTGGTTACGATCTTCCTAATATTGCTCTAGCAAGGCAGGAGTTTGAGGCTGCATATAAATGCAATGTTGATTGGGGGTCGAGTTTGACTTCGCAGGCATCTATGGTGAAGGTCGTATGAAAGCATGTACAGCTTTCTGCCATGTTAGCCACATCTTGCCAAGATACGTGGCAGCCGCTCAGCTAATGAAATCAAGGGTTCATGGCTATTTGCCATGTTTGCCATGTATTTTTAAAGATTTAATAAAAAAGAATCTATGAAAGTATTATGAAAAGTGATGGAAAACGTGGCAAACATGGCAAGACCGTTATGGGTCCTGTGCAAAACGCCTGCCACCTGCCTGACAAGCCTGTCAACTAGGTGATGATATGGAAAAAATAACCAACTCAATGAACCAATTCCTGACTCTTGGTGGCCGTGTGATTTGTAATCAGTGTCAAGCTCGCAGTAGTCGAACCAAGATCCAATGCCGAGCGCCTGCATTAAAAGGGAAGCGAGTCTGTCGCACACATGGTGGCTTATCGACCGGCCCCAAAACAGCTGAAGGTCGGGCCCGCTGCGCAAAGGCCAAGACCACCCATGGACAAGACTCAAGAGCTCAACGAGCAGAACATAGTAAAAAAATGGCAGAGATTCGCAACCTCGAGGCTTTAGGCTTCATAATTGGAATGTTTACTGGATCAAGGATTCCGGGACGCAAACCTAAAGAGATCACATAGAGGTAAAACGTTAAATAAATATGACTAATCGCGAAAAACTTGTTAGTGCGCCGATCAAGTTAGAGAGTCAATATTTTTAAAGGCGTTGCCACCAGTTATGTTTACATTTTCCACAACTAAAGTAGGATAAAGCATCAGCTTGTGCTGAGCACATCACCCCACATTTTGGGCATGTTGATTCTAATTGACCGCGACTGACAAGAGGCTTTTCAATCTCTGTATCGCTCACAAATGACGGAACAGACTGTCCTTGCTCTCTTGGGTGAGTATGCAACACTTTATAACCAAGACTCGGGCTATCTGTGCGTTGTATCTCATGGGAGTACAAAAATAATTTTGTTAATTTATTACCAATTCCAAATTCAGATTCATACCAATAAAAGATGTTATTTGAGACAGGAGTAGGATCAAGAACAAATGATTTCGTATCATCATATTGCTTCAAGGGGATATTGTTATTAACAATCGAATTCTGTTGTTCGTACCAAACATCCCAAAAGTAAAATGCCAACGGCCAATTACCATAGACCAAGCGAAACTCATTTAAAGCAGTGTTAACCGTAGCCAACACCTGCCCCATACTGACTTTACCGTAATCCTGACTAAGATAGCCATCTAATGCGAGACCAATAGCACAGCTCTTTAGTGTTTCTAATATTTTTTGTTCTGCCGGCTTAAATTTATCGTTTCCAAATAAGGTTTTTTTACCAATATTTTTTGCACAGGTCTCTAAATCCATGATCAATTGCTGGAGATGTCTTAGTGAATTTGGATACGCTACGACTAATGCCTGCTCCCCTTGCTTGTTTGTTCCCATGGACTTTAAATCCTCACGCTGATGATTTATTTAAAGGCACAAGAATTGGCACATCATTTAATTTGAAATATCGGAGTACAAGTCGTCTTGCCCCCTGATATCTGACATGTTTCAGAATGCAGACTCCATCCAATTGCCATACCAATTAACATAGCAATTAAGCCTCTACGAACCCATTTTTTTATTGTTGGTTCTTCCGTCAATTCTTTGGGAACCATGCCATTGGTAACAAGCATAAACCATAGCGTCGTGAAGAAAGGCAAATTAACACCGGGTACTATTAATTTATAAATAAAAAAATTTAAAATAACTAAAAGTAAAACTAATCCCACCCACATCCAACCATTATTTGGGATACATCGGAAGAAAAAAAATCGTGAAATATTGAATAAGATGAAAGCACCAATAATTGTTGCTACAACTCCGATAACTATATCCATCTCACGTTCCTACTGAATGGTGCTTGTAAATGCATAACTTTGTAATCCCAGATTTTTAATTAGCATTTAAAAATTATGCTGTATTCCAAATTGATTTATAAAAATCTATCAAACAAATTGAATATTTCAAATAATTAACTTAACATAAGTTTTAAAATTTACAATCATTTGTTTGAATTTAAATACTGTGGAGTTTTGATGTTTAGCGCAATCGTTGCTTACGTTTTAACCTTTTTTATCATCGCTCCAATTTCAGGATTCTTACCAACCATAACAATCATTCCCTTAGGTTTGTTTATACCATTCCCTAAACCTCTTGGAATTTTGGCTTCAATTTGCACTGCATTTATTGCTTACTATCTGACAAAAACTTTATTTGACTGGCTTAATGTACATTTTGGCTGGTATTCTTTTCTGGTTGCATTTATACCGATGCTTATGAATAACTTGCGTCGAGCAGCTGCTGAGCCAATTGACTCAATAGGATTAGAGAAAGCTTATGTTATTGGTGACATCATTGGTTGTATTGCTGTAATTTTTATATTTTTTATAAAGTGATTTATAAATCTATTCAGACCAAACCAACTGTTGTAAATAAATTTGGTTAAAACACTAAGCCTTACTAAAAAGGGAAAGACATTTTCAGACCTTTTAAATGCTACATATCGCATACTACGAATCTGATATAACGCATTTCTGCAACGCTGACGCCAATGCGATACTTGGCCAGCTAACAGATCGACATGGCTTTGCGCTGGAATCACAACAAAAATTCGCCTGGCAAGAGCAAATCAGAATATTACAAATCGCTCTTTCCTCAATATCAGGTCATATTTATTTTGAGTTTTCAATACCCAGGATTGGTAAGCGCGCTGACGTAGTAATTGTAGTTGGCGGAATTATTTTTGTGCTTGAGTTTAAAGTAGGGTCAGATACCTTTGACCGAGCGGCAATCGAACAGGTACATGACTACGCGCTAGACCTCAAAAATTTTCATAAAGGCAGTCATCATTGCTTAATACTTCCGATCCTGATAGCAACAACAGCCACATCAGTAAATGACCCAATACTTAACTGGGATTCAGATGGAGTGGCTATACCCATATGTATCAACCCATCGCAACTACCTGAACTGATAACAACAGCGCTGGAAAATAACAATGCCTCTCCCATAGATGCTGGAACCTGGTCTCGATCTGGCTATCATCCAACACCAACAATCGTGGAGGCTGCTCAAGCTTTATACCGGGACCATGACGTTCGCGATATTTCGCGCTCCGACGCCAGTGCTCAAAATCTAAGCCATACATCTGACTGCATATCTCAGATAATTGAAAATTCGAAACAATCTGGACGTAAATCTATTTGTTTTGTAACGGGAGTACCTGGTGCCGGTAAAACACTGGCTGGGCTCAATATTGCAACAAGTAGATCCAAGGCGCATTCAGATGAGCACGCAGTATTCTTATCGGGTAATGGTCCACTCGTAGATGTGTTGCGGGAGGCCCTGGCTCGAGATCAATCAGTACGAGAAGGTATTAAAAAATCTGAAGCAACAAGACGAGTTCAAAGCTTTGTACAAAATATTCATCACTTTCGTGATGAAGCACTAAAGAGCGACAATCCACCCATTGAAAAGGTTGTTGTGTTTGACGAAGCGCAACGTGCGTGGGACCATGCAAAAGCTGCTGACTTTATGCAACGCAAGCGAGGATTTGCTGGTTTTGATATGTCTGAACCAGCATTTTTAGTTTCAGTAATGAACCGGCACAACGACTGGTGTGTGATAGTTTGCTTAATTGGTGGTGGACAAGAGATCAATACAGGCGAAGCAGGTCTTGCGGAGTGGCTCAGCGTGATGGGTAGCCATTTTACAAATTGGGATGTCTACATTTCGAACCGTCTCGACGATTCTGATTATGTCTGGGATATACCCACACGGAATTCTTTAGCAAAAGTACCAGCAACCCGAAACGAAGCCCTGCACCTTGGAGTTTCGATTCGATCATTTCGAGCTGAAGCACTATCTGAATTTGTAGGGCACGTAGTTGAGAATAGACCAGATGCAGCCAAAGCTGCGTATGCATCGATAGCTGGCAAATATCCTATACACCTGACTCGTGACCTGAACGAAGCTCGTAACTGGCTTCGCCACAATGCCAGAGGCTCTCAGAGATACGGCCTAATTGCTTCGTCAGGGGCTTATCGGTTACGGCCTGAGGGTATTTCTATGAAAAATAAGGTCGAAGCACCGCTATGGTTTCTGAATGATAAAAATGACGTTCGCTCATCGTTCTACATGGAAGAAGTTGCCAGTGAGTTCGATGTGCAGGGTCTGGAGCTTGACTGGGCTGGTATCGGCTGGGATGCAGACTTTCGGTACGTTAACGGCGAGTGGCGGCACTACAATTTCAAAGGCACAAAGTGGCAGCAGGTCAATGCCGTAGACAACCGTTTATATTTGAAGAACGCATACCGAGTGATGTTGACTCGCGCCAGACAGGGCATGGTAATTTTTGTACCTGAGGGTGATTTGCAAGACCAAACAAGACCGCCGAGCTATTACGACGAAACCTTTCAATACCTAATGTTATGTGGTTTACTCCAAAGTTAATCGATGTTAACTAAGCTATCAAGCATTACCGCATCAATATGAATTCGATCGATTTACAATAATCATTAACATATTAAAAATTTGAAATTTTTCATTTTTTCTTATTAGCTGCAAACTTCTTTTCAAACTCTGCGTATGTTTCAAACTTGTAGGGTTTCAACTCACCCTTTGGGTGATATCCAACCATATCCCAATTACCATCGTAATCGTCATCCCACAAAGAAAATTCCCACTTGTAATCTCGACTATAAGAAAATACCAAAACGTCCGGCTTTGAGTCTCCATTACGATCAACTCGCAACAACTGTGGCTCAGCCTTATCAATAGGCATCACATATTCCATATCGCCTTTACCATTACATTTTGTATCAATTAGCCTAATATCCGATTTTTTGTCAGTGCTTTTACCTTCGAAAATAACTTTCGATTCGCAACTTTGAGATGACGCCAGTGGTGACGACGGTTTAGCCATACGATTGCTCGTTCGCTTCAGAAAAGCTTTAACATCCTCAATCGAAACTGCGTAATTCAATCCTTGCGCTTTTGGATCAACAAAGGTGTTAACTCCTATCAATAGTCCATCATCAGTTAACAATGGCCCCCCTGAGTTACCAGGATTAATTGGCGTTTGCGTTTGCACTACATCGGCCGAGTGCGAAATATCACGACTACCAGACCATTCATAACCTGGACGATATTGACTAACAATACCTTTTGTATATGTCCAATACTGCCCATGCGGATGTCCAATAGCGTGTGTATCCAGTCCAACGGCAACATCAGAGACATCACCAAGTTTGATGGGCTTAGTCCCAGACGGAATCGTCTTTACTTGAACAAGAGCCAAATCAGCCACCTCATCAACTCGAACTACAGTACCTACAAGTAAATCAGATTTTGAAGGTTGTTGCGTTAACCCAGTCGGCTTGAAAACAATGCCTACCTCTTTACTCTTTCCAACAACATGCAAATTAGTCAGTATTAACCCATTACCATCAATAAGCGAACCGGTTCCACTTGCATCGTCGGTCAAAACCATTACCACTGAAGGAGCTAGCGACTTAAATAGCGCTGCATCCTTAACTCCTCTAGTGTTGACACCAACGTCAGGCTGTATAGATTGCGAAGTTCTAAAGGCTTGCAATTTATTAAAGCTTGACTGCATAAAATATGAAAGCTCAGCGGTATTAGATGTTTCAAACGAAACTGTTGAAACCGATTCGGGTACTGCAGTCAAAACAGTTTGTTTCACTGCAATTGGCATTATTTCCTGCGCTTGAATGGCGGGTGCACTCAACGCAAAAACGCAAACAATTATTAGTTTTCTTAAAATAATCATTATGTTTCCACATTATTTAGTGGCATAGCAAATCCGCAACCATCTTCACAGGTCCTGCTTCGATTTTTAATACCTTAGCAAAATCTGGCAAATAACGAGAATATGCAACCAGTGAGTTACTTTCATCGAAGAAATAATCTGGCATCTGAGAGTGAGTTTGTTTTGCGCAATTAATCGTCACTCTAGTAATCAATGTTCTTACTTTTGGCGTATCAGATTGGCCATCATAACCCGTGCCATAACTGTATTTACTGTTTATCTCACCGATCGGAGTCAAGGGGAAAATTATCTTACCTAACAACTCAATATCATCTCCCTTTTTTGAAACTGATTTTTCGGAGAAATATATAGCTCCGCCATGGTCTAAAGTCATTATTCTTTTCCACTTTAGGCTTTCCAAATCCTCTTGCAGAAACGACGGATGCGATAAGTTTTGATTACACGCCAATTGATTCGCACTCCAGCCTAAACTTCCGGATTTCAATTCTATCGCGAGCGTTACAAGTTCTGGCAAACCTGATTGAAATTCACTAAATAACTTACCGGCGGCATCGAACGATCTCCCTTGATAGTTTGTCCCCTTATCTGACTTACAGTCGACTACCCACTCCTGAATATTCACAACAGCCTCAGGACTACCGAATTTTGGTGGCTCTTGATATACATACTTTACGGTGTACTTGACCTTAGAACCTATTTTTTCAATCGACGTAGGATCTATATACGTCAAAACTTTAGGGTCTAATCCTGAATTGAACAATACAAATTTTTTATTAGACAATGAACCCTCTTTATCAATCAATTCATCAGTCTTATTGATATTCGATTTACAGTTTGCAGTCAGACACACAACGCCATCTAATGATGCATACTTATAGGGTCGCTGAGCATTTTTAGTCGTTTGTCGTACATCTCTTGTCACCATTGAGAACATGTCATCAATAGACATTGACTTATGCATATGCGTTAACAGGGCCGAAGTAAAGGGGCTGTTTTCCTTACCGATACTATCTAGTGCTACGCTGCCAGCATCAGTGGCGTAGGCAATAAAGATACCCGCTCCGGCTGAGTCGACCGAAGATCCATTTGCTGGCGCAAGACCACCTCGATATGCACCACGACCACTAGCCAAGCTTTTGACTAATGCAGGATTATCTCTGCAAGCATCCAGAAAAATAACCTTAGTCTTTGCTTGAATCGAGTTGATAACATCATCAACTTTAATACTAGATAACCTTATGTCTGATTCTCTTTTCGGCGCTTCCACATCTATAGGTAATAGATAGTTTTCACCATTAACCTGTGCTCCATGCCCTGCATAAAACACTACAGCAAGGGACGCATTGCTGGACTTGATCGAAAAGTTTCTGAGTTCACGCCTAAAGACTACATCACTAGCATCAATCAGCGTGGTAGTTTCGTATCCCATGTCTTTTAGGGATGCACTAATACTTTGAGCGTCATTTAATGTATTCGGCAGAGTTCCCAAGTGCTCATACTTTGAGTTGCCAATGACCAACGCAACGCGATCGGCAGCAAAAACTAAGCCCGAACAATGGGCCAATATCAACAACAGAAATAAAAAACTTTTGAGTTGTTTCATAGCTAATTGAAAGTTAGGTAATATTTCCCTCATTAATTTAACTTAGTATATGTCGTTCTTCTGCGCAATCACCCTGGATCCGCAGCTAAAACAGTTTCAAAACACGGCTTTAACCAGAAAAATACTGATAATCTATGAAGATTCGCTATCTCGCCACTAACCACACGCAAGGCGAATCCAATGAAAATTGCCTCGATAACTTTGTTTTTATGCTATGGCTTATTAGCATCCGATACCGTTGATGCTCGTAAATCATCTTCCGTAACAAGATCATCACCTGGTTACGGAACAGGCTCAAAGTCCAGTAGCACTAACGTCAAGGGTTACACCAAAAAGAATGGGACTTACGTTGCACCTGCAAAGCGTTCAACGCCTGACTCAACAACAAAAAACAACTGGTCAACTAAGCCAAATACAAATCCATACACAGGAAAACAAGGCACTAAGGTAACACCGCCTGCAAACCGATGATTTACTTAATATTTAGAAGGTTTATTGCAACACTACTTATTTTTTCAATCCTTTGTGGATGTTCAACTAATGGAGGAATGTATAAAAAGGATGACTATCAGAATAATGAATTCTCAGTAGTCAATACACTTTTCGCTGGCTTAGCAGTTGTAGGAGTCGTTGCTGCAGCAATGAGTGGCGGCGGCGGTGGGTACTATGAAGATCCGAAGTGGGATTACATTCAGTCCAATGGTCAGTGGGTTTGTAGAAATGCAGTTAATGGCCAATTCATGAGTAAAGATCGATGTGCATATCAGCCTTATATAGATAATTGGCCTAATAATTGAAAGTCTTCTATTAAGACACATTAGTTAAGCTCAATAACCCAGTAGCCATGACAAGAAATCTACAATGATAAAGCTATTGATTTCATTAATTATCTCGATATCTTGTACTGCAGTGTTTGGTCAGGCATTACCCAAATCCCATGTCACAGATGTTGAAATTAAGCAGATGATTATTCAGGAGTCGATTGCTAATTATCGTGGCAATTGCCCTTGCCCGTATAGTGTTGCCAGAAACGGAAGCAGCTGTGGGGCCAGAAGTGCTTATTCAAAGCCTGGAGGAGCTTCACCAATTTGTTATGCAAGTGACATCAGTCAAGAAATGATCAATAGTTTTAGGGCTAAATTCAAGATCTAACTACCTTCAAAATTTATTAATTCAACAAAAAATGAGGGAACTGATAGATTCTTTGCATTTGAAATGATTATTCTGATTTATTGATTTCCCAGAATCAATTTCATGTGACATGACAGTCGATATCCGATCTTAAATAGGAAAATTTAATGAAAGTGACAAAAATCAACTGTTTTAATTTTAAAAATGTCATCACAACAATTTTCATAAACATGATCATCGCAACACCAGCGTCTGCTGGATATTTTGACTGGATGGACAATATTGATGAGTCATGTAACGCAACAATATCAGGTCGTGCAAAATCAATTTTTAGCAAATATGGTTTTTGGTTTGACACATCAGTATCAATGCAAATGTGGATTGATGACGTTCGCGCAGACAACCCGCAAAATTTTTGTTATCTAGAACCCAGTATTAAAAACGACACTGTTAAATTGCAACAATGCTTGGCATTTACTAAACATAAAATTGACTGGTACGTACGTTGTAAGCCTGTAGTAGACTTGATGGTAAAGAGAAGTAAGTAGTTATATAACTCTCCCTAAATATCTAAAAATTATTATGTCTCGTATCGTTTCGTTTCGACTATATAAGTGCACGAACTGCGGACAAATTCACACACGCCCTGTCTGGGGTACTTATCGCGTTGGTAATCCACCAAGCGATTTCGGCACTGCAAAAGATATATATAAAACTTGTGCCAAATGCGGTACAAAGCAACGAATCAAAGACTATCTTCTCATTGGCGAATCCGAGGGTTCTGGTGACTACGCGCCCATTCGCTGGCTAATGCCTACTGAAGCACCGCTTGAGGCTAAAAAAAGCGTTACTGACATTTTTTTTGGTCTTTTCAAACCGAAACGTACGCTTAATAATTTTCAGTCGTTTAATGATTAGGTGTGAATAAGTAAATTCTAATCGAAGTCTTGATTTGGTTATACCTATTTGCAAAGTATCTCGTAAAGTGTCCCTCCATTTGATTCAGGTATGACCGGCTGCATAGGCCGTGAGGGCACGTTAAATGAATTTATTACTTCCCCATTTTTTTTATAATCAGTTCCCGCTGTTGTAGTGGATGTTATATCACTGCAGCTGTATTGAAATCGGCTAATGGAATATCCATAATTTACATAGCTAACATCCATACCAATTTTTCTTAAATCTTTTTCTAGTGCAGTAGTAATATTTTTGCTCAAAATGGCTTTAACCCAAACCTGGATGTGCTGATTGGGTAATCTTTGAACTGACGACGAATCGTACCATCGGTTGTTGTCATATGCGACCCAATTTGCAGCTAAAGTCTGCTTACAAAGAATTAGTAAAAATAATAATGTTCCAATTTTTTTCATATTTTTTGATCTAATTATTAAAATTCATTGAATTAGTTAGATGGCAAAGTTGGTTAATAGCTTGTTAAACGAAAATAAGATTTATAAAGTTAAAATTTAATCAAATATTACTCCATAGCTATCCAACTGAAGCATGTAACCCTTGCAATCTGGGCAGCGATATATAACATCGTTATCCCACTCGGGCAGCATCTTCCCACCGCACTGACAACTACTAGTTAGTTCATCAATAATCGCTAATTCTGAGGGCTCAAATCGGCCTCCATTCTTCGACCAAGCTTTACTATTAGCAAGGTGCTGAATCAACTGCGCTCTATCCATCATCCCATCAAAGTTCAGTGGTGCGTTACGTGGCACACTCTGAGTACAACCACAATCTGAGCACACTTTCTGGTACCAGGACATGCCGCCACCTTTGGTCAGTGTGAACTCATGTAAACAGGCTAGACATTTTGCTTGATATTTAGTACCCATTGAATACCTCGCGAATATAAGCTATCAGGCAACTACCAATAGCTAAATATATTTTTCTGCGATTTGACTTTAGAGGCTTTTTTTCTGTAGCTTGGTTGTATGAAGACCAAAAGAAAAGAGCTATCACTATCAATACATAACTGTGGTCACGTAGCCCCCTGCCCTATGAAGTGTGAAAAGTTAGAACTTTTAATCAATCGACCCATTTTTTCATTTTTAAACACAAGACAAGGGTTTACCCTCGATTCAATTATTGTTTACAGATAAACGGTTTCTTTCTTCGACTTTATGTCATTGATAACGAAGGGGTATTTTTTTAAGCAGTGCCTTACCCCCGAGCACATCGCATCAGATTAATCTATTTTTAGTAGAGAGAAACAATCATGTCACATGCAAGAATGGAAAGACGGTTAGCAATACTTAATAACGCTAAGGATGGAAAATTTCCGTGGCAAAGATTTAATGAAGTCTTCCCCCATGCCCTGATGGACGAAAGTGAGGGTGAATTTGACATCGTACTTAGTAAAGCATCTGCACTTTGCAGTAACTCTGACAAAAATAACAATTCATTATTCGCTTCCGAAAACAAAACCTTGCTGGATTTAGTTGATCTGCAATTGATTGCAACACTTGAGCAACTAGATGCTCAAAAAACCTTTCTTGAAATAGGTAATGATGAAGTTTGGGATAATCTTTGCTTCGAAATTGAACGAATCGCAGCAAAGATACAGTTGGTAGAAAACCATAGAACAACCAGCGCTACCTTTGGCACTGACAAGGAAGGGTTTTGGTTAAGCAAGTACTTGTCTCGAACGACTACAAGGCAAGTAATATTTAAACCTAGCGGCTCAATTATCGACAGACTATATGCTGAGCTTAGGGCAAGAACATTTCATCCAGCCAGTAAAAAGTGAGGCGCAGCTAGCCATGAAAGAGCAAATCTCAGCAACACCACCACTTCCCAAACCCATTATTCGCAACTGCACCTTTAAATATAAATGCAATCGATCTTGGGATAGCCTGAAAGCTTTCGATAACGAACCACGGGTGCGCCACTGTGAGGATTGCAATAAAAGGGTTTATCTTGTAACGACAAACAAGCTTTTAGCTCTCGCGTTAAAAATGGACCACTGCATCGCCATACCTAATGAACTGGTTGACTTCGGAGAGGTAATAAATACGACTATTCGAGATAAACAAAAGCCTAAACACCAGCCTCAACAGAAACACTTAGTTGGATATTTAAGATTGTCCTCACCTAAAGTTATCGATTGAGCTAAAAAAGGAAAAATAAATGAGTGACAAATCTTCTTCAGGTTGTTTACCAGTCATCATCATAATGGCATTATTTATCGGAGGGTTTTCATACTTTTATATTGAAAGTGAAAAAAAGAAAGAACTCACGGCAGCAGCAGAGGAAGCCGAACATAAGCAAATATTAAACACGATCGAAACTACAGCTCAAAAATTTAATGCTGATGTTTTCTGTAATGACGCGCTTGTTCAAAAAAACGATGATGCCATCTTCAACGATAAAATTATGACTGTCGATGTACAAAAATGCTGGATACAAAATAGACCGATTGTTTTTAGGGGCGAATTAACTGACGTAGCACTACTAGATAATGACAACTACACGATTTTTATTAAAAGTGACGCGATCGGTAGCTTAACAAAATTGAATCTTGTTTTAAGCTGCAAGAAGGACATCGTTGATATTTTTAGAGATCAAGCTAAAAGGCCTCTATTAAAAAAAGAAAGTTGGGAAAGAGATTTTGATACGGATGGCGTTGCTGCAATTGCAAAGATTCAAAAAATTTCAACGGGTTTGCTTGACGAAAAAGAAAATAAGACCGATGCAAAAATTGGTTACGGTGATTGCTTAGCGCTTGTACCTGATGAGGGTAAATTAAAGAAATTCTTCCGCTCTCAAGTCAGATCAAAATAACTAGAAAATATTTTGGAATACAAAATGCATACAACAATATATGTAAAGACATTCGCTGTGATTAAGATAGCAGTACTACTTGGTACAGGAATTTTTTGGTCTACAAGCTGGTCGTTCAGTCTGTTTGGTCCATCTGATTACGAAGAATGCAAAGCGTCAGCAGCGAAAGACGCTAAGACCGAGTCGGCTTTGAAAATCTTAATCGACAAGTGTGACACAGACTTCCCTGCAAGGAAAGGCGAACAAGGTGGGTATTTTTACTTCGATAGCGACAGTCGACAATGGATTGAAGTGTCTAGTGCAAAAATGTCGAAGACTGATTGGTCTAAAGTTAACCAAGCTCGCTCAGACTATGCAAAGGCTCAAGAGTTAAAGAATCACCGTGCTGCTGAAGCACGCGCGCAGCAAGAAAAATCAGCTGAGGAACAACGTAAATTACAGGCAAATAAAAATGCTGAGGCACTGTCAAAAGTAAGCGTCCAAAGCGTAGCCATCTCATGTGATGGTAGCTATATTTGCATAAATAGACACTTCACAATCAAGTTAAAAAATGCCTCTTCATTTGACATCAAACGCATTGGTTTAGGCATATTGGTAACAACTGATCCCCGTCCGGACTGTTCTGGAAGCCACGCGGAGGATAGGCGGGAAAATGTAGATTTGAGAGCCGGCGGATTGACCTCAATCAACATCACGCATGATCCAGGCCCAAACAAAGTTGATGCAAAAGCTTGCATATGGGTAACTTCAGTATCAGTTTCAGATTAGATAACTTTCTTTTCGTTTATCCAAAACCTAGTGCATAGCCAGATTTAGGTACCATCAAATATTTTTTTGAGGGATGGGGCTCGCCGATTTGAACTAGGAAAAATCGACTAGGAGTATAGAGGGGTAGCTAGTACTCAGTCCCGTTGCATCAATGAACAAAAAAGAAGACGGAAACGGTGAAGTAACTAGCAGTCGGTACTCGACATAAGGATACGAATAATTAAAGCAGAGCACAGTGAAGAATTATCTATGGTATGCCCTATGGTATGTAGGAATATAAAATTTCTTGAAGGACGCATGGATGCAAGCCACTTGGCGGACAGAGGGGGTGAACCCAAGCACCTAGCGAGTAAGACCAAGGGCACTATTGACTCCATGATTGCATGTGGCTGGCTGAGCCAAGAAAACGATACCTTGGTATAGCAATAATGACCCCCGCACCGATTCCCAGCACCGAACCCGATAGTCTTATAGACATATCGGGTGTTTCGGTGCAAATTGCTCGAAAAACGATAATCACCGTTCGGTGCGATTCGGTGCTATCGGTGCTTTCGGTGCTTTCGGTGCAGTGATTGTGCCTGCATCTTTTTATGGGGCCCGCTCATTTTGGAATATGCGGGTGGATCATCCCCTGCCTCGCAAGTTATAAACCGACCAAATACCGCTTATAGGAACAACATGCCTCTACCAACCGTCACCGAATCGAACCGATGCACAGCCCCCGCACAAAGAGCCGAAATCTTGAGCGTTGCCTTAATCCTCAGGCATATCAGTGCAAGACCTGCCGCGTGCATGGTGCAAGAAAACCTGCAACAATCCTGCGGGGCAAAGACCACCCGCAATACAAAGACGGGTCACAAATACTTGAGGCTAGAGCCGAATACAGTGCCGCAGCGGCTCGGCTACGCACGCTAGAGCAGATCATGGTTGACACTGGGATGGCCGGTGCGGATTTCAAACGCACAAGAGGTCCTAAGCCGTTCAATCAAAAATAATACGATGACTTGCAAGTATTTGAAATCGCATCAAATTGCTGCAAAATACCTTTGCTAGTCACAATACAGTATTACCTTTAGTACGCAAACTGCCTTTAACCGCGTGCTTAAATGAACCTACACAAAAACGCCAGTCAAACATGGTTAAGCGAATTCTAATCACCGTAGCTTTATTTACGCTTATGCACCAATCAGCCTGTGCCGAAAGCGTTTGGTGTAGAAATCTCGGTCTCGGTTGCCCAACCGAAGCAGACAGGGCCAAAGCCATGCAAAATTGCCAGATACTTGCCAATGAGATGTATGAAGAGGCATTAAAGGCAGCCCTTTTAGATCCACGACTTTGGATGTTTGGCGGATATAGCAGCGCACAAGACTATGCTGCAGGTAGCAAACTTTTAATGTTGACTCGTTGTATTAAAAGTACAGTCAATTGAGATTGGAGTAAAACTTAATGAAACTACGTCTTTGGGTTGCTGGGTTAACCTTGGTGACTGGAACAGCCTTCGCTCAAGCAACTCAATGGCTCTTAATCAGCGGTACTGAAAACGCTCGCGAATACATTGATCAGGCAACTATCACACGCAATGGAAATTTCGTTAAGGTCTGGGTAATGGGTGATTTAGATAGCGCAAGACCATTTAAAGGCAAAACATTTAGATCACTAAAAGGACTTTGGGAATTCGACTGTATCGGTAGAAGGGCTAGGTTAACCCATGCTAGCCTTTATGCAGGTCAGATGGGTGCAGGTGATCTAATTGACTCTGACTACGTTAATGACACTTGGAAGCCTGCTGTACCGCAGTCCGTAGGCGAGACAAAACTGAAGTTCGCCTGTAATTGGAAGTAAAGGCTTCGACCCGACCAAGAAACACATAAAAGGTAGCCTACACAAAAAACGATGGTGCAAATTAAAAGTACTGTCCGAAATCGGACAAAAAATATAAAAATAAAAAATTGCCGGTACTTAAAAAACTGACTGGGGGAGTGTTTCTGTAATTCAGGTCTTCGTTTGTCTAAAATACACCGCATAGCTTGGCATGGAACCATCTGCTTAAAGCGGGGTGCCCGGGGGGTGGGTCAGTCAAACAAGTGATAGTTTCCTGAGCAGCGGTGAGCTCAACCGAGCAATAACCCGCGCTGTTCTTCACCTACCAGCACAGCTGGTGACCAGCGCATTTACTGATTATTTATTGGTATGCTTTTGGGTATGTAAAAATAAAAAGCGCCCCGAGAGGCGCATATTTACTTACTTCTTGGCGGAGGCGCAGGGATTCGAACCCTGGATGCAAGTTTTAGCTCACATACTCCCTTAGCAGGGGAGCCCCTTCAGCCTCTCGGGCACGCCTCCAATCCAAGGCAGGATTCTAGCACGATGACCGGTGCTTTGGCCTTAACTTATCCCGCCCCAAACAAACCCGTGGCAAAAAGCCGATATAGGGTAGTTCGTCAGCCGCCAAAGATCCGGACAGCACACCGCTAAACCTACTTAACCCTTTGACGCTGGCGCCGCTTCCAGCCCAAACGCTTTGTGCAGGGCGCGCACAGCTAGCTCCATGTACTTATCGCTGATCACCACCGAGGTCTTGATCTCGCTGGTACTGATCATGTGAATATTGATGCCCTCTTCTGCCAAAGTCTTGAACATCAAGCTTGCTACGCCAGCATGTGAACGCATACCGATACCGACGATAGAAACTTTGGCTACTTTGTCGTCAGACAAGGTTTCTCTGGGTGACACCGACGGTGCAATCTTGTCTTTGATGACCTGAAGCGTGCGGGCAAACTCGTTGCGATGCACGGTAAACGAGAAATCTGTCGTGCCATCAACCGACTGGTTCTGCACAATCATGTCCACGTCGATATTGGCCTCGGCAACCTGGCCAAGAATCGAATAGGCGATACCAGGCTTATCCGGTACACCCAGTAAAGTGATTTTGGCTTCGTCGCGGCTAAAGGCGATGCCCGAGACAACGGCTGCTTCCATTTTTTCGTCTTCCTCAAAAGTAATCAGGGTGCCGGATTTCATTTCTTCGGCTAGCGACATATCAGGGTCTGTCAGCGATGACAGCACGCGGGTAGGCACGCGGTACTTACCGGCGAACTCAACCGAGCGAATTTGCAAAACTTTCGATCCTAGTGAGGCCATCTCGAGCATTTCTTCAAAAGAAATCACACTCAGACGACGCGCATCGGGCTCAACGCGGGGGTCAGTCGTATAAACGCCATCCACATCGGTATAAATCAAACATTCATCGGCTTTCAATGCCGCTGCGATTGCAACTGCGGACGTATCCGAACCACCACGACCCAGCGTCGTGATGTGACCATCATCATCCACACCCTGAAACCCGGTGACAACCACGACCGCACCCGCGTCGAGATCAGCACGGATGCGCTTGTCATCGATCGAGGCGATACGGGCTTTAGTGAAAGCCGAATCTGTGCGCACCGGCACTTGCCAGCCCGCGTAGCTACGTGACTTTAAACCTTGCGCCTGCAAGGCAATCGCCAGCAAACCGCTTGAAGCCTGCTCACCGGTTGCTGCGATCATGTCGAGCTCTCGTCCATCGGCATCCGCTGAAATTTCTTTGGCCAAGCCAAGCAAACGGTTCGTCTCGCCTGACATTGCAGACGGCACCACCACAACCTGGTGCCCTGCCGCGTGCCATTTAGCGACGCGCCTTGCTACGTTTTTAATACGTTCGACCGACCCCATGGAGGTGCCGCCGTACTTATGAACAATCAGTGACATGATCTACAGTATTTGAAACAAGCCCGGCAGTGATAAGCGGTTGCCAACTAAAGCAATGCGCGGGCATAAGGTTAAAAATTAGGCAAAGCTAGCTATTTTAGCGCAGCATCGGCTTCAGAGCGAACAGCCACGCGACCTTGCACGCAACTTACAACCGTCGCCCCCTGCCTCCATTCCAGACTGCGATCGTGGCCCAAGGCATGTAACTGGCGCAATTGCCTCATCAGCTCGGCTAAACGACGCTCACTAGGCATTTGTACACCTTGTTCTTGCAGCCAAAACCGCAAGACCAGAGTCTGCCTGGCTGGACTTAACTCACGCCAAAGTTTGAGGCTAAAGCTCGCCCCATCAGGCGCGGACTCCAAGCGCAAGAAGTCGTCTGCTGCTACTTCGTTTAGGATCTGAGTCGCTTGCGCCGCTTGCCTTGCGTGACGCGTAAAGGCGTCCACCCAAGTCGGCCAGCGCTGGCGTAATGCTGGGATAACCTGCTCTCGCAAAGCGCCCCGTGCGTAGCGCACGTCACTATTGCTGGGATCTTGTACGATACTGCAGCTGATCTCGTCCTTCAAGGCGGCGACAAAGCGCAAAATCACGCTGCGATCGATATCGAGCCAGGGTCTTATCAAGCGTAAGCCGTTACGTACATGGTCGGGTTTCATTGCAGCTAAGCCCTGCACACCCGTTCCACGCAGCAAACGCAGCAATACCGTCTCAGCCTGGTCTTGCTTGTGATGAGCCAGCAAGATAGCATCCACCCCATGCTCGCGAGCCATATCAACGAAGGCCGCGTAACGAGCATCGCGAGCAGCACCCTCGATACCAAGACCCAAATTCTGCCCAACCTGCACGTGTTGAATCACGACGAATACGCCCAGTTGCTCAGCAAGTTGTCTTACGTCTCTTGCCCACTGATCGGCCTGCTCATAGAGACCATGATGGATATGAAACAACTTGATATCCATCTCGCAACTACGAGCGACGAGCGTAGCCATGGCAGCAAGCGCGACCGAGTCAGCCCCACCACTTACCGCCACCGCGATACAGGCATCGGGAGGCAAGACAGCAATCGCCTCGCGCACGGCTAACTCAAGCTCAGGAGTTTGAGCTTGGGCTAAAGCGCGATGGATAAATTCAGGACTAGCGGGCACACCGCCCCCGTTGCAATGGCAAACTATTTTTTGCCTTTAACTTCTTCAAAGCGACCATAGGACAGCAAACGCTCTAGTCGGTGGTCAATGAGTTGTCTAGGTGTCATTCCCGACAGTTGTCTTAAGGCATCACCTAACGAGCGACGCAACAAACGAGCCATCACTCTTGGGTCGCGGTGCGCGCCGCCAATCGGCTCGTTCACAACACGATCAATTAAACCCAACTCTTTCAGTTGCGGCGCGGTGATATTCAAAGCCGCTGCGGCCTCGCCAGCCTTCTCTGCACTGCGCCACAAAATAGATGCGCAACCCTCCGGAGAAATCACTGAGTAGATTGAATACTGCAACATCATCACGGAATTACCCACCGCAATAGCCAGCGCTCCGCCTGAACCACCCTCGCCAATGATAGTAGAAATAATCGGCACCTTCAGTTCAGCCATCGCATACAGATTATGTCCGATCGCTTCTGACTGGCCGCGTTCTTCGGCGCCCACGCCAGGATAGGCGCCAGGTGTATCGACAAAGGTAAATACCGGGATATTGAATTTCTCAGCGAGGCGCATTAAACGTAAGGCTTTGCGATAACCCTCGGGGCGCGGCATACCAAAGTTGCGAGCGGCGCGCTCTTTCGTATCACGACCTTTTTGATGTCCGATCACCATGCAGGGCGTGCCGGTGAATCTGGCCAAACCGCCAACGATCGACTGATCATCGGCAAACATGCGATCACCATGCAATTCGTGAAAATCGGTAAAAATCTCACGAACATAATCCAGCGTATATGGACGCTGCGGATGCCTTGCTACAAGCGTCGTTTGCCAAGGCGTCAAATTGCCATAGATTTCGCGGGCAAGTTTCTGACTCTTTTGGCTTAAGCGGCTGATTTCTTCCGAGATATCAACTGCCGAGTCGGCCTGCACGTAACGCAATTGCTCGATTTTGCTTTCGAGTTCGCCCAAGGGCTGTTCAAACTCAAGAAAAGTCGTCGCCATAAATAGTGTCTTGCCCTTAGTATTCAACGGGGACTGGATCTAGGCTGCGCCACAGATACCAAGTCGCTACGGTGCGCCAGGGTTGCCACGCTTGAGAAACCTCTCTCGCCTCGAAACGAGAGACGGGCTCACCACTAAAGTAGTGTAACGAAATTGCCTTAAGCAATCCCACATCATCAAGCGGCAACACATCAGGCCGTTGCAAATTAAAAATCAAAAACATTTCCGCTGTCCAGCGGCCAATGCCCCTAATAGCGACCAACTCGGCAATCACCTCTTCATCCTGCATGGATGCCCACTTCAGGGGATGCACGAGTTTGTCCGAAAAATGGACTGACAGGTCCAGAATATATTCTGCTTTGCGCTGCGACAAGCCGCAATTGCGCAAATTGATCAAGCCAGCTTTTTGCACGCTGGCTGGGCTAGGTTTTTTACCGCACTGGAGCAAGAATTTTGCCCACACCGAATCAGCGGCCTTAACGGATATCTGCTGACCAACGATGGATCTTGCTAGGGTAATGAAAGGATTACCTCGGGTGGTGAGCCAGATGTTCGGATACTTGGGAATAATCTTGCGCAAAATACGATCGCGCTTCATCAACTGAGCGACAGACTCGTCCCAATAATCAGGCTTCGCAGCTGAAGGAGTTGTTATCGACATATCCTGCTCTTAATTTATGCGCGTCGCCACTGCGTCAGACCACCGGGCTTGTCATCAAGCTCGACACCAGCTTCTTTTAGTGTTGCACGAATCTGGTCCGCTTGGGCGAAATCACGATTTTTCTTTGCCTCTATTCGTTGTGCGATTAAAGCTTCGATTTGTTCTTCGGCCATCATTTGCGAAGATGCCGGGGCGCTATCGCCTGATCGCTGGGTGTTTTCTTCAATGGCACGTCGACTATAGCGGGTTGGGCTCTGAAAATATACCGCGGGATCACCCTGAGCAATACCCAAAACAGCACCCAAAGCTTTCATCTGGGCCGTGATACGACCATCTTTTTCTCGGTTGGCCTGTGCGGCAAGCTCAAACATCGCGGCCACCGCGCCCGCTGTATTGAAATCGTCATCCATGGCTTCACGAAAAGCGCACGCAGCAGGGTTTGACCAGTCAATAGCAACGACTTGTTCAACAGGCGGAACGTTTTGCAGTGTCTGATAGAGGCGATCTAACGCGCTCTGTGCGTCGACCAAATTATCGGGCGCGTAATTTTGCTGGCTGCGATAGTGGTTTCGGACGATAAAGAAACGCAGCATCTCTGCTTCGCGCGGATTGACCGTGTAGGCAGCACTATCTTCGGGTTGCCCGGGCATCGCGATAGTCTGACGAATTGTCCTGAAATTACCGAGCGATTTGGACATTTTGTCCGAATCGACCATCAAAGGGCCACAATGCATCCACGTGTTGGCTAAGGGTCCGCCAAACGCCCCT